>JGI24023J19991_10001377_pt1 | contig 18743 bp, 17 predicted proteins | sample Cruoilmetagenom1_FD_19991 | JGI IMG/M metagenome (IMG submission 19991) | reverse complement strand
TGGGCATAATCACCGGACGCACCTCCCGCGTGGTTGAGCACCGGGTCGCCGACCTGGGAATCAAGCACGTCCATCAAGGCTGCATCGACAAACTGCCCGTGTACGAAAATCTGATCAACAAGATAGGCCTGACGCCTGCCGAGACGGCATACGTGGGTGATGATGTGGTGGATCTGCCTATCATGCTGCAAGTCGGATTGGCTATCACGGTGCAGGACGCCCATCACCTTGTGAAAAAACACGCGCATTGGGTCACGCCGAGCCGTGGCGGCCAGGGCGCGGCCCGCGAGCTTTGCGAAATGATCATGTTCGCCCAGGGCAGCTACAGCGAAGAAATGCTGCGTTACCTTTAACTTGATTATTTGTCATTACGGTCACAAATCGCAAGGGCGCATGCTCTATGTACCGGGTAAATAATAGAATAATTACCCTGTTGGTGTTGTTTGTTGTGGCCGCGGCATCATGGTGGTTGTCGGACGTGGTTTTTCACAAGGAAAAAACATTACACGTAACAAGCGAGCGGCGATCGGATTATGTGATCGAAAACTTTTCTTCATCCGTAATGGACAAACAGGGAAAGAAAAAATATGTCCTTGAGGCAGAGCAACTGAGGCATTATCCTGGTGAGGAGGTATCGGAGCTCGATAAACCCTATCTAATTCAGTTTAGCGCAACAGCCCCACCCGTACACACCCATGCAGACCATGGACTGCTGTACCACCACAACAAGCGGATTCTAATGACCGGTAATGTCGAGATCACGAGAAAAGAACCGGGAGGCAGTGCGCAGAGCGTGGTAACGGCGAATCGGCTCGATATCTTTCTGGAATGACACCTTTTCAAAACACAAAGCATTGAACACCCTAAATGTCACAATAGTCATGCATATGGCCACAACAAAAGAACATAGCGGCGTGATCTGTTTGGTTTTTGCTCTGTTTCTGGTGCTCTCCGGCGCCGATGTCGCGGCGGATCAAAATCGAGCGATACGCATGCATGCCGATCATATCACTGTCCAGCAGGACAAAGGCACCATCGTCTACCGTGGCAATGTGCGCGTGAGACAGGGTGGGCTGTCCATGAAGGCCAGACGTGCGGTTGCCCGTGAACGCAATGGCGAAATCGTGTCCGTGGTTGCCACCGGGCGCCCGGTTGCCGTCCGTCATCACCCCATGGATCAGGGGCAGACAATCCATATTCGCGCCAATCGCGTTACGTATGACCCGGGTGGCGATGCGATCGATCTCGACGGTTCGGTTACCTTGCGGCAGGGTCAAGATTTGCTGCAAAGCGAGCACTTGCATTACGACATCGCAAATAACCGTGTGCTGGCCAAGGGCTCGACACCATCGAAACGCGCCTATGCCATACTCCATCCGAGGCCGAAAACACAGCAACCGGGGGCAGCGGTCCCCGGTCGGTCACCGAACTGACCGGAGATGGCAAGATAACCGTGAGCGTATTAGCAACCCGTCAATTGATGAAAGAGTACAAAGGTCGCCTGGTGGCGAACAATGTTTCCTTGGAAATCCATAGCGGCGAGGTGGTCGGTCTGCTTGGACCCAATGGCGCGGGCAAAACCACGTGTTTCTACATGATCGTCGGCCTGGTGCCCATGGACAAGGGCCAAATCCTGCTGGACGCGCAGGATATCAGCCGGCTGCCCATGCACAAGCGGGCCCGTTTGGGGCTGGGCTATCTGCCCCAGGAACCGTCGGTATTCCGCAAGCTCACGGTGGAAGAGAATATCATGGCGATTCTTGAGACCCAGTCCGGCTTAAGCGCTGAGGAACGGCGCCAGCGCCTGGAAAAGTTGCTCAAGGAACTGCATATCGGCGCCCGGCGCGACGCCTTGGGCGTCAGCCTGTCCGGGGGGGAGCGCCGGCGCGTGGAAATTGCCCGGGCCCTGGCCACCAAACCCCGCTTCATGCTGCTGGATGAACCATTCGCAGGCGTGGATCCGATTTCTGTGATAGAAATTCAGCAATTAATCAGTCACTTACAAGGACTGGGGATCGGCGTGCTGATCACCGATCATAACGTCCGCGAAACCTTGAAAATCTGCGATCGTGCCTACATCCTGAGCGAAGGAGAGGTCCTGACGGCAGGTATCCCGGATGAGATCCTTTATAATGAGGACGTGAAAAAGGTGTATTTGGGAGAGGATTTTCAGCTATAGACGCGTGAGTACCAGCATGAGAGGCTATGGTAAATGGCCTGGCGTTCAACCCCGGAAATCGTAGACTACACTTGAATTAAGGGTAATTCCAACACTATGGGTCTTGCCGCCTATTGTTGCTTTTTCCTACATGAAACAGACACTTGAGTTAAAGCTAGGTCAGCACCTCACCATTACGCCGCAATTGCAGCAGGCGATCCGTCTGCTGCAGCTTTCCTCTATAGAGCTACAACAGGAGATCCAGGAAGCCCTTGAAAGCAATCCCTTACTGGAGGAGCAGGAAGAGGAGTTCAGCGGCGAGAAAGCCGATGCGGACAACGAGGCGCTGGATGGCTCGGACCCGGACAGACCGGCGGATGAGGGCACATTGGAACCCACTGATCTAAAGATGGAATCGGTCACGGGGGAAAACGACGCCGGGCAGGACGAGCTCGAGTGGGCCGAGAGCTTCGAACTGCCCATGACGGGATCCACACGCAGTACCCAGGATGGTTCATTTCCGGATATCGACGCGCGCAACAGTCCCGAACAGACACTGACGGATCATCTGGAATGGCAGGTTCAGATGACGCCGTTCTCGAACAGGGACAAGGAAATCGCTTACACCCTCATAGACTCGATTAATGAAGATGGTTACCTGACGAGCACCCTGAAAGACATCAAGGAGATACTGAATCGCGACGCGGACGGACAATCCATCGATGCGGACGAGATCGAGGCGGTCTTACACCAGCTTCAGAATTTTGACCCCATTGGTATCGGTGCACGCGACCTGAGCGAGTGCTTGCAGCTACAACTGAAGGCGTTGGACCCTATGACACCGGCCTTGGAGCAGGCCCGTCATCTCGCCACACCCGAGAACCTGGCACTACTGGGCAAACGTGATCTGAACAAGCTGCGTCGGCGATTGAAACTGACACCGGATGAACTGCAGCAGGCGATTGTATTAATTCAGGAGTTAAATCCGCGGCCCGGCACGGAAATCAGCGCCACGCAGGCGGCCTATATCATACCCGATATCATTGTAAAAAAATTCAAGGGCGTGTGGCGTGCGGAACTCAACGGCGAGGTCGCGCCCCGTTTGCATATCAATCATCAATACGAACAGCTCATTCAACGTGGCGATAACAGCTCTGAGAACAAATATTTGCAAGACCAGTTACAGCAGGCGCGATGGTTGATCAAGAGTCTCAGCAGCCGCAACGANACAATGCTAAAAGTGGCGAAAACTATTGTCGACAGGCAACGTGCATTTTTCGATCACGGACCTGAGGCGATGAAACCGCTTGTCCTTCATGATATCGCTAACGCAGTGGAAATGCATGAATCAACGATATCGCGCGTAACCACCAATAAATATATGCTAACACCGCGCGGGATCTTTGAGCTAAAATACTTTTTTTCCAGCCATGTAGGCACAATTGATGGCGGGACCTGTTCAGCAACTGCGATCCGTTCCCTGATCAAAAAGCTGGTCGCCAGTGAATCGCCATCCAAGCCCATAAGCGATAGTCAGATCGCGCAGGCGCTGGAAGAACAAGGAATTAATGTTGCGAGGCGGACAATCGCGAAATATCGAGAATCCATGAATATACCGCCGTCGAACAAAAGAAAGTCACTCGTTTAGTCTAAGTGGGAGAAACATGATGCAATTGACCATAAGCGGACAACAAGTCGAAATAACCAATCCTCTTCGCGATTACGCGTCCGAAAAAATTGGGCGGATTGAAAAACATTTTGATCATGTCACAACAACAAATATTGTGCTACATGTTGAGAAAAACCGGCATCTCGCTGAGGCTACTATACATGCCGCCGGGGCCGTATTGCACGCGAACGCCGAAGGCGGCGATATGTATGCCGCAATTGATTCCCTGGCTGACAAGCTCGATAGACAAATGATCAAGCACAAAGAAAAAACGACTGATCATCACCGCCAGGCCGGTGGACTCAAAAGACAAAAGGGTTTTTAACGTCTTACAGATGATGTCCAGATGTCATTAACTGAACGAACCGAACAATGCAGATTAATGAGCTCATATCACCAAAAAGGATCACTCATGCGATGCCTGCGACCAGCAAGAAACGACTGCTGGAGAGAATCAGCGCTTTGCTTCATGAAGATGAACCTGAACTGGATGAAACTGCGGCCTTTCAATCCTTAGTAGAACGTGAACGCCTCGGCAGTACCGGCATCGGCGACGGTGTCGCGCTGCCTCACGGCCGACTCAAAGGCCTGACCAAAGCGGTCGGCGCGTTCGCTATTCTAGAACAGGAAATGGATTATGATGCTGCTGACAAGAAACCGGTCAAAATGGTCTTTGCCCTCCTGGTACCGGAGAATGCCGATGAGGAACATTTAAAGATACTGGCACAATTGGCAGGTATATTCAGCAAACAAGAGATGCGTGAAAAACTTTTGCGTGCCAGAAGTGACAAAGAGATCTATGAATGCCTCACAGCCTAGCTTGTCATGAAAGAAAGTGCTCCTAGTTGACTATGAATACCGTGCTGACCGCCCGTGACCTCATTGATGCTCAGCGGGCACCGCTAAAGCTTGAGTGGCTGGCTGGGAAGAACGGCGGGGACAGGTTGCTGGAGCCGGCGACAGCGAAGTATCCGGGACTGGCGTTGGTTGGTCACCTCAACTTCGTTCATCCCAACAGAGTCCAGGTTGTAGGCAGCACCGAAATTAATTATCTCAGTAATCTTTCCGCTGAAAAACTCAAGAACGCGATCAACGAAATCTTTGGCTGCAAAACAACGGCCGTCACCGTTACCGCCGACATAGCCGTGCCCGATGAGCTCAAACAGGCCGCCGAGGCATTTGATCTTCCNCTTATTTTCTCACCTTTGCCCAGCCCTGTGGTAATAGAACACCTTCAATATTACTTGACACGGGCATTGGCGCCACGCGTCACAGAACACGGCGTGTATATGGAAGTCATGGGAATGGGCGTCTTTATCACCGGGGAAAGCGGTATCGGGAAAAGCGAACTTGCATTGGAGTTACTTAGCCGAAACCACCGCCTGATTGCCGACGACGCAGTTGAATTCATCAAGGTCGGACCTGACGTTCTCGTGGGACAATGCCCGGAGAAGACGCTAAGCGACTACATGGAGGTCCGCGGTCTTGGGATAATCAATGTTCGTGACATGTTCGGCGAAACTGCTGTACGCCATAAGAAGAAACTTCATCTGATCCTACGGCAGGAAAGACTGGAGGAACAGGACCTGGCCAATATAGACAGGTTGCAGGCTGAACAGATGACAAGAACGATCTTGGGCGTTGAAATTCCAGAAGTCATCTTGTACGTGGCCCCGGGTCGCAACCTTGCTGTACTAGTGGAGGCGGCAACACGCGCCTATATCCTGAGAATGTGGGGTATGAGTTCCCTTGAAGAATTCATGAAAAAACAACGGGCGCTGTTAAATAGAGCCAAAAAATGAGTTTTTTGATTGTCAGTGGATTGTCGGGTTCCGGAAAAACAATCGTTCTGCAAGCACTAGAGGATATGGGCTTCTACTGCATCGACAATCTTCCGGCCGCATTGCTTCCTCATTTTGTCAAAGAAATAACATCCATAGCATCAGACGACTACCGCAAAGCAGCTGTCGGAATAGATGCCCGGAACCGAAATTTTCTTGATACCGTACCCGAGTGCCTCTCCAAAGTGGAATCAATGGGTGTGGATTTCCGGGTTATATTTCTGGAAGCCGAAGACCCTGTGCTCGTTAAACGCTTCAAGGAGACACGACGCAGACATCCGTTGATAGACAAGAACACGTCGCTTCTTGAGGGAATAAAGCTGGAACGAGCTCTCCTAGAACCACTTTCCTTCAAGGCAGCGCTCAGGATCGATACGACTCATACCACACCACATGATCTACGCCAGCAGATTCTTGACTTCGTTGATGCAGATGCAACGGACGGGATCACGCTGTTGTTCGAGTCATTTGGCTTCAAACACGGAACACCGCTTGATGCAGACTATGTCTTTGACATCCGCTGCCTTCCAAATCCATACTGGGAACCCGAGTTACGGCGCTACACCGGCATGGACAAGGTGGTGATTGAATTCATGGAAAACTATCAGGAAGTCCACGAGATGTTTGAAGCGATTAAATCGTTTCTTGAACGATGGCTTCCGTCCTTTTTCCGTGAGAATCGCAGCTACATGACCATCGCGATTGGTTGTACCGGCGGTCAGCATCGCTCGGTTTATCTCGCGAAAAGGCTCGCCGATTACTTTTCGCAGAGCGGGATGAAAACACAGATCCGGCACAGAGAACTTACATGATAGGCCTGCTTATTCTGGCATATGAAGGTGTCGGCAATGGGCTAATCGATGCGGCTTCCCATGTTCTGGGGAAACGGCCGCCCAGGCTTGAGGCCCTTGCATTAAACTATAACGAAACGCCGGAATACCTGGCCGTCACCATTCGAGAGAAGATCAACAGTCTGGATGACGGGGCGGGTATTATTATACTTTCCGATATTTATGGGGCATCGCACACCAACGCTGCCTGTCGACTGCTGGATTCCGGGCATATTGAATTAATCGCCGGTATAAATCTGCCAATGCTGATCCGTATCATCAACTATAGGCATCTACCCATCAATGATGTTATGGAAAAAGCCATGGCCGGCGGCTGCGGGGGCATTTTTCACCCGTGCGTACCTGCTAAACCCGACGGAACGCCGGCATGAAGTGCCGCAAAATCAAGATCATCAACAAATTGGGCATGCACGCGCGCGCCTCGGCGAAATTTGTGAGCCTGGCCTCGGCATTCGGTAGTGAGATCACGCTAGCCCGAAACGGCCAGCGGGTGAACGGGAAAAGCATCATGGGGATTATGATGCTGGCGGCGGGCAAGGGCACCGAGCTGGAAGTGTGCGCCAGTGGGATTGATGAAGATCAAGCCGTGACAGATCTTTGTTCATTAATCAATGAGCGCTTCGAGGAAGACCAGTAATGCTTGCCCTGTATGGCACCGGCGTCAGCAGCGGTATATATATAGGCACGGCCTATGTGCTACATCGCCAACGCCCCGAGATTCCGGAATACACGCTGCTAAAGGAACACGTTGAAGATGAAGTAACACGATTTGAGGAGGCGGTAAAAGCATCGCATTCACAACTGCGTGCTATACAGGATCACATCCCCGCCGACGCTCCTTCTGAAACCGCAAGCCTGATCGATACCCATTTGCTGATTCTGGACGATAACATGCTTTCGAAGGCGCCCATTACCATGATTCGCGAAGAGAAATGCAACGCTGAATTGGCGCTTAAGACTCAGAGCGAGCACCTGATGGCGATGTTTGAACAAATCGACGATTCTTACATACGCAGCCGGAAGACTGACGTCAATCAGGTCGTAGAGAGAATATTACGTAACCTCCTGGGTATGCAGGATATCGAACACGATGAAATCAAGGCCGGAAATATTGTCGTTGCCGATGATCTGACACCAGCGGACACAGTATTGCTGAAGCATAAGCGCGTCCGCGCCTTTGTTACGGACCTGGGCGGTCCGATTTCTCACACCGCAATCCTGGCGCGCAGCTTGGGCATACCTGCGATCGTCTCTATGCACAATGCCACAGGGTTCGTTCACAATAACGAAGAGATCATCGTTGATGGAAAACGCGGTACCATTATTGTTGGAGCTGACGAACAAACCATCTCCGAATATCGCAAGCGTCAACGTCGCATCGCACAACTTCGCAGGGAACTGGAGAGTCTCCGTAAGAGTCGCTCTGTCACCCAAGATGGGCAGAAAATCATTTTACAAGCAAATATCGAACTGCCACCAGACGTAAAGGCGGCAATCAAGTCTTCCGCCTCCGGGATTGGACTTTATCGGACCGAGTTTTTGTTCATGAACCGTGATGAACTTCCAAGTGAAGAGGAGCAATACAGGTCGTACGCAAAAGTCGTGAGGGCAATGGAAGGCAAGCCTGTCACAATTCGCACACTTGATTTAGGCGCCGACAAACAAGTTGACGGTGGGAGCCACCATACCCCGGTGACAGTGAACCCGGCGCTCGGACTCCGCGCGGTGCGCTTGTGCCTTCACGATCCCAGTTTATTTAAGCCGCAGCTTCGCGCCATTTTACGCGCATCGGCTATCGGCAGAGTGCGCATGATGATCCCCATGATCTCCAGCATGGACGAACTGTCTCGTGTTCTGGATCTCATCGCAGAGGTAAAAACGGAACTAAAACGACAAGGCGAACACTTTAATCCCAAGATCCCGGTCGGCGGCATGATTGAAGTGCCCGCCGCCGCCATCGCCGCAGACCTCTTCGCCCCGCTTCTGGACTTTCTATCGATCGGCACCAATGACCTGATTCAATATACGCTCGCTATAGACCGTGTCGACGATGCCGTCAACTACCTTTATGATCCGCTGCATCCCTCGGTGCTGCGTTTAATCGCCATGACCATCAAGGCAGGCCAGGCTGCAGAGATACCCGTGGCCATGTGCGGAGAAATGGCCGGAGATCCGCGCTACACCCGCCTGTTACTCGGGTTGGGACTAACCGAATTCAGCATGCATCCGGCAACGCTGCTGGACATAAAAAAAATTGTTCGTGAGAGTGATGTCAGTGTGCTGAAACGGATGGCCGGAAAAGTCCTACGCATGCGCGACATCCATGAGCTGCACGCCAAGGTCGATCAAATGAACGAGGGATTCATTTGAAACCAGCCGATGCCGGGATCAGGCCTTTCGAATCGTGCTGGCTATAAATGGGAGCCAGGAGCCTTGCCAGGCAAGAACGGGCCCAGCTCCTTCAAGGCCTCGGGGGAGTACATATAGTCGTGCGCGGGATTCTCGACAATCGCGACCAGGCCACTCTGATATTTGAGCTTATCGGTGGAAAAACCCTCAGTGACCCGGGGAAAGAACGGTTCCTTGAGCACAGATATGGCCGTAATCTTCCTCAGGCGGAACGGCCGCCAAAACGGCGGCATGCGGCCGGATTCTGAATAACCCCGCGTCTGATAGCCATCAACGGTGACCTCACCATGCTCACTCGTATAAACCGCATGAGGTTCTATGATCCGAATGGCGCGCTGCCCACGATAGCGGATCGCAATGCAGCGTCTTTCCTCGATGGCCTTGACCAGCAATTTCAGTATGTTCTGGGTCATGTCGATATGTTTACGCTAACTCCTTATTAATTATGGCATATTTAATGGAAAAAACCAGATTCCGGGACGACTGGGCATCACGGCAGCGCCTTAAAATAGTCCCATATATGTCTGATTTATCTTCGCATTCAGTGGCTTAACCCCAATGTGCATCAGGATCCGGTTGCTGGCGCAGGGCCTGAGGACAAACGGCCGAAAAGGGCCGCTTTTGCCCCTCCATGGACACCGCGGCATGGGTACCTCCCTGTACCTCACATAGCGCTCGCGATGGTGACAGGCCGTTCGTTCAAGAGGGGCGCTCAGAACCCGCCAACAACCGAATACGCTTGTCTGGGACATGTCGTGAATCGCTACAATACCCATCACTACCTCAACAACGATGATTTTTCCTATCTCCCGCTGGCCTGTTGCACTATTGGGGTTAACGAGACCCGAGGTCTGATCCCGGTGACGGACCCGCTGGCGGCGGCGCATCCGCATTTAAAGACGCCCTGCTTAGCTCAACGCCCCTGCGGTCCACGGGAGGACTGCCGTTTTTCAAAGACGTCAGGTGTTTGAAACACGGCGCAAGGCGTGCGCAACCCCAACGAGGCGAGACGATCTGATCCGTGCATGGACTTTTTCAGAGACTTCTTAAATCAGCAACATGGTGGCGAGGCCAAGAAACACGAAAAAGCCGACGACATCCGTTACCGTTGTGAGCCCTACACCGCTGGCCAGGGCCGGATCGATACCGAATTTACGCACCGTTATGGGAATGAATACGCCTACCAGTGCCGCCACCACCAGATTAATGACCATCGCCAGGCCGATTACCAGGGCAAGCAACTGATTCCCGTACCAGACCACCGCAACGATCGCCACGACCAGCGCCCAGATCATGCCATTGAACACACTCACGAGCAGCTCCTTGACCAGTATCCGCTTGGCATTGCTATCGGTAATCGTGCCGAGCGCCAGGCCGCGAACGACCAGGGTGACGGTCTGCGTGCCAGCGTTACCCCCCATGCTGGCGACAATGGGCATCAATACCGCCAATGCCACCACCTGTTTGATTGTCGCCTCGAAGAAGCTGATTACCCAGGACGCGAGAATGGCGGTGATCAAATTTACTCCGAGCCAGACAGCCCGATTACGCGCGCTGCGCGCCACGGGGGCAAAGAGATCTTCCTCTTCGCTCAACCCTGCCGGCGCCATCACAGAATGGTCCGCCTCCTCGCGGATGACGTCCACCACATCATCGACAGTAATACGGCCGAGTAAATAATCATTCTCATCGGTGACCGGAGCTGTCACAAGATTGTAACGCTCAAAGGCCGCGGCCACCTCCCTCGCCGGGGTCATCACATAAATCTTTCTCGGCTCGGCTTGCATGACATCGCGGACACGCTGCGCCTCATCGGTAATAAGCAGCTTTACCACTAACAGACTGCCAACCAGATGACCGTCACGATCCACCACGTACAGCTCATTGGTGTGTTCGGGTATCTCACCCCGCCGCCGAAGATACCGTAGAACGACATCCAGCGTTATCTCCTCCCTGACGGTAACGGCGTCGATATTCATCAGACCGCCCGCCGTATCCTCTGGATACGACAACACGGTGTCCAATCGCTGGCGTTCCTGCGTGTCCAGCGTGAACATGACCTGCGCGATCACATCGTCCGGCAGATCGGGAATCAGGTCGGCGATATCATCGGTGTCAAGTGCGCTGGTCGCGGCGACGAGGGCCTGCTCGTCTGCGTTCTCAACAAGGTCTGTACGTACCCCCTCGGGAACTTCAACCAGGACCTCGCCCATGAGCTCGGGGTGAACCAGCTCCCAAACGATGTGGCGTTGTTCAGGAGGGATAGCCTCCAGCAGATTTCCAATATCAGCGGGATGCAGATCTGAGAGGATTTCACGGATCTCGTCCGCGGCTCCTTGCTCCATGGCGGTCAAGATCTGTTTTAAGTAGTCCGGATGGTGTTGGTCCTGGGCCTGCTGCACGTCGAACTCCTGAATCCAATAGCCTACGCAGCTCCCAGTGTAGTGGCTACAGGCAAAATCTCAAAGCGTCATCGCGTTGGACTCCCACGGAATCGAGACTGCCATGATCCTAAAAGGATTTGCCACGAACAGGAGGAAGACGGACTCAACGCGAGCGATGGCCGGTGGCGCAATGAGGCGGGCGACCGCCCGCGTTGCGCCGGGAACAGCCGCACCAGCGATGGCGGCGGGACATACTGCGAGGTGGGCTTGCACGTACCGCCAGCCGGCTAATGCTTGAGATGGGCTAGCGTATGCGAGCGTTCACCCTTTTTGGCCTCATGCACCCCCCTGACTTGCGGTTATGCCCACAGCGACAACCCGATCTTATTGCCAGGTCTCGCTCAGCAGCGGATACGCCTGTGATCAATACTCGGCAGACTGTGGCGCACCGTTTCAAGGCGTTTGCGGTCCCACTCTGCGATCACGAATCCCGAACCGCGCCCCAGGCGATCCAGAACAGCTCCCCATGGCCCGACAATCATGCTGTCGCCATGCGTTTCGCGTCCGTTCACGTGATAACCCCCCTGGCCAGGTGCAATCACATAAGCCAGATTCTCTATAGCACGCGCGCGTACCAGAACCTCCCAATGCGCCTTACCCGTGACTTCAGTGAATGCCGATGGCACCGAAAAGATCTCCACCCCAAGATCCAGCATACGACGAAACAGCTCGGGAAATCGCAAATCGTAGCATACCGCCATCCCAAGACGCCCCCACGGCGTATCGGCAACCACCACGTCTTCGCCGGGCTCAAAACAACTGGACTCGTGGTACTCTTCACCCGACTCTAACTTCACATCGAACAAATGAATCTTGTCATAACGGGCGACACGCTCACCCTTGTCATCAAATAACAGACTCACGGCGCGGACCTTGCCAGGCTGCGTTGTTTTAAATGGTATAGTGCCGCCCACGATCCAAATACGGTGCGCGCGCGCCTGGGCCGCCAGAAAATCCTGCATTGGTCCACTGCCGTCTTCCTCGGCCACCGCTAATCGGTCGGATTCCTTCATCGGCATCAACGCGAAATTCTCTGGCAAGACGATCAGATCGGCACCTGCGTCCACCGCCTGACCGATGAGTCGCGCCGCCTCGTTAATATTGGCGCTCACCTGGGGGCCCGAGGCCATCTGTATGCCGGCGAATCGGCTCACGCTACCATCCACTTCCTTGTATCTCAACTCTGATGATATCGATTTGCCCAAAATCAGGTTTCAACTTTATGCGTGCTGATGGCACGCCGAGCGCTACCAGCCAGGCACGCAACTCTTCTGCCCACAGCATTCCCTTTTCATCACCCGGGCAATGGAGAATCAACCGGCTGTCGCCGGCACGATCGAATTTGGCAAGCTGTTCATTCAGCGATTTTAGTCCTGTCACGTAGCTTCCACTGCGCGGTCTGGCCCATTGCTCGGCCGTAATCGTAATAGATTCGGCCAGACTGAGCACGGGAAGGCAAAGCAAGCCGACCAGAGCTACCCGGAACATAATGTGGTAATTAGTCACTACCGACCACAATCGGGCCAGAAAAGAAACAACCATAAAACACCTTTATCGCTGATCGGAGTCGCTCTGAATTTCCTGCTCGCCGGACGGCCGCCTGCCCATCCGATTCACTACCGGATTGTCCCAGGCTCCCTTTACTGTATAGGTAATCCGGGTCCCTTTCGCAATCGGCTTTTTAAAAGCGTTCTTAATCAGAAGGATTAGCGCTCCCAACTGCGGCGCTCCAAGCCCCCATGTGGCAATGGCGAGGGTATCCGCCATGCTGGGATTCACACCGACAACCAAATCGTAGTCTTGTGAAATCAACCCGATCTTGCCGCTGATGTGTACATCGGCCGACGGACCTTTGATGACCATTTCATGGATATGGGCATTGCCGGTTTCGATTGTCACCTGCGATTTGAGACGGTCGAAGACAAAACCCTTTCCGAACATCGGACTGAAATCCAATGTCATGTAGCGCCCGATAGCGCTGACGTCGAACAGGCCCATGAGGCGGCCGGCACCGGGCTCGAGCGTCAAAAAACGCCCATCCTTGGCCGAAATTCTGAGATTTCCGCTCAGGTTGTCGAGGCCGAACCAGGACCCACCTTTCCAGGAAAGCTCGGAATTGACCTCCACCCTGCCTTCGGCCACCTGGTCAGGGGAACCCATGGCCGCCAGCGTCTGGCCCATATCCTTACTCTTCATCCACCAGGAAAGCGAAGCAGCATCCCTGCCCGCGATGCGCTGCCATTTACCGGTGGCCGATAAGGTCATCTCCGGTCGCGACAGGCTAAGGCGTGACAGTTCCCAACCGAGCGCCTGATGCTGCAGCAATAAATCCAATGCCCCGCCTTGCATGTCTCCCAAACGGAACGAGTCGCTTTTCACTGACAAATTGGGCATCGCACGGGGATCGGACACGTCACTGGATTCGCGAAACGGCTCAAACGGTAATGTCAGCCGCTTGAGCTCCATTGTCACACTGTTCACTGGAGAATCGAAAATGACGCCTAGGGTTCCGGCAACGGAATCCCCCTCGATCGGCCCACCCCAGTTTTCACCATGTCTTGCCAGATCAACACTGACGCTCCCAACCCGGCGATCGAACAGGTCAACGGCACCGAAGTCACCGCTCATCCTGACCAGGAATTCGGGCAGCTCNGCGCCTTCGCCGGGCGACTCTTGCAGGGCGCGCAGCCAGGCATCGGCGTCGATCCGTTGGCTCTTTCCCTTTATATAGACTCCTGCTTGTCGCGGCGTCTCTGCGACCGCCCGAGCCAACCCCAATTCGCCTCCCCAAAAGGCCCAATAATGCCGCTTCCATTCAAACGCAAGCTTTCCGTTCATCAGCTCGCCAAGACTCAAATCGATCAGATGTAAATCCGGGCTTCCGGTTATGCTCTTGGTCGAAAACACCAACGGCATGCCATACGGCTTTGTCAACGGCGGCGGCAGCTTGAACTGAAACCTTGTGAAATCCGCTTCTGATTGCACGTCGGATACTCGACCTGACCATCGCACACTGCCGTGCCACGGGGCGCTGCCTTCGACATAAGGCTCCATCCAGCGTCCGAACGCCCGGACCAGACCCCTGGCGGTCAGCACGCCATTTGCCGTGACCAGTGTCTCGGTCCTGGAATGCTCAGGCGTCGACATCTCGACGGTGGCGGCGCCTCCAAGCATACGCCCGGTTAACCGGCCCTCTCTAACGCCAATCTCATTAAAGATAACACTGCCCTCGATATCTTCGGCTTCCAGCTGCGCAAGGGGCAACTTCAACGCGCCGTTGTCCGTGCGGTAAGTACCGTTCATGCGCATAGTCGATGGTTCTGTGGCGAGAAAATTCATGTTGAGGCTAAGCCCCCCGCTACCCGCCCCGCGCAGTGCAGGATCCAATATGTGGGCCCAGCTGCTGTCCGGTGTTGCGCGCTGACTGTCGCGCAACACTTCCACTGCGCTATTGACAGGCCCGATCACCTCGCCGCTGATCTCTATCAGCTTGTCGCTGCCCTTACCCAAATCCGCCCCGCGCACGACCACCCGTGAAACGTCCAATTCGCTTATCCGGGCCTTGGAAGCGGTGATCAGCATCTCGCTGCCGCGAAAAAGCAGTATGACGTCCGCTTGTTCGATGGGCGCCCATTGCGGGAGATAATCGACAACGCCGTTCTCGACATACGCCTTGACCTCAAATCTACCGCCGCCATGCGTGAACGGAAATTCCCGCAGCTTGCCTTCGTATATGGCATGGCCCGCCTTGATCTTCCCCGCAACGATAGCGCGATCGAGCCAGGCAAGCAGGCCTTTGGGAGTGATGTTGACGGGGTAATAACGAGAAGCGTGCCCGGCATTGCCATCACGGAAATCTACGCGCATCTCCAGCGATGGCGACAATGACTTTTCATGCGGCAGCAGCAGACGAAACCTTCCGGTTCCATTGATATCTTCCGCGAAGACACGCAAACCCTCGCCGGTCACCTCCCATGTCTCGGCCTTGTTCTCCCAGACAACACGGCCGGAAACCCGCCTGACATCCAACGGGCTGCGGAAAACGTGCGGCAGGATGGCGCTTGTCACGAACGAGTCTATCGTCAACTCACCGGATTCCTTACTGACCACCAGTCTCCCGCTGAGATTCCGAACACCCGGGAATTTGCGAAATTGTTGCACGCCTACACCAACCAGGTCCGTTCGCAGCAGAAAATCCTTGGGCGCCCCCCAATGCCCCCGCAGTTCCAGTTTGAAGTTTCGCAACACCCCCGTGGGATTGAGTTGTGCAACATAATCCAGTGTGGGGACATCCAGCCTGAAGATTTTGAGAAATGCCCCGGCGTCATCCAGATTCAGTCTTCTGACTTGTACTAGGCTTTCATCAGGATGGTACTTCAGCCGGAAATGCCCGGCGGTCCATGCCGGGCCGCGGAGGCCTAATGTCAGGTCAGTCATGTCGACCAGCCAGCCCTGCTGTTCTTGCTTCCAGGCAAAATTGGCGTCCATATGATTGACCAACAACGGGGCATCGACACCCGGGAGCGAAAAGCTCAGTTCAGCTGCATTAATAGATCCCTGTGCGGATCGCGGCCTTCCCTGTGAAAATTCCGAGAGCAACTGCATGCTTATCCCGCCGCCCAGTCCCGCCGGCAAGCGCTCGCGTACAATCAGTGGCAAGCGATCTGGCTTGAAATCAACGGCGCGCACAAACAGGCGTCCCGTAAACCCGTTGTGCGCAAAAGGATTGCCAAGGGCGTCCACGACCATCGAACAGTCGCCGCAAATGTCCGTCGGCAGTCTCGCGTTTATCCCTAACCGGTAGCGGTCCGCAGAAGTCTTCAGGCTTATCTTGATCTCTGAGATATGAATCGCCGCATTGGTGCCGACGTCCACCCCCATGTGATCAAACCATTGCAGCTCGCCATTTTCGATGGCTAGATTGTGCAGCCTGGACAACCATAGCGCGAGCGGCTTCTGCGGTGCACCCGGCCGGTATACGAGTGGCGCAAAACCGACAATACGCAGCTGACCGTCTGCAAGCCTTTCTGCGGAAAGCCTTGGATGCACAACCACCAGTTTGTCAACTTCCAGGCTCCCGTGCAGCAAAGGCAACAGGGCAAGACTGACACGTACCTCCTTGAAACGCAAAGCAGGTGTCACGCTATCGGCTACATACACGCCAAGGCCATGAAGCTCGAGTCCAGGGTGCAGCCCATCCCAGTAAGTGTCCAATTTTTCAATACGGATTTGATAGGCGCTTATACTGCTGAGGTAACGCTCTATATCATCCTTTTTTTCAGCCAGGACCGGCAGCCAGATGCGTGCGGCGCTAAATAAAACCGCCAATAAAACCAACGCTACGGCGCTGGCATACCATGCCCAACGACCGATAACGATAGTCCAGCGGCCGATATGGATTACGTATTGATGAAATCTGCTTCTGTGCTTCATTCTGACCTAGGAAATATGGCTTGTACGTTTAGCGAGCAGTACCAAATATTGGCTAGAACCTGTCTCAAAATCAAACGTTCAGCAACCCTTCACGCCCTGGAAGTAACGCAAAGAATACTTCTAAGCTTTCTCCGCGTACTTTGCGCCTCCGCGACCCCACAGCGCCAGGAGGCGGAAGGTATTTTGAGATAAGTTCTAAAATCGTTATCCGTTTTCAAGACACCGGGTAAGCGGGATCACGTTAGTACCACGTCGAACTGCTCCTGGTGATAAAGCGGCTCAACCTGCAACTGTACCGGTTTGGAAATGAACTCCTGCAAGTTCATCAACGCCGTTGCCTCTTCGTCCAACAGAATATCTATAACGATCTGAGACGCGATCACAAGATATTTATCCGTATCAAACTGCCTTGCTTCGCGCAATATCTCGCGAAAGATCTCGTAACACACAGTCTGCGGGGTCTTGAGAATCCCGCGCCCATCGCATACGGAGCATGGTTCGCACAGCACATGCTCCAGACTTTCTCTTGTCCGTTTGCGAGTAATCTCAACGAGACCGAGCGATGACATCTCAGTCAAATAAATTTTGGAGCGGTCTCGCGTTAGTGCCTTCTCGAGGGCGCGCATAACCTGGCGCTTATGATCCCCACTCACCATATCAATAAAATCGATAATAATGATGCCGCCGAGGTTACGCAGTCGTAACTGCCGCGCAATGGCTTGCGTCGCCTCGAGGTTGGTCTTGTAAATAGTCTCCTCCAGATTCTTCCGGCCCACATACGCCCCGGTGTTCACGTCGATCGTGGCCATGGCCTCGGTTTGATCAATCACGAGATAACCAGTGGATTTCAACGGCACCTTGCGNTCGAGGGCCCGTTGTATCTCATCTTCAACTGAATACAAGTCGAAAATAGGCCGTTCNCCCGGATAATACTCGATTCGCTGTTTTAGCTCGGGGATGAACTCGTTGGCGAACTCAATCGCTTTACCGAATGACCCGCGGGAATCAATACGTATCTTCTCCACATCATCCCGAACCAGGTCACGCATCGCGCGAATGGCAAGCGACAGGTCTTCGTGTATTAATGCCGGTGCNGCCGCCGTTTTGATGCGCCCCTGGATCGAAGCCCATAGCCGACGCAAATAACCGATATCATTAATCAGTTCCTTTTCTGTCGCGGTTTCCGCCATTGTACGCAGAATATAACCGCCTGCTTCGTCGTCATCGATAGCCGACACTATGATCTCACGAAGCCGTTGACGCTCCGCTTCCTCTTCAATTTTCTGAGAGATACCAACGTGTTGGGTACCGGGAAGGTACACGAGGTAGCGTGCCGGCAAGGTGATGCTCATCGTTAACCGGGCGCCTTTTGTACCAAGCGGGTCTTTTACCACCTGGACGATAACTTCCTCACCATCGTGGAGCAATTCGTTAATGGAAGGCTGGTTAACGTTACTGGTGTTATTGACTCCTGCACATGGCCTGATATCCTGTGCATGCAGGAAAGCCGCGCGTTCCAGACCAATATCGACGAATGCCGCCTGCATGCCGGGAAGAATTCGGATGACCTTGCCTTTGTAGATATTGCCGACTATGCCACGGTTATCGGTACGTTCAATGTGTACTTCCTGCAGGACGCCGTTTTCGACAACAGCCACGCGAGTTTCCTGTGGTGTTACATTGATCAGAATTTCTTCACTCATTCCCGCAGCATGCCGTTGTTCTTCAACACCTGAATCAATTCATACAGAGGCAGACCGACAATACCCGAGTAGCTGCCCGCGATATGTTGAATAAATGCCGCCGCTTTCCCTTGAATGGCATAGCCGCCGGCCTTATCCGCCGGTTCACCCGTGTTCCAGTATTGCGATATCTCTTTATCCGTTAACGGTCCGAAGGTTACCTGGCTGGTGTTGATCGCCGAATCTTCTACCTCGC
>JGI24023J19991_10001376_pt1 | contig 18765 bp, 20 predicted proteins | sample Cruoilmetagenom1_FD_19991 | JGI IMG/M metagenome (IMG submission 19991) | reverse complement strand
GAAGTGCCCTTGGGGTGCATATAGTTGATATTCCGAGGATAAAATTTTGAGCGCAACACAGATATCGGGCAAAAGAACCATTTATGGATGGGCACTAACTATAAAAATGCCAGACCGGTATTGTCATGAGCTGGGCACCGATAAAGAAATCTTCAGAACCGTGGTGCGTTCAACCCCATCTGCTGGATTATGAAAAAGCCTGCGCCGACTTCACCTGGGATGAAATTCGTCATGAATTGGACGGCCTTCCGGGTGGCCTTGGTCTGAACATCGCCCACGAGATGGTCGATCGTCACACCAACGGGCCGCGCCGCGATCAATCGGCCATCAGATGGCTGGGCCAGGACGGCACGGTTCTGGATTTGACTTACGCTGATCTCAAAGAGCAAATGAATCGGTTTGCCAACGTGCTAGCTACGCTCGGCGTGGACAAAGGCGACCGGGTGTTCACCCTGGCAGGTAGGATTCCCGAGCTTTATATCACCGCCATCGGCGCATGGAAGCGGGTTTCCGTTTTTTGCCAGCTTTTTTCGGCCTTTGGTCCGGAACCCATCTACCAACGCTTGCGCAAAGGCGACGCCAAAGTCCTGGTGACCACTAAGCGGCTGTACCGGCAAAAAGTCGCTGAACTGCGGGAGCGTTTGCCGCAACTTACCCATCTCCTTTTAACGGATGCTGAAAAAGACCTAAGCGACGGTGTCTGGTCGCTGCACCAATGCATGGCGCAAGCATCCGGCAAGTTTGTGATCCCGCCCACCGATCCGGAGGAGATGGCGATTTTGCACTTCACCAGAGGCACCACGGGAATGCCCAAGGGAGCAGTTCATGTACACGATGACCCGCGATATAAAAACTGTTTTAGGGGCGGCTGGTATATCACCGGCGATATGGCCCGCCGTGACGCCGATGGTTACTTCTGGTTTGTCGGGTGCACCGACGACATTATCAAGACCTCGGGACACATGGTGGGTCCGTTCGAAGTGGAGAGTGCGCTGATGGAACATCCGGCGGTGGCCGAGGCCGGCGTTATCGGCAAGCCCCACCCGTTGATCGGGGATCTGGTTAAGGCATTTGTGTCTCTTCAATCGGATTCAGTCCCCAGCGACAAGCTGCGTCTGGAGCTTATCGGTTTTGCCCGCAAGAAGCTTGGATCGACAGTCGCACCCAAAGAGATCGCGTTTCAGGACAGCCTGCCCAAGAATAAAGCCGGTAAAATCATGCGACGACTGCTTAAAGGCTGTGAACTCGGAATGGCCGAAGGCGATACATCGACCCTTGATACCAACTCGGATTAGGAAAACCGTGGTTACTTTTTTACGGCAGACGGCTTACCGATAATTGCAGAAAAATAACGGGGTGATGCGATGACTGTCCGCAATCTAAATTTCATGTTCAATCCTTCTACGGTCGCCCTGGTGGGAGCAAGCCAAAGACCGGGCGCCATAGGTGCCGTTCTTGCTCGGAACTTGGTGAGTGCCGGCTTTAAAGGTGATATCTTTCCTGTTAATCCGAAATATAAGACCATTGAAGGGCTCCCGGCCTATCCCGATGTGGATAGCTTGCCCATCCCCCCGGAGCTTGTCGTGATCGCCACGCCGCCGGATACCGTTCCGCAACTGATTGAAGACTTCGGCAGGCGGGGTACCCGGTCGGCGGTGGTTATCACTGCCGGATTCAGCGAAGGCGCCAGCGAAAAAGGAAAACGGCTGTGCGCCCACATGCTCGACTCGGCCCGTCCCCATCTGCTGCGCATCGTGGGTCCCAACTGCCTGGGGATAATGGTGCCCGGGGTGGGCCTCAATGCGAGTTTCGGTCATGTTCAGCCGCTTAACGGAAATATCGCGTTTGTCGCCCAGTCGGGAGCGGTTCAGACATCCGTACTCGACTGGGCCACGTCGAAGAGAATCGGATTTTCCCATTTTGTATCCGTGGGCAATATGTCTGATGTCGATTTCGGCGATATGCTCGATTATCTGACAGCCGATTACGGTACCAAAGCGATCCTGCTTTACATCGAGGCCGTGACCCATGCCCGCAAGTTCATGTCCGCCGCCAGGGCGGCGGCCCGGGTGAAACCGGTGATCGTGGTCAAGGCCGGACGCCATTTTGAGAGCGCCCGGGCAACCGCTTCCCATACCGGCGCATTGGCCGGAGCCGATGAAGTATACGCCGCCGCCTTTCGGCGGGCCGGAATGCTGCGGGTGATGGATATGCAGGCGCTTTTTGATGCCGTGGAAACATTGGCCATGTCCCATCGGTTTTCCGGGGATCGTTTGGCCATTTTGACCAATGGCGGCGGTGTGGGTGTGATGGCCACCGATGTTCTGATCGATAAAAAGGGGCGCCTGGCCGAGATCTCTCCTGAAACCATGGCGCGTTTAAACAGCGTTCTCCCACCCACCTGGTCACACAATAACCCGGTAGATATCATCGGCGATGCGCCGCCGGATCGCTATGCCGATGCGTTAAAGGTGCTCCTCGAAGATAGAGAGATCGATGCCATTCTTGTCTTAAACTGCCCAACGGCAGTGGCCTCGAGCACAGATGCGGCCAAAGCGGTGGTCGATACGCTGAAAGAAGGCGGTTCACAGGCAGGTTCCCGGGGTTTTTTCACCAGTTGGCTGGGGATGGATTCCGCCCACAAGGCGCGTAAGATGTTTTCCGAACATAAGATTCCAACCTATGAAACACCGGCCGAAGCAGTTCGCGGATTTATGCAGATTGTTCGCTACCGCCGCAACCAGGAAATGCTAATGGAGACTCCCCCCAACATCCCGGAAGCCTTCGAGCCGGAAACGGAAAAGGTCCGAGGAATTGTTAATAAGGCATTGTCTGAAGGCCGCATTTGGCTGACCGAGACTGAGGCAAAAGCTGTTTTGGCTGCATACAAAATACCTGTGACCCAGACCTACGAAGCAGCCACACCAGAACGGGCAGCCGAGATCGCCGCTAGGATCGGTGGATCAGTAGCTTTAAAGATCCTATCCCCTGATATTACCCACAAGTCTGATGTGGGGGGCGTAGCCTTGGATCTAGATTCTGAAGCGCTGGTTCAAAAAACCGCATGGGCCATGCAGGAACGAATCCGGGAGATACAACCCGAGGCAAGGATTTCAGGTTTTACCGTCCAGCCGATGATTCACCGGCCCAACGCCCATGAACTGATTGTCGGACTTAGTAATGATGTGCAGTTCGGCCCGGTAATTCTATTCGGCCGGGGCGGCACAGCCGTCGAGATCATTCAGGATAAGGCCATTGCCATGCCGCCGCTTAACATGCACCTGGCCCGTGAAGTGATGAGCCGTACGCACATATACCGTCTGCTTGAAGGTTACCGTGGCAGGCCGGCCGCAGATTTGGACAGTATTGCGTTGACCCTGGTCAAGGTTTCACAACTGATCAGCGATATTGGCGATATCGTTGATTTGGATATCAACCCGCTGCTTGCCGATGAACAGGGTGTCGTGGCACTGGACGCACGCATTAAGGTGGTCAAGTCACATCTCCCCGCTTCCCAGCGCCTGGCGATTCGTCCTTACCCCAAGGAGCTTGAGGAGACACATAAACTTTCCGATGGTCCAACCTTGCTGCTGCGCCCCATACGACCGGAGGACGAACCGGCCCTGCAAGCGCTTTTCTCCCTGCTGTCCATGGAGGAGATCCGCCTGCGATTTCTGCATCCCATGAAAATTTTGTCCCACAAACTGGCGGCGCGTTTGACCCAGATTGACTATGACCGGGAGATGGCACTGGTCCTTTGCGAGACGACCGCTCAAAAAGAACCGGAGCTATATGGTGTGGTGCGATTTACGGCAGATCCGGACAACGACCGCGCCGAGTTCGCCATCCTCCTTCGGCGCGACATGACCGGTATGGGGCTCGGGCCGATGCTCATGCGCCGCATTATCGATTACGCCAAGAATCGGGGTATTGGAGAGCTTTTCGGGGAGGTGTTGGCCGAGAATAGATCCATGTTGAAGCTATGCAAGGCGTTCGGTTTTACCAAAAGGCGCGATCCGGACGAACCGGGTGTGATGGCCGTTACATTGGCACTATAGGCTTTAAGACAATTAATTTGGACTGCGTTATCGGTCGTCGCCGTATTACAATACGGCTTCCTCCCTATAGCCTTTCCCTTTGGATGGATCAAAACGAGCGGAGGCAATATTGCCACATGTGGATGAACTGGCCTGCCGTTTTGGTGCCAAAGTGATCTTCCTGCAAATTGAGACTGAAAAGGAGATCAAACCATGCAGTCTTTTCTCGCTACAAACGCGGATCAATATGGCCTGGGCCTCCGCATTCCGGAGTGTAGCAGGTGACATCGATGAACTCACACTTTTCCCCACATTCAGGACAAACATCCGGTGGCTTTGAGTCTGTTATAAGAAATCCGCACTTGGCACATTTCCAGTAAGTCAGATTACAACTGGGACAGATATCTCCCTCGAACCTGCCGTCTGCTGTGTAACCACAGTGAGCACATACCCATTTTTTCTGTTTGTCTTCCATTTTATCTACCTCCTTTCATGATCGATCTAAATGATTCCATACAAATGACAAACCAGAGGGTTCAATTTTCACTTCATGTGTCCTCCAAGTTGTTGTGCATGTCGTGAAGTTTCCGCATATAGAACGTGTACCTATCGAATTTCGTTTCGATGAGTTTACCCCTCAGCGATCAGATCTTCAATAACTCGCCAGTCAACCTCGGCCCGCTCCTGAAAACCGGATACAGCCTCTCTTCGCATAGGATGGACAGCGGTAATACTCAGCAGGTCCTCCTCGACGTTTCCAGTGAAAGCGAAAGCATTGCCTTTGTACCCAATGAGATACGCCACCGAATCCATCCTCTTGTTCAAGATTTGGGGACAGGCCCGTAAACAATCATATGCCGAGCCCGCCTAACGCTTGTTCCTATTTGAAGATAGCGATCATGAACAAATTTTTCGAATTCTAGGCAACAAGCCACAGCGCGCGATCCGTTATCCTTTCGGTTACATACCGGGAAACACTTCCAAAGAAGTGAGCACGGTCTGCCCCCCGCCTGCCGACGACCACGGTGCCGTAATTTGCCTTCTTCGCTTCCTCGAGGATCATCTTGCCCACTTTTGCCTTGGGTTTGGTGGTTATGATTTCAACCCGATCAGCGGCTATACCGGCTTCTTTTAATTTTTGCTCTGCATCGGCAAAAAACTTCCCCATCAGTCGTTCCGAAGCCTTCGTAACGATATCTTGAATGTAAGGATCATCTTTTCCGAAAGAAGTCGCGTCTATATCTTCTGCATCCGGGGATACATGAAACAGGCTATATTTTATTTCTGGATTTTCTGAGAACATGGATCCGACATGATCGAGTGCGCGATACGAACTTTCGGAGCCGTCAACCGCCACCAAGATCCTTTGAGACGTCACGTTTCCGTCCACCATCCACACCGGGACCACTTCGGCAATTCCCAGTAACTCGGCACTTGTGCTGCCCATAAAGGTCTTTTGAATCCGCGACAGCCCCCTTCGTCCCACCACGATGGCGTCATAAATGCCTTTTCGCGCATATTCCAGAATATCTTTGGACAGTCCTATCATCCTTTGCTGAGCAACCATTTCGATGCGTTCGTCGGGAACCCCCATTGTGATCATCCGTTCTTTCTGCTTTTCAAGGAGCCTTTGTGCTTCCGCCGTGTTTTTTTTAATGACCTTTTTTAGGCTTGCATTGGCCTTTGGATCGGTCCTGGCCTCATCCAAAAGGTATTGTGAGATCATCGGTTGCCCATGAAAAAGGGTAAATGTGACATCTTTCGAACCAGTGAACATTTTAGTTGCATACCGCAATGATTGATGCGAATGGATCGAATCATCGACAGCCATCAAGATTTTTTTCTCCATGATATTGCCTCCTTTTTTAACGAAAACGGTAATTCCATGAATAAAATCCGCTACCGGCCCTCTTCCTTCAAAATCAGCATGAATTGTTCCATGAACAATCTCTTGGGAACTTCGACGCCGACGGCGGATTAGGTATTATGTATTATTCTACCACCCACACCGTGCAGTCGCGCGCATGGTTGACAATCTTGCTGGAGACGCTGCCGAAGAGGAACTCTTCGCTTCGTGAAAGCCCCTGTCTGCCAACCACAATGGTGCTAAATTTCGTTTGGTTACGTTCCGTCAGAATGCACTTCGCCAGGGAAGGACAGTAGCGGAGCGTGGAACGAACCGATACATCCTCCGGCTCAAATCCCTCACCGATCAGAATCTTTCGATAGTTCTTAAGCATGGCATCAACCGTCAACTTGTACTGGCCGAGCCATTTCTCTTTTTCAGCAGAGGTGGGAAAGTAATCTTCTTCAGGTTGACGAATGACATGCAGGATTAAAACCTTAAAGCCTCTTATTCCTGCAAGTAATTGACCCACATATGATACCGCACGGCGGGCGTTTTCCGACTCGTCCACTGCAATCAGGATGTTTTTATTAAAAACCTCCTCATTATTGATCATTTTTTCCACTCCTTAATCGTATGGTTTCCTGGAATTAAAATTCACGGGAGCGTTTAAGTTGACGTTTGGAACGCTTCCAAATCATCCAGCAATTGTACCGTGTTCTCATAAAACCAATTGGCGCCTTTGGAAAAATGCATTAGAATCCGGTTGAGGGATTCGGGAATGTAAGGGTAAATCTTTTTAAGATTGGCAACGCGATTGTTAAACACGATATTTAAATCTTCAACTGAAAGCATGTCAAGAGCAGGGTGGCCCTGTTTCTTCAATTCCGGCAGCAGCACATCTCCCATACCCACCAAAAACATCAAAACATTACCTAAACCAAAAAGATCGTAGCCGTATACATTTTCCCTGTGCCGGTAATTAAAGTCAAAATCGATCCATCGGTACCGCCCACTATGGCGGTCTATCAGAATATGATCGCGCCGAATATCTCCGTGTTTTTCGCCATGTTCGTGAAGAAAACGGACAGCTTCGATGCATTCAATAAATTTATTTAAAATGACAGGCAATCGATCGTAAAAATAGGTTTGATGGTCCAGACCAATACCCTCCACATAATAATAGAGAGATTGACCCTTAATAAAATCGAGCACGCGAATGAGGTTTTCCGCTCGATCCTTTACTGCATAGCCATGCATGAAGTTCTTATGGCCGTCGACCAGATCCAGAATGCGAGCCTCTTTCCTGGGGCTGCGAAAGCACTCGAACGCGATGCTGCCGACATGGCTAGTAAACTTTTCGTAAAAAACCAGCTTAAGGATCTTTAGGTTTCCGTTTTTCAGATCAATGGCGTGCTTCACCCAAAATTTCACATCGTCATCTATTCCAAACCGTCCCTCCTTGGCATTATGGCGAATGAGATAGGGGTTGCCGTCAAGAACAACCACATCACCATATTCCACCCGGAAGAAATCCGTGGTGTCTGTATGGATTTGAAAAGGATGGAAGCCATGGGAGGGAGGCAACCACCGGGAAGCCATTTGCCGGAGGTCTTCTTGAGATGGGATCGCCGTCATTTCAATTGCACCTCAAAAAAGTGCTTAACTGCATGGGCATGGAAATTATCTGAAGACTGTTAAATAATAATGGGCATAAGAACAGATGTCAAGTCATGGGATGGATCCGTTGTATCTTCCTTTTTGATTTCGAAGCGCGGATTTAATCCCCGCCGCTTGCGGCGCTGAAGACGGAAAAATCTTTTGATAGATACCCCGTCCGCTTGCGGCGGGTAGTTCATTGTTTTGTTCAGGCAAACGACGTCCCCCTTTTTTCCGTTTTTACATTTGTATTCGTAGATGGGCATCCCATCCTCCTAAACGATGAAAGTTGTTTTTAAACACCCTTGATGCTATTTTAATCGAGCAGGTCAATAAAAAAAACAGCAGAAACAGCGCCGATTATGGATCAAGGATGAAAATTGCGATTCCCGCCACCGCGCCGGATCTTGGCGCCGTCGTCGAGAACAGGCTGGGTGCGGCCCCCTATTTGCTGGTCATCAATACCGAAGACATGTCATTCGAGGCCGTGGCCGGACCGTCGCCATCCATCGGGCCGGGGGCCGGTATTGAAGCGATTTCCATTGTCACGGACATGGGTGCCAAGGCCATTATAGCCGGATTTGTATCTCCCCATATTGCGTTGACGCTTGAGAAAAACGGGATTGCGGTTATCACTCCGGTTGGCGGCAGCGTCATGGATGCCGTCGAAAAATACAGGCGGGGTGTGCTTCCCGGAATGACTGGAGGCCCTCAACAACCCGAAGTGCTGATTGACTCACATGCCGAACCGCAGTTGCAGACGGCGTTCCGGAAAGCCGCCAGACAGTTTTTCAGCATTTTCCCCGTGTTGGCCGGCGTTATCCTACTGGTGGGACTTTTCCGTGGTTTCATCTCCCGGGATCTTCTTTTGACCATTTTTTCTGGAAAGGTGATTCAGGATACGCTTTGGGGTGCGTGTATCGGGAGCGTTCTGTCGGGGAATCCGGTAAACAGCTATGTGGTTGCTGAAACCTTGCTAAAGATGGGGGTCAGTCTGTTCGGCGCGGCAGCCTTGATGGTGTCCTGGGTCAATGTGGGACTGTTGCAGCTTCCGGCCGAGATATCGGCCCTTGGAACGCGGTTTGCCGTCTCCCGGACGATAGCGGCTTTTCTGATGGCCATTGTCGTTTCGATCTTGACCGTGTTTTTAACCGGGGGTCGCGTGTAATGAAAACTATTGGGCATGATGCAAAACCAGCGGCCAACCGGAAACACCGGCAATGGCTTTTTCCAGCGGGCGTGATTGTCGTCTACCTAACAATCTATTTCGTTGCACCGGATCGGACCGTCAACGCCCTGATGGCAAGCGGGAATGTCCTGAAACAGATGGCCCTGCCGTTGTTGTTGGCGTTTGCGATGATGGTCGTCCTGAATCTGTTCATTACACCCGCCCATGTTTCGCGCTTTCTCGGCAGCCGGGCCGGAATAAAGGGCATCTTGCTCTCGTCGGTTGCCGGTATCCTTTCAATGGGGCCTGTGTACACATGGCTGCCATTCTTAGCAGCGATCCGGAAAAAGGGCGCATCTGTTTTTCACCTGGCCAATTTTTTGTCCAGCCGCGCCGTCAAGCCGGTTCTTCTTCCGCTGATGATCGGTTATTTCGGCTGGCGCTTTGCCTTGATTTTTACCGTCCTCAACATGGCGGGTGCATTGCTCGTGGCAGCGGTGGTGACTTACATTTCCGACGGCCGGCGAAAATCACGCTAAAACCATTCCGTCTCTGCATATTTTGGAATAATGCCGCCGACCAGGGGTTCATGTTTACCAGAGGCCTCGGCAATCGGACGGGAACATTAACGGTCCTCCATATGGAAGGAAACAGGGGCGACAATAACCTGCTATGATTCAAGCGTATTTTTAGTGTCACATCCGTTATTACACGCCGTCGCCATGCAGCTTTTCAGCTTGATCGGTAAGCAGCCTTTTAAACCGGTCAAGGGTGACTGGATACGGAATGATGGGAATGCCCATCCAGTCGGAATATTCCAGAAACGCTTCCGGGTGTTTTTCCATATAGTCGTCTAAATAACCCACCCCATCCAAGACGATGGCCCCGCCGGTGTGTTTGGGAAAGTTTTCGTTGGCAAGGCCCTGATCCCAGCCCTTGAACACCTCTTTGCGGAATTTAATCCATCCGGGTGTCATCCACCACACGGGTTGGCCCCCGGCCATTTCCTCTGCAATCCGGTTACGTTCCGATTCGCTGGCAAGCATGTCCATGCAGTGGGTTGCCTGGATTCTGGCCACGGTGGGGCCTTGCTCTTCGATAATGGTTTGCATCAGCCGCGTGGGCTCATCCATATTCACGTAACAGAACTTGCCCCCGTAAATCACAATGACCTTTTCTGTTTTTTCTTTGGCTTTGCTGATCTGCCGTAAAAGCTGCCGTTCCAATTCGGGAATGTCTTGGTGGAGTCCGGGTGTGGTGTACAGGATCTGCGGCGTATCCAGAAACCCCTGTTTTTTCAAATAATTTAATTCGAGGCTCAGGGTTCCACAGGAGACGATCGCAATGTCTGAAAAGGATATGTCAGTCATGAAACCCTCCTAGTACTTTAATGCCAGCGCATAACCGGCATGAACGGCCGTGTAAATGTCCAGGACCTTTTCCGCATCGCCGATCACTTCAACGGTTTCCACTGCCTGTTCGATAGCCGTGTCTGGCCCGGGTGCGGAACGCATCCCCGAAGCGAAAATGACCGTCTCAAACGGTTCCAACACTATGTTTTCGCCGTCCTTTTCCACTACCACCCTATCGGTTTCGAACGCGTTGACCGTCGTGTGGGGCATCAGGGTCACGTTGTTCATCCGGTCGATCCGCATGAGGGTCAACTTTTTAGTGATCATCTCCATCATGCTGCCGATGGGATCCGTTCGTTTGGTGGCCGTCACATCGAGACCCTCCGTGCCGAGTTTCTCCGCGATTTCAAGCCCGGTCCGGCCGGCGCCGATTACCAGGACCCGTGGCCCCTTGACCGGTTTCGTGCCGCTGAAGTATTCTATGGAGGTCATGGTGTACTGGCTGTCGAGACCCTGGATATCAGGAACATTCTGATGCGCCCCGGTGGCCCATACCAACAGATCCGGTCGAATGTCACCGACCAGATCCGTATCCACTGCCCTGCCGGTCAGCACTGCCTCGGCATTGGCTTTTACGCAAGAGGCCAGATTGTCCAGGCCGTCTTGCATCTTCTGTTTGCCCGGTGCCTGCCACGCCAGGTTGAACTGCCCGCCGAGCCGATTTTCCTTTTCGGCCAATGTGACCCGGTGGCCGCGTCTGGAAAGGTATAGGGCGGCACTCATCCCGGCCGGCCCGCCGCCGGCCACCAGAACGTTCAGGGGATGGGCCGATTTTTCCAGCTCCGGCTGCCCGATTTCCGGATTTACGTTGCAACCGATGGGTTCGCCGTTTTTGACACGGTGCAGGCATCCCTGCAGGCAGTATCCGCAATATGTCACTTCATCGGGTCTCCCCGATTGCCACTTCTCGATCAGATCGGGATCGGAGATCAGGGGGCGGCCCAGTGCGACAAGGTCGGCCAGCTTCTCATCGATCACCTGGATGGCTCGATCCATGCGGCCCATCCGGCCGGCCGCAATCAGGGGCAGATCGGTCTGCGTGCGTACCCAGGCCAGTGCGTCCATCTGGGGTTTTTCCGGCAAGCTGGCGTGATGAAAATACCATGGCGGGCTGAAGCATGCCGACCCCATCCCCACATGAACGGCACGGATTCCGGTTGTTGCTGCCAATTTCAGCAGGGGCGCCAGATCCTCCGTGCCAATGCCGAAATCCGGCGACATCTCGCTGCCGGATATACGCAGTATGCAGGGCAGATCCGGGGCGCCCGCTTTTACCGCCGCCAGCACCTCCTGAGCGAACAGCAACCGGTTTTGGCCGTAACGGTCCGTTCGTTGGTTGATTTTCCCGTTGAGAAACTGCGACATCAGGTATCCGTGGCCGCCCTGGACCTCAATCGCGTCGAAACCGGCGGACACGGCCTTTTCCGCTGCCGATCGATATCCGTCCACGATGGCGCCAATCTCCGGTTCGGTCAGCGGTTCGGATGCCGCGCTAGTGGTCGGACAGGTCATGGCCGATGGCGCTTTGGGACTGACGCCCGTTGCCTTGGGGTTGGCCGCACCGCCGGCGTGGTTGAGATGAAGGCATGCCAAGCGGCTTTCCGCATGGATCACAGTTACGATTTTTTTCAGCTCATCGGCACTTTCCGGAAGATGGATGCACAGCTGTTTGGGATGTTCCTTGCCCTCCACCGTTACCGCTACGGGCTCAAGGATCAGCAGCCCTGGTCCATTTTCGGCAATTTGCCGATAGTAGGTCAGATGCCGATCGGTCACGTTGCCCTTCGGCGTTCCGTAGGCCGTTTTAATCGGCGGAAATATGAACCGGTTTGCCAAGGTCAAATTTCCCAGGGTCATCGTTTCAAACAGTCTTTGCATGGTCTGTCTCCTTATGATCAGCCATCGGGGCTTCGGATTCTCCAGGATTGCATCGATTCACCAGATAGGTACTAGTCAATTTTTATGCCATATGGATAGGTGTGCGTTTGGGGAGATGCAAACCGACAACGTACCGCATAAAATCGGCATCAGGGGCAAAGATTGGCCAGTAGGTTGGCAATACCATCACCGTTACACATACTCATCTAGAACGTAAGTAACGTTACCATAACGTTGTTTTATCGTTCGCTAAACGACGATGAACGGCGCGGGGACGGCTTCACCCGCAATGGCCTTTTGAATCGCCTCTTCAATTACACTTTGGGACACCACGCCAATGATGGATTGAATCGCTTCCCCGCCTTGGAAAACCATCAATGTGGGGATGGACTTGATTCCGTACCGCTCAGCGATGGCGGTGTTGCTGTCCACATCGCATTTGGCAAAAATCATTTTATCTCCGTAAGTCTCCGCCAGAGACGCAAATGCCGGCGCCATGGCTTTGCAGGGACCGCACCAGGGAGCCCAGAAATCGACGATGACGGGTTTTGTCTGTTGGAGCACCTGCTGGCCAAACGCGTTGTCTTGTATGTTGGTTACCAACTCGGACATGGGTGAATTCCTCCTTAAAACGGTTGTTTTGATTCACGATTAGGATAGCAAACTATGTGCCAAAAAATAAACTTGCCTGCGCTTTATAAAGCCGGTTAAAAAAAGACCGGCCCAAAAGCGGAATATCCTCGACCCGTTCCCTCGGTGGCGGGATATGGGCTCGCGCAAAAATAACTTCACATTTTAGCATCTCAGCTTCAGCCCATATTTGGCTGATACCTCACTCTCAAAAGCCTCGAAATAGCTCGCTATTCCTGTGGTTTTGCTCTCTCGGATCACCCAAACCTGGACCAAATCTGAGCGCCAATTCTGCGAAGTTATTTTTTCGCGAACCATATGGATGGGAATGACGTTGATTCGATAGTAGAAATCCTCCCGAAAAGCCCCGTCGCCAATCAGTTTCGGAAGATTCCGGTTGGTGGCCGTGATAATCCGCACATCCACTTATATTAAGAGACACCTTACAATATATCNGCGGTCCGCCTGCGCAGTTCCTTTCGCAGGGATTCTATCTAATCAACGACATCATCGCCCCGTTTTTCCCGTTTCAATATCGTTCCGGCGATGCGCAGGGCATCGTAAACCGTTTCATCGAAGGTCGCAAACGCGCCATAGCTCAACACGACCACCGGAATGTCCAGGGTCCGCTCCACCTCGTCCGCCAAATGGCCATCCATATAGGTAATAAATATCACCTGCGGTTTGACCGACAGCACGGCTTCCAGATCCGGTTTCTTGTTGATGCCGGCGGCCCACCCCCCGGGTCCGCAACGCGAAAGTTTGGATAGTTCGGGATGGGCGATCCAGTAAGGCCGGCCGCCGGGGTTCATCTTTTCCATATCTTCCACGCCGACAACTTTCGATTCGGCTTGAAGATACACGATCATGCGCAAGGCTCCAGGCCCAATGCAAATGATGCGGTCCGGATCGAAGGGTGCTGTCAGCTGCCGCCCGGCCATATCGGTTACTGTCACCGTCCGGGCGGAAGCGGAAATGACCGAAAGGCCCCATGTCATAATGATACAGAATACCCAAAAGCCTGTTTTTTTCATCTGTTGTTCAGCATCTTATGCGACAACTGTTTGTACTCATCCTCACCATCGTAATCCTGGGGGTTCAGCGTCAACCGGAAACTGCTTTTGTTCTCTTTGGGGATAATGGTATAGTTGTGTTTGCCGAAATCCAGGATCTTCAACCGTTGATTGCCCAAGGTGACTCCGAGCATGATCTGTATGGCATCCAGGGCCGACGTGTAGTTCTCGGCAATAATGGTCGTGATGCCATTGACAGGTTCATCGCATGGAAGCAGCGTTTGAACATACTCACTAAGTTTGCCGCCATCTTCAGGTTATCGACATGAAGATAACTTTTGGTATAGGGTTTCTCGTCGATGATGGGGCTGCCGTCCACTGCTTCGAAGCCTTTGACTTCAATGATATGACCCTTTCTCGCCACCAGCGGCGCCGCCGACACCCGCATCGGATTTGGCCGGGTCGGGCTGCAGGTGGCAAGAATGCCCTTCAATGGCAGGTCCTTGCGCCCCAAGGGATGTGCTTTTCTCAGGTTTCGTCACTGCCCCCAGCGGCGCCGTTGCCGATGGCGGCGCCGGATCATCGCTGCCGATTTCGCAGGCGGCATCTCCCCCATTCAACGACGGTTTAAACCTTCGGTCCTCCAAAAGAAAAAGCCATGAAAGCGCACGTCCAATGCTGGAGTGCGTGGCCTTCATGGCTCGATTATCGCGGTTGTATCAACCCGCAAGGGTCAGGGGGGTGCCGCTTGAATACTGCACAATGAATGACGACTTCGGTCGTCTCGGCTAACTTAAAGTTAGCATATCCCCAATTGGCTTTTCAAATGTCAACCCTTTTCCAGCTATTGACAAACTAAATATCAAGTTTTCGATCCATCTAAATGCCGTGAGCGTCAGCGCGTTTTTGCCGGCATTGGCGATCTAAAAGGCGGCCGGGCCAAGCGTGCCGGACTTGTCGAAACCCTGCGGGCGGTGGCCTCTGCCCCCGGCGAAGTCATTTTTCCGGGTGAAGATGACAAACGCATGTAGGTTAGAAACAGGAATCGTTGACCCCGCGCGCCTTTCTCTGGTAATCTTCGCCTCCTTTCCCAATCACACCAAAAGGAGGACAACATCCACGTGTCCGGTTTATCATACAATATGGTCCCCGAACGGTTGGACATCCTCGACAATTATCTTGCTGAAAAGGAATCCCGGGTTACCGGCATCAGGGAAGGGTGTGAGAAAAAAATCGTCTGGCATGACAATCAACGGCAACGGTGCGACCTTGCCATCGTCTACATTCACGGCTTCTCGGCCAGCCGCATGGAAACCTGGCCCCTGTGCGACCGTCTGGCCGACGCCAGCGGCGCCAACCTGTTTTACACCCGTCTGTCCGGTCACGGGCAGGACGGTTACGCCATGGCCACTGCCACGGTCGAGGATTGGCTGGCCGACGGGATGGAAGCCGTTTCCATCGGCCGGCAGATAGGCAAAAGAATCATCCTGGTGGGCGCCTCCACCGGCGGGACCCTGGCCGCCTGGCTGGCGGCCCAGCCATCGGTAGCCCCATTGATCGACCGCCTGATCCTCCTTTCGCCCAACTTTCTTCCCAAAAACCCCATGGCGGCGGCAGCCCTCTGGCCACCGGCCGTACGGCTGTTCGAAAGCTTTTTCGGCGGCTGGCGGTGCTTTACCGTCTCCAACGCCATGCAGGCAAGATACTGGACCGTGCGATACCCTATTTCCGCTATCACCACCATGATGCAGTTGGTTTGTCGGTCCTGGCGGGTCGATTTGAAAAACGCCGACATGCCGGTGCTGATGATGATCAATCCCTGGGACCGGGTGGTCAACGTCACTCTGGCCATCAAACGGTTTCGGAACTTTCCCTCGCCCCGCAAGAGACTGGTGCGGTTCCAGGGCAACCGGGACTTGGGACGTCACGTGCTGGCCGGTGACACCCTCTCTCCGGAAACAACCGCAAAAGCGCTTGCCATCATCGGCAATTTTCTGAAGGATCCGACATGAAGGATTCGAAAGCGTTTGGCAAGCTGAGCAAATTATCACCGCATGGAAAGCGGGAACGTGCGAACACGGGAAATCCACTCACCGGCCATCCCGTTTTAAAAAATCGGTGCCGCCCAGTGCACTCATCTGCACGATGATCTGCCGGGTCCGGCGGACCACATATTCCGACGGCCGCTCGGCGGACATGCGCCTGGGGCTGGGCAGCACCGCGGCCAGGATGGCGGCCTCCCGCCGATTCAACCGGGCGGCCGGTTTATGAAAAAACCGCCGGCCGGCCGCCTCCACGCCGAACACACCATCGCCCATTTCAGCAACATTCAGGTAAACTTCCAGGATCCGCTTTTTGGGCCACAGGACTTCCATGAAAAGGGTTAGGTAGACCTCGACCCCCTTTCTGAAGTAGCTTCTACCGGGCCACAAAAACAGGTTCTTGACTACCTGCTGGCTGATGGTGCTCGCTCCCCGGGGACGTTTTCGGGTCCGGTTGTCATCGATGGCATCGGCAATGGCCTTCAGGTCCACGCCCCGGTGACCGAAAAAGTTCTGATCCTCCGAAGCGATGACGGCAAGGGCTGCATAGGGTGAAATCCGGTCCATGGGCACCCAGCGGAAGTCGACGGCAGAGCCGGACAGGCGCTGTTGTATCATGAAAGCACTGGTGGGCGGAGGCGCCCACCGGAAAATAAGCGTCATGATGATGGTGCCCGCCAGCACCACGGCAGCCGTTTTCCAGAACGCCCGCATGAGCCGACCTCCCCGGCGGCGCTTTTGTTTTTTACCTTTGGCCATGGGCGATCCATATCGCGTTTAAAACGCCGGATCAAGTTTCCGGTGTTTCATCGATGGTGGAAATTAAGGGGTGAAGTATGATAAGGTCGGATAAAAAATTATACTGCCATGCTTGGAGGAATCTGTTACATGGCCCCGATCGGGAGGCACACCATGAAAGATGATAAACGCCAAGCCTGCGAGTGGCCCGGCAACGATCCCCTGATGATCCGCTACCACGACGAAGAGTGGGGCGTGCCCGTCCACGACGACCGCAAGTGGTTTGAATTCATCCTCCTGGATGCCTTTCAGGCCGGCCTGTCGTGGAGAACAGTGCTGCACAAACGAGCGGCCTTCCACCGGGTCTTCTACGGTTTCGATCCGCAACGGGTGGCCGGGATGTCGGAAATGGCCATCGAAGCGGCCATGCTCAATCCGGCCATCATCCGCAATCGTCTCAAGATCCGAGCGGCCGTCAATAACGCCCGGGCGTTTTTATACCTGCAGGAAACCCACGGTAGCTTCGACGATTACATATGGGCATTCACGGATGGCCGGATCATTCAAAACCAGTGGCGCACCCCGAAAGCGGTTCCGGCCAGAACCGACCTGTCCGACACCGTCAGCAAGGCGCTGAAGCAAGATGGATTCAGCTTTGTGGGCAGCACCATCTGCTATTCCTTCCTCCAGGCCGCAGGGGTGGTAAACGACCACCTGGTGAAGTGTTTCCGGCATGGGGATCGGTTTCGGTGACCCGTACGAGAACATTTCCGGCGGCGAGGCGTGCTTCCGCCACGACTCAAACCGACAAGAAAACCATCCCGATCGTCGAAGAATGACAGGCAACGATTCGTTCAAGCCCTTGCCAGATGCTTAAGCCGATTGAGCACCGCCCAGGAAAAAGTCTCACTCAGACAGGGGAAAATGGCGTTGTTGGTAAAGATGGGATCCGCCTCAAGATCAAAACGGGAGGCCGCCACGGCGTCATCCCACATGGGGGTGTGGGGGATGGGGGTATAGTGGGCGATCACCGGCGTGATACCCGCCTGTTTCACCGCGGCAATGGATGCTTCGACCCCCGCGATATCCTGGCCGGGAAGGCCGGCCAGCAGGTAGGCGCCCACCTGCCCGGCATCGAACCCGGCCGCCTTGAGATGTCCTACCGTCCGAGAAAACTCCGCCTCGGTCACCTTTCGATCCATGGTCCGCCGCCCTTCGAAGGCAGTGGTTTCCAACCCCAGTCTGATGGTATGGAACCCGGCTTGCCGCATCAGCCGAGCCAGGGGCCGGGTGACCGCCCTGATATGCAGGGCGTTGGGGGTATGAAAACGAACATCGACGCCCGCGGCAACAATCCCCTCCAGCAGGGGAATGATGTGTCGGTCGGCGTCGACCAGCAGGGCGTCATCGTAAAAAGCGAAATCCCGGACACCGTGTCGCTTATGCCAGTAAGCAATTTCATCCACAACCGATGCGGGATGGCGGCGCATCATGCGGGGCTGCAGCCGGTGGGAAGCGCAATAGGCACACTGAAACGGGCATCCGCGGGATGTCAGCACAGGCACATGCGCCAGTTGATGTTCGAGGTCCAGGACCGGGCGGGTCAAGGTGTCCAGGTCCTGCGGGTCGAAGCGAGGAGCGGGCGACCAGCCGATGAGCTGGTCCAGCAGCGGCAGGATGGCGCCTTCTCCCGGTCCGGTCACCACCCGATCCGCCCCGCAGGTGTGGCTTGCATGATCGGAGCAAAGCGTAGCATAGATGCCGCCTAACACCAGCGGCACATCCGGGAAAACCGATTTGATGACCGTGATGGTTTCACGAACCCCCGGATACCAGTAGGTCATCAGGGAGGTGACCAGTACCAGATCCGGCGGATCGAGCGCCTCCAGGTCCTTTCGAAACCAGTCGGGAGGAATGCCGTATCGGCAGAAATTGCGCGGAATCTCCTCAAGCCCCGGCGGTTTGGCGATAATCGTCTTCAGGTAAGGCCCACGCCCGCAACGCACAGGCGGTAATGGCCCCGATTCGGCGGATGGGTGAAAGCGATCCAGGCAGTCCAGGTAGGAGATCCGAGCCCCGTGATCACGCAAAATGCCCCCCAGGATCAGCAAGCCCAAGGGTTTGGCCCAGAAATCATAAGCGGCGAAATCGTGAATCCAGGGGTTGACCAACAGGATATGGGGTTGTGGGGAGAATTTCATTTAGGATCGTGAACTTTATAAAGTGAACCCAATTGCTTGTCTATCCGTCCGTCTTCTGTGTTGCATCAACGGCCACATACAACCNGTATGCAACCGTTGATGCGCCTTGAATACGAACGGATATCCTTCGCAATTTTCGTT
>JGI24023J19991_10001375_pt1 | contig 18768 bp, 13 predicted proteins | sample Cruoilmetagenom1_FD_19991 | JGI IMG/M metagenome (IMG submission 19991) | reverse complement strand
AGACCCGGGAGACGCCGAAAGTAATAACCACGACTTCGGCGCTGCCGCAGGACAAGGGAGTACCAACCGTATGTCCTACCTGTTACCAGCTGGTGGGAAGGTTACAGTCGTACTCCAGTGGTCGGATTCCTTCGGCACATCTTCAAATGATTACGACCTGTTTTTGGTCGAGCCTGGTACAACGACGGTAATAGACTCCGGCACAGCCATTCAGAACGGAGACGACGACCCTATTGAATTTGCCGGTGTGGAAAATGATGGCGACACATCAGGTGTATTTGAAATAGTTGTAGATAAATCTAGCGGTGAAGACCAGACGCTGGAAATCGTTTTCAACGGAAACGGGACTCTTCAGGAATTCAATGTGCCGGATGACTCGGTATACGGCCATCCCGCACACCCGGACGTAATTGCTACAGGCGCCACACATAACGGGAACATAGACTTTTTCAGCTCGTTCGGCCCGTCTTCAATATTCCATAACCCGGTAGTCACGGTGTCGTCAAGAGATACCGGGGCTTCTTTAAAGGCTGCTGCGCTACTTGAAGCAAGACCCAAACCGGATATATCAGCACCTAACAGAATCGAAACCACAGTGCCCGGTTTTGGAGAGTTTTTCGGCACATCTGCAGCGGCACCTGTTGCGGCAGCTGCGGCAGCACTTGTGTATCAGGCTGCGGAATTTGCAAACCTCACCCTGGCGAGCGGTCTGCCGGAATCTGCGATTGCTGCCAGACAAACACCTCTGGAGATACGCAATATATTGACGAGCACAGCTACAGATATAGGACCTCCGGGAGTCGATAATACATCAGGTGCAGGTATAGTAGACGCATTCGCGGCGGTTGAAGAGGCGCTTCAGGGATTAGACGGACCCGGCGGGGGACCAGGCAACGGCGGTAATGGGGGAAACGGAGGTAACGGCGGCGGAGGGTGCTCTCTTCTGAGCAGCGCGGGAACGAGCCCGTACAACAGTAGTATTATGTTAAATATATTGATTCTGCTGGTGCCTGCGATTTTTGTTGCGCTTATTCAAATCAGAAGAAGGGTATGATTTATGAAATTATTGATAATTGGTCTAGATTGCGCCGATCCCGAGCTTGTGTTCGGATGGAAGGACGAGCTTCCAAACCTGAATAGATTAATCGAGGGCGGAGCCTACGGACCGCTCCTATCGACACATCCGCCGATCACTGTGCCGGCATGGGCTGTGATGATGAGCGGTAAGGACCCGGGGCAGCTGGGATATTACGGGTTCAGGAATAGAAAAGATCACTCATACGACGCTTACGGAATTGCCAACGGAAACGCAGTAAAGGCGGACCGGGCCTGGGACAAGCTTTCCCGAGCGGGCAAAAAAATCATTCTCCTGGGCGTGCCGCAGACCTATCCTCCAAAGCCTGTAAACGGATGCGTCGTGAGCGGTTTCCTGGCTCCAGATGCCAACAGTAACTACACATACCCTATCGCTCTTAAAGATGAAATCGAAGAGGCCGCCCCAGGATATGTGCTCGATGTAGAGGATTTCAGAACTAACGATAAAGAGGCGCTCCTTGGACGCATCTACGATAAGACCGAGAAACATTTTAAAGCTGCAAAACACCTAATCACAAAAAAACCATGGGATTTTTTCATGCTTGTAGAGATGGGTGTAGACAGGATTCACCACGGGTTTTGGAGCTTTATGGACAAAGATCATCCAAAATACGTTCCGGGGAATCAGTTCGAGGACTCGATAAAGGAATACTACAAATACTGTGACAGTGAGATTGGTGAGCTGCTCGCACTCGTACCTGATGATACTGTGGTTATGGTTGTATCGGATCACGGCGCCAGAAAGATGGAAGGCGGCATTTGCTTTAACGAGTGGCTTGTAAAGGAAGGGTATCTAGCTCTTAAAGACTACCCGAATGAGCCTACGCGATTTGCCGATACAGAAATAGACTGGAGCAAAACCGCTGCCTGGGGAGAAGGAGGATATTACGGACGGTTGTTTTTGAACGTAAAGGGAAGAGAGCCCGAGGGTACGATTGAACCCGGAGACTATGAAAAAGTACGCTCCGAGCTGATTGAAAAGCTTGAGGCGATAGAAGACCCCGATGGCAGGAATATCGGCACAAAGGCGTACAGGCCAGAAGAGCTGTATAAAGAGGTAAACGGTGTCGCACCTGATCTGATCGTGTATTTCGGTGATCTCGGGTGGCGCTCTGTCGGGAGTGTCGGAATGGGCGGCATTCACACATTTGAGAACGATACGGGCTCTGATGAGGCAAACCACGACTGGAACGGGATATTAATTTTAAACGACACCGGGTGCAGACTGGGTAACATTGAGAAAGGGTATAAAGAAGGAATGGAAATATATGATATTGCCCCCACAGTGCTTAATCTCTTCGGGATGAAGTTTGAGGAAGAGATAATAGGAAATAGCATCACAAATTTTGCAGGCAAGGGAATTTTCTCAAAACTAAGAAGTATATTAGGCTAGGCGGTAGTAAAAAAGATTTAGACAATATATAATCAAGAATCTGGATTAATGCATTATCCGGTTCTTTTTGGCAAATGGCAAAGATTGATAACGGCACAAATAGATTAATACTAATTACTGCCCTTTCTATGGGAATAACGTTCGGGCTCTTGGATATCTGTATAGGGCTCAGCTCTCGGAATATTAGAAATCTCGAGATGTACTCCGTTCTGACTCCTCTGGCTGTAACGACAGGTTTCTTTTTTATTGCCTATATAGCAAGCTGGTTCTTAGTTGTATCCAGGCTGGTAAACAGGTTTAAGCTGAACATTGAAAGCTCCGCTATTGCAAGCGGGTTCTTGATCGGAATCACAATAATATTGATATCTATATATTTCAATGCGCTTTCCGTAAAAGAGCCAATACACAAAATTGCCGGCGTTCTTTTTATACTTACGGTTTCAACTATTTTAGCGGTACTGAGCTATCTTGTCCTGACAAAAGTAATAGAGATAAAAAGACCATCTGTTACCGGACTGAAGGCGAGCCTGATCATTCCGATAATACTCGCGGAAGCCCTCTTAATTATTATTATCCAAAAGTTCGTTTCGACTCCGCCCGAGATGTTATACGGGGCTAATATAGTTTTAGCTCTGTTAACAATTGGAGCTATTTATTATATAAGCGCTGAAAAACTGAGAGCCCTAAGCCTGCTTACTTCGATAATGCTGTTAATAGTTATTGGAGGTCCTCTTGCGGTTATCCTAAATCAACATATAGATAACTCATCTCCTACAAGTGAGATTCAATCAAATTACAATTCATCCGGAAGCGGTATTAAACGTGTCATTTTGATAACTGTGGATACGCTTAGGGCAGACGTGCTGTCTTCATACGGCAGTCAGAATGTACAAACTCCAAATATTGATGGGCTTTCAGCGGACGGAGTGTTGTTTAAAAACGCATATTCATCTGCACCGTGGACGCTTCCGGCCTTCTCCTCCATTATGACCGGCCTTCCGCCTGGAACACATCTAACCACTAAAGCAAGCTCGAAGCTGCCGGATAAATTCAATACAATTGCCGAGTACATGACGGGTGCTGGCTACTATACCGGAGCAATTGTCAGAAACCTCTTCCTAAGCCCGGATTTTAACATCGATCAGGGAATCGTTGATTATTACCACTACCCAAAATTCAATAAGTATGTAAGATCCTTCGGGACAGCGCTTCTATTATCTGCGCTAAACAAAAAACTAACTGACGATGTGTCAACTGAAGATATAACAGACATTGCTATTAACTGGCTGGGAGAACACAGGGACGAGAACTTCTTTTTCTGGGTTCATTACTTCGATCCGCATCAGCCCTACACCCCCCCTGTGAAATATATTACCGACAATAGCGAGCCGCCTAAGCGTATCGGGCTAATATTTGACGGGGCAGGGAATATTAGGAGCGGGCACTTTTCACCTACGGTAAGGGAAAGGCAGTGGATAAAGGAGCTTTATGACGCCGAGGTACGTTACGTTGATGAGAATCTAGGCAGACTCTTTGAATATTTAAAGGAGTCCGGATTGTATGAAGATTCTCTTATCATATTCACAAGCGACCACGGAGAGGAGTTTTGGGACCACGGAGGCTTTGAGCACGGCCACACCCTTTATAATGAAGTGATACAGGTGCCTTTGATCATCAAGATGCCGGGAGCTAGTAAAGCGGGAGAAGAAAACACGAGAGTGAGCACACAGAGCCTTAAACGTACGATACTGGACACAAGCGGTATAGAGTATGAGAGTGACCGTCTGATTTCCGGATCTTTATACCCAATGATTCAGGGTAACGGAACTGAAATGAATGGGGAGCCGCTTGTAATCACCGGACTCTTGTATTATGAGGATAAAGAATCCATCATCACTGGTGATAAGAAATATATACGTTCTCTTATTTCAAACGAGGAAGAGTTCTATGACTTGGCTAACGACCCTGATGAGTTAAACGGGCTTAATGATGAGGCAAGAACTTTAGAAGCAAGGCAAATGATGGAACAATACAACGAAAAAGCCAAGAGTCTGAGCTCTGAGTACGGCGTTCAAAGCACAGAGGAAGTCGCGCTGAGTAAAGAGAAGAAGGAAGAGCTAAAAGCCTTGGATTATATTCAGTAACAACCACCACCGAAACTATTTGTCCTTATCCTAGGGATGTATTACATTTAATAACTTTATATACCATGTTGAAAAAGATCGTAGGTTGCGCGGATTTTAATAGCTTAAAAACATTATTATTAGCTCTAGCATTTTTCTTATGCGTATATGCTGCGCAAACGGAGCCTGCATTGAGCTATATAGGCCCAGGAGCGGGGTTTGCATTTCTATCTTCTTTCCTTGTACTTCTTCTCACGTTTGCGCTTGCGGTTTTTTACCTGCTCTCGTGGCCGCTCAGGTTTTTAGTGAGAAAACTTTTCAGAAAAGGACCTAAAACAAAGACAGATATAAAGAGAGTAATAATAATAGGGCTTGACGGAATGGACCCAGGGCTTGCAAAGGGATTCATGGACGAGGGCAAGCTGCCAAATTTTAAAAAACTGAGCGATCAGGGAACTTTTACAAAGCTCGGTACAAGCTACCCCTCGATATCGCCTGTGGCATGGTCATCATTTATGACAGGAGTTGACCCATCACATCACAATATTTTCGATTTTATTACACGAGACCCGTGCACCTATCAGCCAATGCTTACTTCAGCAGACATAGGTAAAGCCTCAAATGTGCTTCCGATCGGCAAGTATATGATACCTCTGGGGAAACCCAAGATGAGGCTTCTCAGAAAGAGCCAGCCATTCTGGAAGATATTAGGTAAGTACGGGATCTTCAGCTCGATAATACGAGTACCAATCACGTTTCCGCCTGAGAAATTTAACGGCGTATCGTTGTCGGGGATGTGCGTTCCCGATCTGAGAGGCTCACAGGGAACATTTTCTCACTATACAACTATTAAAGAAAGAACAAACATAGAGACAGGTGGAGAAAGCCGCTTTGTCGAGCTCAATAATGACATTATAAAGACGGAGCTTCTAGGACCTGAGAATCACCTGGTTAAAAACGGGGGCGAGCTAACACTGACTCTAACAATAAAACTAGATAAAGAAAAGGCTAAAGCCAGGATCGAGATCTCGGATGAGAGCTTTGAGCTAGAGCCTAAGAGCTATTCTCCCTGGATCAGAATTGCATTTAAAGCAGGCCTTGGAATAAAAGTGCATGGTATCTGCCGATTCTACATTAACAGTTTAGCCCCTGACTTTGATATGTACGTGACCCCGATTAACATTGATCCTGAAGAGCCTGCACTTCCGATATCGCACCCGTTTATTTTCTCTGTTTATCTTGCCAAACTAATAGGCTCGTACGGCACCTTGGGGCTTGCTGAGGATACCTGGGCGCTTAACGAGGGCGTAATAGATGAGGATGCATTCCTGAAGCAGTCGTATCTACTATATGAAGAGCGGGAGAAGATGTTCTTTAATGCGCTGGAGAAAACACCCCGCGGGCTTGTGACATGCGTATTCGATACCACAGACCGTGTGCAGCATATGTTCTTCCGCTGTCTTGACCCTGAGCATCCCGCAAATAGAGGAAAGGAAGTCGAGAAGTATAAGAATGTAATAGAAGATTTATACATCAAAATGGACGGGCTGATCGGAAGAGCCCTCGAAGAAACTGATGATAATACAGTGCTTGGCGTAATATCGGACCATGGGTTTACGCAGTTCAGAAGGGGCGTGAACTTAAACAGCTGGCTCTATAAAGAAGGCTATTTGGTGCTTAAAGAGGGTTATGCTGTAAGCGGGGACTGGCTTGAAAATGTGGATTGGGAAAGAACAAAAGCATTTTCGCTCGGACTAGCGGGTATTTTTATTAATAGGAAGGGCAGAGAATCCGGCGGTATTGTGGAGGAAGGAAAGGAGCTTCAAACGCTCAAGAATGAGATGATTGAAAAGCTTAACGGTTTAGTAGACGAAGAAATGGGCGGTGTATCAATAAGAGAAATACTGGATACGGAACGTGCTCATTCGGGACCATACAAGTATGACGCGCCTGATCTACTGATAGGCTACAACGCGGGCTATAGAAGCTCTTGGGGATGTGCTGTCGGGCGTGTGACGGACTCTGTGTTTGAGGATAACACCAAGCACTGGAGCGGTGACCATTGTGTTGATCCGAATATAGTACCGGGAGTCATATTTATAAACCGTAAAATATCAAAAGAAAACCCGCACTTAAACGATATGGCCCCCACAGTGCTTGATTTGTTCGGTGTTGAAATACCAAAATATATGAAAGGCACACCGCTGATAGGGCCGAAAATTACAGATGATCAAATAAACCCTGAAGGTACAGAGGAAAAAGAAGCAAAGGCTGTATAACTTACATGATAGGCTATATGAAATTTGTAATATTCACCCAGATGATATCTAAAAACATAAGAAATACGGTATCGATAATAGCTCTAATAGTAACACTCAGCATGTGTGTAATGCTGACAGGATGTGACAGTAATAGTGACACTGCATCCGGTAAAGCTGTGGATGCGGATAAGAAGCTTATAGTGATCGGTTTTGACGGTATGGACCCTAAAATCGTTCGAAAGCTGATAGCCAAGGGGAAGCTCCCGCATTTTAAGACCTTGAGTGAAATGGGAGATTTTAAAGAGCTTGCTACGAGTATTCCTCCTCAGAGCCCTGTTGCGTGGTCGAATTTCATAACCGGAATGAACCCGGGAGGACACGGCATATTCGACTTCATTCACCGTGACCCAGAGACCATGTTCCCTTATCTGTCTACTTCAAAAACTGAAGCCCCCGAATCCACTATAAGCATAGGCGATTGGGTAATTCCTCTATCAGAGGGCAAAGTGAAGCTGCTTCGTCAGGGAAAAGCTTTTTGGGAATATCTTACGGAGCATGGGATTACAACTACTATTTTCAGGGTGCCGGCCAACTTCCCCACAGTCGAAGGCGACGCGCACCAGATCTCGGGAATGGGCACTCCGGACATACAGGGTACATATGGGACATTCTCGTACTATACGAATGAGAACGTAGATAAGTTCGAGGATATTTCAGGAGGAGTAGTATTTTCTGTAAACGTAGCGAATAATAGTTTCAAAAGCGCTCTCCCAGGACCTCAAAATACATTTAAAAAAGACTCGCCCGAAGTAAAAGTAGAGTTTGAAGTTTATATCGATCCAGAAAACCCTGTCGCGAAGATTAGTGTTCAAGATAACGAGATAATCCTGAACGAAGGCGAGTGGAGCGACTGGATAACGGTAGAGTACGAGATAATCCCTTACATCGAGAAAGCAAACGGTATTGCCCGCTTTTACTTAAAAGAGATAAGACCTAATATAAAGCTTTACGTAACTCCTGTAAATATAGACCCAGAGGCGCCGGCGCTTCCGATCTCAAACCCTGAGGATTACTCAAAAGAGCTTGCAAAAGCAATCGGGCCCTTCTACACCCAGGGTATCCCCGAAGATACAAAGGCTCTTTCTGAAGACGTGCTGAACGACAAAGAGTTTCTTCATCAAACTAATATCGTATTTGAAGAGGAGCTTAATATGCTCGACTACGAGCTTGCGCGCTTTAAACAGGGGCTACTTTTCTTTTATATCGGAAGAGCGGACCAGCTATCTCACATGTTCTGGCGTACAATGGACCCAGAGCACCCCGCTTTTGATGAGGCTGTAAAGCTGAGGGAAGTAATAGAGAACTCTTATATAGAAATGGACACCGTGCTGGGAAAAGTATTGGAGAGGATGGACCCCGATACCACTCTGATTGTATTGTCAGACCATGGGTTTGCCCCATTCTACAGGGCGTTTAACCTAAACACGTGGCTTAAGAACGAAGGTTATGTAACTCTTACAGAGGATACCGAAGGTGAGTTCTTTCAAAATGTGGATTGGCAGAACACGAGAGCATATGGTGTAGGGTTTAACGGACTTTATTTGAACCTAAAAGAAAGGGAGCTAAAAGGAATAGTAGAGCCCTGGGAAAAGAATAAATTACTTGACGAGATTTCCGAGAAGCTGCTTTCTGTAAGAGACCCAAAGAACGGGGAGCAGGTGGTATCAAAAGTATATAAAGCAAAAGATGTATATCAGGGCTCCTACATGAATGAGGCGCCCGATTTGGTGATAGGTTATAATGAAGGATACAGGGCTTCATGGGAAACCGTGCTCGGAAGCTTCCCGGAAGAGACACTGAGAGACAATAAAGAGAAGTGGAGCGGCGACCACTTGATGGAGGCGGAGCTGGTTCCGGGCATTCTGCTATCGAACAAAAAGATCGTATCTGAAATTCCTGCGCTCTATGATATGGCACCAACTATATTAGCTGTATTTGGAATACCTAAGCAAGAAGGAATGATCGGCGAAAACGTATTAAAATAAGATATAACCAGCTATAAAGAAGAATCATTAATGGAGGTAAGGGCAGATGTTTGGCGGATCTAAAGTTAAACTGGATAAAGACCTGATCGAAAGATCAAAAAAACATGCGGAAGAAGCGGGGTACAGCTCACTTGAGGAGTTTATTACACATGCAGTGGAAAAGGAGCTTAGGAGTGCGGGTGGCTCTACAACCGAGGACGATGAGCAGGTAACCAAGAGGCTTAAGGGTCTTGGGTATATAGAATAGATACAACTACATATCAACTTGTGAATTGTGTAGTTATTCTAGAACATATATGATGTGCATATTTACTTCTGAAAGCTATTAAGAACGAGACGATTTAGATGAATCTAGGTTATATAAAAAAATACCTCCCAAACATATTCAGGTTGCTTAATATAGCTGTAATACTGGGTGTCGCATTCGGCTTACTCTTTGCCATACTGCACATCTACCAAAATGGATACCTAAACTATGGAGTCTACAACATTATACTCTATAACCTTAAGAGCTATGTTACCGACTATATATTATTATTTATATTAATATCCGCAGGCGTCATATTATTAAATAGAATATTGGCGAGAATATTCCAAACTAAACCCCCAATGAGATATAATTTATATAGAGCAATTTTCTATTCATTGGTTTTAATCTCTATAGTTGCACTTATTCTCTATTCCATATATCCAGATCTCATATTGTTTTTAAAATCTACCCCACTAGCTGAATCCTTACATAAACTAACCAAGTCTATAGAAGAAACTAAAAGGATTTTTATCTATATAGCATCAGCCGCAGGTCTTATACTCTTAATATTGAGCACTTATTTATTATCTAAGTTTAAAATAGCAGATAAAGTTCACAGTCGGTTAATAAGAATTGCCGACTCGGGAGTTACAAAGTCCCTGGGATTCACGCTTTTGGCACTGGTAATCATATTAAATATTTTCGTATACGGATATAAAAAAATAAACAGTCCGAGCGGACCAAACATATTACTAATTTCTATCGACACGCTAAGGGCCAATCACATCAGCTCTTATGGCCATTACAGAGAAACAACTCCAAACATCGATAAATTGGCTGTAAAGGGGATACTTTTTGAAAATGCTTACTCTCAGGGCCCCTGGACCTATCCTTCAATGGCCTCGATGCACACCTCTCTGTACCCTTCACAAATAGGTATTAATAATTTCAAGACTAAGATACATGAGGGTCATATGACATTGGCAGAGTATATGAAGAATCATTTCTATAACACTCACGCAGTTATTTCGAATATAATTGTTAGTAAAGCCAGAGGATTCTCTCAGGGTTTTGATATCTTCGATCAGGACCCTACAGGAAATGCAGACGACTTAACTTCACCCCTTGTGACGGACCGGGCAATAGAATATCTTGCGGATACTAAGGGAGATAGATTCTTTCTCTGGCTTCATTATATGGATCCGCACCATAAATATATTCACCACCCTGAATATAATTACAGTGAAGGGTATAGCGGCTCACTCGGAGATATTCTTAACACTGGATCTCTGACAAAACAAAAAGAATCTCTGGATGAAGAGGATTTGCTATATGTAAAAGACGTGTACGACGAGGAAATTTCTTTCACAGACTATCACATAGGACGCGTATTGGACAATCTAAGTGAACTAGGGCTCGCTGACAGTACTATAATTATAATAACCGCCGATCATGGAGATGAGTTTATGGAAAGAGGTCATTTCAGTCATGGACAGTCGCTGTATCAGGAACTTATACATGTTCCGCTTATAATATATGTTCCTAGCGAGAATGAGATTAAACCAAAGAGGGTTAAATCTAGCGTTGAGGTAAGGAGTATAGCAAGGACAATCCTGGACTTGTGCGGCATTCGCAGCAAACATATCCAAGCCCCAAACCTATTAATTATTGCAGAAGAAGGTGGCTCAAACAACTATGCTTTCAGCCAGAAGCTAAGCAAAGGCGAGCAAAATTGGGAAGCAATAATTATAGGCCAATGGAAGCTCATAAAAAACCTGGATCTTAACTCTTATGAATTATACGATCTGGCAAGCGATCCCGGAGAGCAAATGAACTTATTCGATTCAGAGGACATAGATAAAACTGTTATAAAGAATTTAATATCTAAGTCTTCGGCAATTGAGAAAGATAGTGCCTTTGAAGCCGTGGAAATGGAACTCAAAGAAGAAGATATAGAAAAATTAAAAGCACTGGGATATATACAATAAACGTTCAGTACACTTGCTAAAAATGCTGATGCTTTAGAGTTCAGAACTTATAAGCTTTAAACTAGAAAAATGTGGTATTTAAATCTCGCTATAAGCAGTTTTTTTTATTTACTCATAGCACCCTTTAAGAACCTTGACCCGCTATGGTCTCTGATGGTTATGTCCCTTCTCGTAGGGATATTGATGCTTGTAATATTCAGATATACATCAAACCAAGAGGCTATACGAAAAACTAAAAATAAAATCAGGGCATATATATTCGAGCTCAGGCTATTTAAGGACGAGCTTGGGATCGTGCTTTCAGCACAGAAGAAAATATTCTCTTATAACATGAAATATATGTCATACGCCCTTAAACCCATGTTGTTCATGATTGTGCCTCTTGCCTTAATACTGATCCAGCTGGAGGGATGGTACGGGTTTAAGGCGCTAACACCAGAAGAGTCAGCAGTCGTATCACTTAAGCTATCGGATGGCAATCAGGAGGTAATAAACGGTATTACTATGACTGCATCGCCAGGGCTTGAGATAGACTCTCCCGCACTAAGAATTCAAAGTGAAAAGGAAGTTAACTGGAGGATCCGGGCTAAGGAATTTGGCAGCCACAGTCTAACTTTCAATGTGGATAATTACTCTTTCAATAGAGAAGTTATCGTATCAGAAAAGGGATTAAAACGCATAACGCCCGCTTCATTCAGATCCGAGTTATGGAATTTTCTACTAAATCCGGGACAAAAAGCAATACCCGATAATCCCTACGTGGAGGAAATAGATGTCAGCTACCCGCTCAACTCAATTAAAGTTTATAAATGGGGACTCCACTGGCTTGTAGTGCTATTCGTACTTTCTATTGTTTTCGGATTCGCTCTAAAGGGACTATTTAAGGTTGAGATTTAAGATGTTAAATTTAGTGTAATTCTTCTTTTCTCTACATCTGCTTCAACGACTCTTACTTTCACTTTCTGGCCGATATCGAACCATCTTTTGCGCCAATTTTGTATGGTGTCTTTGGGTACGAGTCCTTCAACGAAAAGCTTCTCAACCTCAACAAACATACCAAAGGGCAAAACACTTATCACTATCCCGTCAAATTCATCTCCGACATATGACTTCATCAGGTAGGCCCTTTCGAGACTTATCGATTCTCTTTCTACGAGATCTGCAACTCTCTCTTTTTTTGAAGACTGATCGGCCATCCACTCTAGAGTGTCTTCGGTGTAGGGTTGAGACTGGTTCTTAAGAAGCGAGTTAATTATCCTGTGTACTATGAGGTCGGGATAGCGTCTGATGGGGGAGGTGAAATGTGTATAGTGCTTTAGAGCAAGACCAAAGTGACCACTGCCGCGGGTTGAATAGACAGCTCTTTTTAGTGAGCGGAGTACGAGTAGAATGACCGCGAGCTGATTGCGCTTATTACTACTTTTGTTAATAATTCGCTGTATATCGATCGTGTCAACTTGATCTCCCGTGATCAAAATATATCCGAGCTTCCTTAAACCCTCTGAGAGCTCGTTTAAGGATTCCTGATCAGGGGGTTCGTGTACTCTGTATATTGAAGGAACTTTGGCTTTATTTATAAAGTTTGCTACTGCAACGTTTGCCGCAATCATAAACTCTTCGATAAGGCAATGGGCAGTATTTCTCTCAGTCCGAACTATATCGACAGTACGCCCTAACTCGTCTTTAATGATATCGGGCTCGGGAAGCTCAAAGCTAAGCTCGCCGACTTCGTTTCTTCTAGCCTTAATGAGCTCGTAAAGCTCACTCATAATTTTGAGCTTACTTATAACTTGCCTCTCTCCCTTTGAGGCCCCGCCCTTTTTATTGAGATTTTTTGAAACCCACGTGTAGGTAAGCCTTGCAGAGCTCCTGATAACACTGTTATAAACCCGCGAGTCTACCATCTCCCCCCTCTTGTTAAAATCCATCTCTACGGTCTTTGTCAGCCTGTCTTTATCTGCCACGAGACTGCAAAGATCGTCGGAAAGCCGGTTTGGGAGCATGGGTATGACCTGATCTGGCATATAAACGCTTGTTCCCCGGCTGAGCGCTTCATTATCTATATCGCTCCCGAGCTTAACATAATGGGCAACGTCGGCTATGCAGACGAGCAGCCGGAAGCCTGAGGAGTTTTTGTATATACCCACGGCGTCGTCAAAATCCTTCGCGCTTTCGCCGTCTATCGTAAAAATTGTCTCTTTTCGTAAATCCTTCCTTCTTTTAATTTCGTGCGCGGGAATTTCATCTTGAATATTCTCAAGCTCACTTAAGGACTTACTCGGAAAAGAAAGTGGCATATCGTATTCAATTAATATTCCCCTTTTCTCTACCTCTAGCTCCCCCGCTTTACCCAGAACATCCACTATATGTCCCTGGAGGCTCCCGCCATGCGAAAGCTTATTCTTAAGTTTGGCCACGACAAGGCTGTTATTTCTCAGTGTGCGGTTTTCGTTATGATTCAAGCTTATTTGAGGCATCTTATCGTCTTTGGGAATAACTTTCCCGGTTTTACCGGTTTTAACGTATTTCCCAAGAACTTTACCCTCTTTAAGAAGCTCACTTAGTGATGCTTTTGGCTTTGTCGCGGTTTTAGGTTTTTCCTGTTTGGTTATATTCTGCGGGCCTGTAACCGCAAACCCACCTCCGTCAACCCGCCTGAGCTTACCGTCGCTGACCATTTTACGAAGTACTTTCTTTAGAATCGGTCTAGCTTCCTTAGTCATGCCGAGATGCTTGGATATATCCTTTGAGCGCATCGTTTTGTACTTCGAGTTTTTAAGCACTCTTTCTATTTCTTTGGGTTTTGGAACTTTCATATGTGAATCACTGAAGAGCTTTTGAACCGCCTTTTAAGGAAAGATGGTTAATGTGCCGATGGATTAGTTTGAGGATTAAATACATAAGCTGAACTTAAGACCGTATTAGATTACATATAATATCGAATAAATACAAATAAATGGACGATGTATATCTATTACTTAAGGCGTAACAATGATAAAACATTTGAACATAATGGGATATTCAGATAGAATTCTCTCCGCTACATTCGTGATAGAACTTGTAGGGAGGAAAATCAGTTGCTTAGAAAAAATTTACCTGGCGCTATTTTAGTTTGTCTAATACTGTTTTCGTTTATAGCGGTAGGACTTTACCTTGGAATATCCTTAAATTGGCACGCTTATTTTAAAGGGTTCGCAATAGTTGCAGTCATTGCGTTCGTAATTTCGGCAATTATTAACTCTGTTCCAGCCGGAAAAAATAAGAGCTAACTTCCGTTATTTAATATCTAAATCATATTACGGGGTTATTATAAGACCGCCCTCGGGGCTCTTCTCCTGCTGGGGTTCGTCCGGATAGTAGCGGAGTATGTGAATGAGATAACTCTTTTCATTTGTATGGTTTTCCATATAGAACTTGGCTTCGGTAAGAAACTCTTCTATAACAGCAAAAGCAAAGTCCAGAGTAATCCGGTTGCCGCCGACGTCGGGATTATCCTTGAACTCGGAAATTACCCTTAGAACATTGTCTGAAATTATATTCGCATAACTGCTGTCGCTCTGGTGCTGGTATATAAGACCCTTCTTTTCAGTTTCAATTGTTTTATTCACAAGCTCAAGCGCCTTTACCAAATCCTCGTTCTTAATTTCATTGTTTTCTCGAAATACCGTGGCAAAAGTCATCTCAAGTCTGGCGAAAATCTCGGGGTTCTGACCGTAGAGCTCAGCCCTACGTACATAGGTACCTGCCCCTTCCTTACTAATACGCTGATGCATAATTTTTATATGGTGCTGCTTCTGGCCCTCTACAAAGTACCGGCAGTCAAGCGGGCAGTTGATCTCTACCCCCCTCTTCTCCCCGCAGCAAACCGGGCATATTTCCGCCCTTTTGGCAGGACAGTAGCGCTTGGGTTTTCGTTTTTCACAAATTATGCATTTCATGGGAATTTAAGTGAGGGCTCTGGGCTTAACGTTCTCCCTTATCCAGAGGGTTATTTCATCCGTTGAAGCGCCCGGCTTAAATACTGCTCGTACTCCTTTTTCTTTAAGCGATTCTATATCTTCCTTAGGTATAATACCGCCGCCGAATACAGTTTTATCATCAATTCCGCGCTCTTTCAATAGTCTCAGTATTTCAGGAAATATGTGGTTGTGCGCACCTGAAAGAACGCTTATACCCAAAGCGTCCACATCTTCCTGTATAGCCATCTCAACAACCGTCTCGGGAGTATTGTGTAGCCCGGTGTAAATTACCTCAAATCCGGCATCCCTAAGCGCTCTTGCGACTATTATAATACCCCTGTCGTGACCGTCCAGCCCAACCTTCCCAAGTAATATCCTTAGCTTTTTATTGTCGTTCATAATCAAGTATTAATAAGTTATCTTAAATGAGTATACATGAGAGTGGTGATGATTATAACACTTGGAGTCCCTCTTACTGCCCGTAACGAATTAGAAATATCCGGGGTCAGAGTACACGCCGTATACTTCTCTGAACACATCGCTTATCTCACCAAGAGTCGCGTACTCTCTTACAGCATCAATAATTGAGGGCATAAGATTCTTACCTTCCCTTGCTGCAATTACTATATCCTGGAGCCTATTAGCTACGGCTTCGTTGTCTCTCCCGTTCTTTAGACCTCTGAGCTTGCCGCTCTGCCCGTGCTCCACCGCATCATCAATCTTGAGCATGGGTATAGTAACTTCCTCGTCCGAAGAGCAATACTTATTTACACCGACAATCGTTTTTACACCCGTGTCGAGCTCACGCTGGTATTTATAGGCTGAATCGGCAATTTCCTTTTGAGGATAACCGTCTTGAATCGCATTTATAATGCCGCCCATGGCGTCAATTGCATCTAAATACTCTAAAGCCTCTTTCTCTATTCTGTCCGTGAGGGATTCTATNAGATANCTCCCGCCGAGAGGGTCGATAGAGTTTGTAACACCGCTCTCTTCAGCAATTATCTGCTGAGTCCTAAGAGCCACTGTTACCGCCTCTTCCGTAGGCAGCGCCAGGGTTTCGTCCATGGAATTAGTGTGAAGGGACTGTGTGCCTCCGAGCACAGCTGCCAGTGCCTGGATGGTTACTCTTGCAACGTTGTTCACAGGCTGCTGAGCCGTCAGGCTTGCACCGGCTGTCTGAGCATGGGTTTTCAATAGACAACACCTAGGGTTCTTTGTGCCGAAGCGCTCCCTCATGATCCTGGCCCACATCCTTCTGGCCGCTCTGAACTTGGCTACCTCTTCCAGGAAATCGTTATGCACGTTAAAAAAGAAAGAAAGCCTGGGGGCGAATTGATCGATTTGTAGCCCTCTCTTGATCCCCTCTTCGACGTAGCAGATACCGTCTGCTAGTGTGAACGCAAGCTCTTGTACCGCAGTTGAGCCCGCTTCGCGGATATGGTACCCCGAGATAGAAACGGGATGCCATCCCGGGACCTCATTTGCGCAGAACTCCATTACATCCACGACGATCTTTACAGAAGGACGGGGAGGTGAAATCCACTCCCTCTGAGCTATGAACTCTTTTAACATATCGTTCTGGAGAGTTCCCCGGAGTTTGTCTCGATTTACCCCCTTTTTCTCCGCCATAACTATGTACATTGCAAAGATGATTGCAGCCGTGCAGTTTACAGTCATAGAAGTGGTTATTTTCTCAAGGTCAATCCCCTCAAATAATGCTTCCATGTCGGCAAGTGAAGACACTGAAACACCTTCTTTCCCGACTTCACCCCTTGCGCGCTCATGGTCACTGTCGTAACCCATGAGAGTGGGCATATCAAACGCGGTGCTGAGGCCAGTTTGCCCCTGCCCTAGGAGGTATTTAAACCTCTTATTTGTATCTTCCGGAGTGCCGAACCCAGCGAACTGGCGCATGGTCCAGAATCGCCCACGGTACATGGAGCTGTGTATTCCACGCGTATATGGATATGAGCCTGGGAATCCGAGATCATTTGAAAAATCAAATCCTTTAAGCTCTAGCGGAGTAACTAGGGGGTCAATCTCCATCCCTGAGATAGTAGTGAATTCACCCTCCCTTTTGGGAGCCTTATCATATTCGCTCTTCCAGCGCTCTTTCTCATAGTTAATTTGATTGCGACTATCGTTATCTTCACACATATTAATATACACCTTTCTCTAAGATTTATTGTGTGTTGACATATCCACACACGAGACTGAACGCTCGTTCAGTCTATATGGGTAGATTAACATATGCAGCTTTTATCTGTCAAGATTTTATCTTGCTTGCTTGTGAGTTAAACGGTATGAATTGAAATAATTTAGGATGTAAGCTCACTTAATAGACGTGTGCTCTGTGCCTCTATATAAGTATCCAGCGTGTAGTGTTTCTGAAGCGCCCACCGCCTGAACGCCCACATCTGTCCGAGCACCATAATATTATGTGCGAAAAGACCGGCCTCCGCTTTATCAATCTTAAAGCTCCCATCCTCGATGCCGCGGTTGATTATCTCTTCGAAGATCTCGGTCATCTCTTCCTCGGCTTTAAATATGTATTTTCTGGCGTCATGCGACAAAGACTTGGTCTCCTGATAAAGAAACACCAGATAGTCCTGCATCTCATCTATCATACGATAATAAGTATCAATGGCGCCATTAAGCGTCTTTACGCTGTCGGGAGTTATCTCAAGAGCAGGTCTTACACGCTGTCCGAAGCTCGTATGTATGTAATCACAGACCAGATATAAGATATCCTCTTTAGTTCTTATGTACTCGTATAACGTGCCTACGCTCATCCCGAATTTACGGGCGATTTCGCGCACTGTGGTCTTATGAAAACCCTTTTGTACAAACAGATCCACGGCGGCTTTTACTATCTCCATCCTGCGGAGCTCGATGAGGTCTTTATCCTTAACCTGAGTTTCAATTTTTTTAAGGGACTTTCCCATACCGCACTTTTCCCGTGCACTTTAAATAGTCACTGAGCCTGGATTTGAATACAGAATTATTTTAACTGAAACGAGCTTGGATTGAACTACAGTCTAAACATAAGAACTAATAAATGATCTATAATAAATATGCACCTTCAAACCATGCTTCACGGCATCGGTGTTGGCTCCGGTGTTGGCATTGGCATTTCCATCTCTTCTACGCTTTGTGTAATACTGAAAGATACCTCTACAGTGAGGTCATCTTCAGCAGGTATCGGACATATAGCAGCCAATTCAGGAGGTATCTCAAGAATAATCCTAGCGGTAATTACCTGTGTTCCTCCAGCACCTCTGAATGCGTTATACTGCACGAAAAATTCTCCCGCTTCTTCACTCCCACTCACAACCGGGAACACCATACCATCCATGCCACCTGTAAAGAAACCGAGCCCGGGGTTGCTGAGAGACACTTCAACTTCAGTACCCGGCTTAATACCAACTGTGGTAAAAGCAAGTGTTAAGAATACGTCAAGAGCTTCAGAATCAAAACTTGGTACGGTTAGATCCTGGTTTTCTGGAGGAACAATACCCACACCCTGAAGAGTGATAGTGATGAAGTCAGACTCCGTATCGCCTTCGGGCGGGTTGATAGTAGCTGAAATGTTAACGGTTGCGGTCTGATCTATACCGATGAGAATACCGGCTAGGTAGTTTACAAAAGCAA
>JGI24023J19991_10001374_pt1 | contig 18775 bp, 25 predicted proteins | sample Cruoilmetagenom1_FD_19991 | JGI IMG/M metagenome (IMG submission 19991) | reverse complement strand
CCCTCAAGCACGCCGTAATCATCCCTGACGCTAAACTCCCTCCGCGGAAGGGGCCTCCGGGTCTCCTCGCTCGTCCAGCCTGAATAGTTCCCCTCGTGCATCCATTCACCTACTGACTCATAGCGGGGTGAATCATCCACCTGATACACTGCCTGTGTCCACTTACCCCGGGACTCATCTTTGGTTATAGCCATCTTCTCCCATGTGTTATTGCCGCTAAAGGCAAGTAAATCCGTGTCCTCATATTTCCAGTCCTGCCGCCAGTGCTTACTGACAAACGGGCCCTGCTTATTGCCTTCTTCATCAATGAGGTACATCACGAGTATATGCTGGAGGCTTATAAAATCCCCAGTGTCTTCAATAACTTCAACAATCTCCGTAGCCCACGACTGGTATGGGCGGTCAAGCTTATATCCTTGCTTGAGAGGCACGGTTTCGACGAAATCAAAAGTCGTTCTGTAAGTGCCTGTCATGGCGAGTATCGCTCGGCGGTCTTGCTCGAACTTAGATATACCGGGTTCGTTTATTGAAAGATACGCCTCGTTGGGCGAGGTATCGAGTACGACGGGCGCGCCCTTACTGGTGCCGCCCCTGGGCTTCATTTCACCGTCCGCCGTGTACTGCCGGCTGAACGTCCAGCGTTGTTTGAGTTTTGGATTCCCGGTCTCAGTCACAGCCTCGGGTGTATCCGAAACATTCACTTGCTTTTGAGCGCAGCCTGTCAGCAGTAAAACTGCCGCAGCAGATATGAGGAAACTTTTTAACATTTAATGACACCTCAGATTAAAGTGTTTTATTAACAGGCGCAATCACGGCCAAAGGAGATTTGACACGTTGTAAAATACGAAGGCCAGAAGCCAGGCGGCGACAAAACTGTAGCCGAGAAATAAAAAAGATGCCTTTCTCCCGATTTCGCGGATCATGATAGCTACCGTTGCAACGCATGAGTTATATATCAGTAATAGTATCATGAATGAGTAAGCCGAAGAAGCTGTAAAGGATTTCTGTATAGTTTCACGAAGACCCTCACTTCCTTCATCCGATGTTTCAACCTCAAATGTAGAAAAGCCCAATGAAGCGACCGAGACAAAGGAGGATTTAATGCTTTCCCATAATTCCACGGCCTGCTCCTTCAGAAGAGGGGCCAGGTTCTCGTCGGCCTTTTCCCGAAGCGAGTCTTCGGTAGAGGTTTTATAGATTATACCCATCGAGCTAAGCACGACTTCTCTTGCCAGAAACCCCGGTATCAGTGAAGTAGTAGCTCTCCAGTCACTAAGCCCAATCGGCTCAAACACTGGGGTTATGGTCTTTCCTATCCTTGCCGCTATGCTCTCGTCGGCGCTTTTTATACCGGGCGGCAGATTGAGGAGCACCCAGACGACTATCGATACCAGAAATATGAACGTACCGGCCTTATATATAAACCTCTTAACGTGTGCCCAGACTATCCTAGAGACGGTCTTTAGCGAAGGGAGCCTGTAGGGCGGAAGCTCCAGCAAAAAATTTGCGGCTTTACCTTTTAAAAACGACTTTCTTAAAAGAAGAGCCGTAATCAGCGCCACTATAACACCAATGCCATAGAGCGATACTATTACAAGAGCGGGATTGTCAAAGAATATAAAAGCGAAAAAAGCGAATACTACGAGTCTTGCCGGACAGCTCATAAAGGGGATCATCATGGTAACGAGTATTTTGTCTTTCTTGCTGGACATATTTTTAGTCGCCATTATGGCCGGCACATTACAGCCAAACCCGAGCAGCAGCGGGGTCATCATGTTCCCGTGTAGACCCAAACGGTGCATGAATCTATCCATCATAAATACGATCCTGGGCAGGTACCCTGACATCTCGAAAAAGGTGATGAAAAAATACAGTATCGCTACAAGGGGAACGAAGGTTAATACAAAGCCTACGCCGCCTATGACGGCTTCGGATACGAATCTGGTCACCACATCGGGGACCCCGAGCGTAATCAAGAGCTTACTTGAGGCCGTGGCCAGAAAATTATTCATAAACCCGTCGATCCAGTCCATGTATGGGGCCGAGAAATCAAAGGAGATCTTGAACATCAGATAAAAGAGCGCGATATATATAGCAATCCCCATAAAGGGATGAAGAAGCACCCTGTCAAGCTTATTGGAAACACTCTTCTCTTTTACTTTTGATGATGCCGTAACGCTCTTGGCAATTGATGAAGCAAGCTTCCACCTTTCGTCGTTTATGGCTTTTGTAATTCCTACTCCGAGCGTGCGCTCGGCTTCGCTTGCTTCCTGTTCACTGGATTCAAGCGCCCGTATAGCGTCATATTTACTCTGAGCAGGTTGCCCCGATTTCTGGGCGGCTGTAGTGAGTACGGACTCGACATTCTCGCTATACTTAAGCTTCGCCGGGTCATGGCTGTTCTCAAAACAGTTAATTATCTTATCCAGAAGCTCGTCTATCCCCTCCCCAGAATTAGCTACCGTGAAGCACGCGTCTGTCTGGAGTATGGTTTTTAATTTCCCCAAATCGAGTTCAAGCCCTTTACTCCGGGCCTCATCCGCCATATTCAAAGCCAGAACTGTGGGTTTCTCAAGCTCCATCAGCTCTACGGTCAGGAGCAGGTTCCTTGCAAGGTTCGAGGAATCGAGAACGCTTACAATAACATCTATCTCGCCATCTACGAGGAACTGCACGGCTGCCTTCTCCGCATCGGAAGTCGCGGTAAGGTTATAAATGCCTGGAATATCTATTATATGGAGAGTGTAATTATTATAGGTAAATTCTACTTCGGCTTTTTCTACGGTGACGCCGGCCCAGTTGCCGACTTTTAAGTTCTTTCCCGCTATGTTGTTGAGTATTGTGGTTTTGCCGACATTCGGGTTCCCAGCAAGCCCGACGGTAATTCTGCTCAACTTACCTCCAGCATCCCCGCCAGCTCTTTATCTATTACTAGGTCTACTCCCAGGTCTTTCACCTGCACCACAATGTTTCTTCCGTGTATCTTACGGATAACTATTTTAGCGCCGGAGCGAAGACCCATTGCTTCAACCTTATTTATGTGTGGGTTATTATTGGAAAATGACCCTAAAAGTTCTGCTTCCGCGTCTTGCTTTAATTCTGATAATGTCATTTATTCATCCCGATTCTAAGTGAATTTGGAGGCGCTTTCCGGGCGCTTCATGAAAATCAATATCAATATCAATATACCAAGCCTCACCTGAGTGTCAAGAGACATGAGGGACGATATAGCTAATCTTCAATATATACGGGTGTTTCGGCATTTTGGATTTTACTCAACCCGATTGAGTGATTAGGGTTATTAAATATACTCTACTAATGTGGGGACTCAAATAGAAAGTCCGGGAGAATAGAATTGATCGTAACAATCTTCCGCTCAAGACTAAGGGAAGAGCATAAAGAAGAGTATTATAAGACTGCAGAGAGGATGGAATCTCTTGCTAAAAGCATGACCGGCTTCGTGTCGTTTAAGTCGTTCAAGGCCCCTGACGGCGAGAGGGTTTCTATAGTGGAATTTGAATCCGAGGAAACGCAGAAAGCCTGGAGAGACCACCCCGAGCACCTGGAAGCCCAGAGACTCGGGCGAGAGGAATATTACTCAGAGTACAAAATCCAGGTCATGGACAACCCGAGGAGCTATTCATACAAACCGGAATAGAAGCGGCTACCCGCTCTTACCCAAGCTCCAAAAATCCCTTTGTTGGATTTATCAAAGACATTTACCCTGCCTTCCAAGCTTACTAGCAATAATACAGTTAGATGATAGCATAGATAAACATTATACGTATATTAAATATCGGTATATCTACACAGGTGAAAGAAGATGAACGCTAAGGACGTTATCTGGAAAGATAAAGAATTTATCAGCACGTTTCTAAAGGACATTAGGGGCGCCATCCCGCTTGCGCAAGAGCAGCTCGATTTTATAGTCCACATTGTAAAATCACTCGACAGTCCGGTCCGCAATTTCCTGGATGTCGGCTGCGGAAACGGGATCCTGGGAGCGCTCATACTCTCTAACATCCCGGAGTGCCGGGGTGTGCTTTTAGATTACTCTGAGCCAATGCTCGAAGAGGCCCGGAAATCTCTAAGTCCGTATGGTGAAAGGACCGCTTTTTTAAAGTCTGATTATGAAGACATAAACTGGTGGAAAGACGCGTCGGAGAGCGGCCCCTTCGATCTTGTAGTCTCGGGATTTTCCATCCATCACCAGACGGATGAAAACAAGAAAAGAATCTACAGCGATATCTTTGGCCTCTTGAAGCTAGGCGGCTTCTTTCTGAACTTGGAGCACGTAGCCTCAAGATCGGACTGGATAGAATCCCTTAGCGACGATCTCATCATAGACAGCCTCTACAAATATAGCGCCGGAAATAACAGCGGAAAAGAAAGGGAGCAGATCGCGCACGATTTCCTGAACCGCCCGGACAAAGATGAGAATATCCTGGCCAATGTAGAAGACCAGTGCGAATGGCTAAGAGCAATCGGCTTTGAAGAGGTGGACTGCTTCTTTAAGATCTTCGAGCTTGCCCTCTTCGGCGGCCGGAGACCCTAGTCCCAGTCCTATATAACTTAATTATAAGTTACTTGACCCGTCAGCACTCCGGCAAGTCCTCTCCCCTAACCATGGCTTCTAGCGATACGCGAGGGCATATATTATCCTCTATATAGTGCATCATGTTAGTAGCAACGCCCCGTATCCGCTTCTCTGTCCGCTCGTCGTTACACGTGCCGTCCTCGTTAAATACCTCTCGGCAGTTGGCAACCGACACGGGTCCGGGAAGCACTATGGCGCCCACGTGCGAGCACACCCCTCGGAGAGATTCGAGCGACTTAATAGCGCCGATAGCGCCCGCCGCTACACCAAGAAGAGAAACTGGCTTACCCGACATTACCGAAGGAAACCCCAGGTTCTCTATCGCAAGCTTCATTATGCTCGAAAACGAGCCGTGATACTCGGGCGTTGCCAGCACTATCCCCGTTGCCTCTATTACGGCCTCCCTCATTCTCGCAGGGTCCGGGTTGTCTCCGCCAAGACCGGGGGGATAGAGGTGCATTACAGCCGGGTCAAACAGCTCGACCTTAACCCCGCTGTGGTTACTGAATTCATCCAGCACGAGCGCAAGCGCCATCTCCGTGTAGTTATTGGGCCTCACGCTCCCCTTTATAGCTACTATATTAATACTCCGCTCAGCCATAGATTCGCTCCTTTATTAATAGGTTGAAATTCTAATATAACTGAAACCGGGTAAGCCTATTTCGGATCGTACTCGCATACGAATTTCAGCAGCACATCCCCGATACTGCCGGGGACTATTTCCGTCCATCTTTTCTCTGGATATGATTTATAAAAGGCCGTGTAGTCCAGGCTTTCGTTTGTGTCGTCAGAGTAATAATTGACAGTTTTAATGTCCGAGATTCTATTGAGCGTGCAGTCATAGATTCTGTGCGTCAGCAGGTATATCAAAGTCATCTCTTTACCGTATTTAGTTTTAACCGTCTCCCCGTTCCGCACGAATACTTTTGTCCACGCCCGTCTCTCGGGCCCGTTGACTACAAAACGGTCCTTGCCCATAAATCCCACATAACCGTGCTTCGTCTCACCGATATACTCCCAGTCAGGAGACCCTCGCGTCTCATCAATCAACATCCGAACCTGGGATCTGATTTGCTCTGTATTTTCTTTTGAGTAAAGGAGTTCAGCTGGCAGAAAGATTAGTAAGGTTAAGAGTAATAGTGGTATTAATCTCATCTATCGAATATTAACACATGCATCCTGAATTAACAGATTGGAATAACCGTTCTATCCGGATTGGCAGATGTCATCCGGCGTAATTCTCCACAAGAAAAAAAACACCGAAGGGTTTTCCGCGCTAGCTCGTATCAATTAGTAAAGAGGCCGAAAAGGCCCAAAATAAATTCGACCCAGGAGGTCAGAAATGAACAAATACATTAAAACAGCAGCGATTCTCGGAATAGGACTTACCACTTCAATAGCAGCCTATGCGGGCGACTGGGGACACGGCGGGCACGGAAGGCACGGCAAGGCCAACATGGAAGCGATAATGGAGCTTCCGGCAGAAACGCAGACCCTGATACTCTCCACCATGAAAGAAGTAAGGGAAGAGAACAAGGGACTCAGGGAAGAAGTTCAGACAACCAGAGAGGCAATGAAAGAAGCCCTCACGGCGCCTACCTTTGACGCAGAGGCTTTCAATGCCAATGCCGAGAAATTAGAGACCCTCATGGCCCAGCGTTTCAGCACGTTCACAGACGCCGTGGCTAAGCTCGCGCCCGAGCTAACCCAGGAAGAAAGGGAAGTGCTCGCGCAGATAGGCCCTAAGGGACCCGGCGGTAGGCACGATAGAAACAGAAACACAGATAGCGAATAACGTCCTACAATCCTCCATTCTCGCGGGAGGGAGGGACTAATCTCCCTCCCTCCCGTATATATTATGCTTAACATGTTATTATTTTTACTCTATCAATGAATAGCAAGACTAAAGAGCTTACGGACGAGGAACTCATGAAGCTTGTGATGGAAAAAAACGGCGATGCGTATTCCGAAATCGTAAGGCGCCACACAGATAGGTACTACGCTCTTTCGTACCGCATGCTTTCAGAGCGTGAGGGGGCGGAAGATATAGTACAGGATTCTTTCCTTATGCTGTGGAACTCGCCCGAGAAGTGGGACGGGTCTAAGAACGCCAAGTTTACCACATGGTTTTTCAGAGTGGTGGTTAACGCCTGTCTCGATGTAAAAAAAAGAGTAAAATATACGGTGCCGGAAGATGATATTGAGCTTGAGTCCCCCGGGCACTCTCAGGAAGAAGCGTCGGAGCTAAAGAGCACTAAGAACAAAGTGGAGGCGCTCATTCATGAGCTACCCGAGAGCCAGCAGACGGCGCTTGCACTATGTTTTTATGAGGGACTTAGTAATAAAGAGGCAGCGTCAGTAATGGACATTAGCGTAAAAGCAGTAGAGTCACTACTTATGAGGGCTAAAGGCAGCTTGAGGGCAAAATTAAACACAAATCCAAAAACGGAGGTAGCTTGAGATCGATAGGGAAAAATTTCTAGAATATCTAAGCGTCTACGGCGCCGATTTGGGCAGTTGGCCACAAGCTTTAGCGGAAGAAGCCAACCGCGCGCTCCGCTCTTCAACAGAGCTTGCCGAATTGCTTGAGACCGAGAAGGCCCTTGAAGACGCCCTCATGCAAAGAGGCTTTGAAGAAAGCGCCCCGGGTCTTAGCGATAGGATCATAAGCGAAGCTCTCAAAAAAGAACCAGCAGAGCAGAAATCCATACTCTCATCCATAAAAGAAATATTCACCCTTATACCGCTACCGAGCCCGGCCCTTGCTCTGCCTGTTATCTTAGTTGTGGGAATTGTTGCTGGTTATCTTTACCCAGCAGATAATGCCCTATCCGAGCCCGAAGGCGTTCAGGTGGCTGAGCTAATCTATAATGACGGGGGCTTCTATGAGTAAAGGACTAAAGGTAATCTTCATAATATCCATACTGCTGAACTTCCTTTTCATAGGGCTCACTATCGGCCACTTCTCAAAACGCGCCGCAATGATGGGAAAGATGAGGGCAAATATGACAGAAGTCCTCGGCAGCCTCCCGGAAGAAAAAAGGGAGATTATACTCGGCACCATGAAAGAGCTGAGACGAGAGACGCGCGGCACTAAAATGAAGGTCGAGAAAACCCGTAGAGAGCTTATAGAAACACTCACGGCTGAGAATTTCGATCCCGAGCGGTTTGAACAAGATGCCCGGGAGCTTCACGATCTCCTTGGTGTGCTGACAATGGATATGGCATACACTGTCTCAGAGCTTGCGCAGAACCTTGACCGTGAAGAGCGAGTGGCGCTTTCAGAATTTATTGAGGAAATGAGAAAACACCGCCACCGTGGAGGACCTCCTGGAATGAGACATCCGGGACCGGCTGGTGAGGGAATGAGACCACCCCACCCGCCAGGCCCTCCGGGAGAGAGATATTAAGTGAGTGCTGAACCAGAAAAAAAGACCGGGTCCGCAGGGGAAAAAGAACCCGTTCAGAAAGACAACCCCGGAGTGATCGCGCTGCCCCCGTTTATATTCATTGCCTTTCTCGGCGTAGGAGTAATCCTCCACAACCTATTCCCTATGCATTTTATTCACGGTCCGCTGCGCAACATCGTAGGCGTAATTTTTCTCGCATACTCCGTCCTCGTAGCAGGCCTGGCTATTCTGCAGATGCGCAAGGCGGGTACGAACATAGACGTTCGGAAGCCCGCGACTACCATAGTGAGCGACGGTATATACCGCTTCACCCGTAACCCAATGTACCTCTCGATGGCGCTCCTAATGATCGCCATTTCCATTCTCATCAGCAATATTTGGATTTTAATCCTCACCCCGGTATTTATAATCGTCATTCAAAAGGGAGTAATCGAGCGCGAGGAGCACTACCTGGAAGGCAAATTCGGCGTTGAATACACCACATATAAGCAACGCACCCGTAGGTGGATCTGGCCGGTATAGAATGCCTGATTTTATACCTGCCTCGGCATCGCGCTTTCTAATTTTATTCCCCCGGATCGTGCTACGCACTCCCGGCTGCCCCCAGCCTCTGTCCCCATTTTCTAATTTTATTCCTGCGGGCATCGCTGTGAAACGCTCGCCTCTGTCCCCATTTTCTAATTTTATTCCTGCGGGCATCGCTGTGAAACGCTCGCCTCTGTCCCCATTCTAGTCATTGCGAGCGAAGCGACGCAATCTCCACCAATTTTGTCCCGCTCATCCTGAGCTTGTCGAAGGATGAACCATTTCAGTCATCCCGGCCCGCGTCCCGGGATCTCATCTTTTTTACTATTCTATCTCCCTCATAAAAAAGCAGAAAAAAGGGCAAATTTCAGCGAATAGTGTCATATAACACATTCTCTGCACACAACCAAAACTAATCAAAATAAGGCTTAAACACCGATAGTGCAGTAATATCAAGGGGTTTTTGCGATCTTCATAAAATACCCTATTGACATCATTACGTAATGATGCTATAAATAGATTGTGACAGCGGCAACCATACAACAGCGGGCTAACCCGCAGAAGATGCACAGAGGGTCTCTTTACATACCCTCGATGCTTTACGAAAGGCTCAGGTTGTACTCTTTCGTATCGAGAACTAGCCAATCCAAGATCATTGAGGAGGCGCTTTCACAGTATCTCGATAATGCAATGACCGGTGAGGAGTTTAAGAATGTAGTAATGTACAAGCAAGAAGACGATTAAAGCTGGCTTTCAACGAAAACACATACTGAGAGGATGGTAAATGAAAGTTAGAGAGGTGATTAAGTTTTTGGTCGAAAATAACGGGTGGTACCTGGTCAGAATATGCGGCAGCCACCGTCAGTTCAAATTAAGGAGCAAAAAGCAAAGAGTTACGCTTAACTGCATGATGGATAAAGAACTTCCGGAAGGCGCGCTTTATTACTCACTAAAACATTGCTTCGATACAGAAGCCATTACGGAGCGCGACCATTATGAGATTACAGTAGAGAAATCGCAGAACTGCTTCTCAGCCTATTGCCCCGATCTTCCAGGATGCGTTGCCGTAGGCGACACGCTCGACGAAACCAAAGAATTAATGCTGAGCTCTGTACGCCTTCACTTAGAAGGGCTCAGACAGGACGGCATAATACATAGTGCGCCGGACAGTACCTCGACATTTTTCGATATAAGACAGGCATCATGATGAAGATTAATACACACAGCATTCCTATTTGTCCCCCATCTACATCCGGGCGCGGCCTGACCCTCCGCGCCCGGGACTTTCCCTTACTAACATTAGATTTATCGGCATATCTACAACCAATTTCTTCAATAAACTACCACCCGCCCGAAGATAGTGAGTACTGACCCTCCTAAGTCAACCCCCATCATCAGCATCTTCGGGCGGGTTAGATTTTTTCTCACGATACTGGTATAATCACACCCTCACAATAAAAACCAACACACGGAGAGGTGGCCGAGTACGGTCGAAGGCGCTCGCCTGCTAAGCGAGTAAAGGGCTTAAACCCTTTCGTGGGTTCAAATCCCACCCTCTCCGCCACTACTCAGCAAGCACAAGCCCACTATATAATAGATTGATCATGAATTAGACTTAAGTTTTTGCCTTTTAAGCTTCCGACATACATAAATAGCGTTAAGAAAATGAATTATGGGAGTGTTAAAAACTTCACACGGGGTGTGGGTGGAATTGTGATGTTTAGCTTACAGAATTCATTTTTAGCGTAATTTATGTGAAGGCGGTGATTTTTGCTTCTTTTGATCATTCAAAAGAAGAGAAGAACTTTCTTTAATATTATAAAATAATGGATTCTGCGCTCAGCCCTGAATTTCCTGGAAAATCCTGAGTAGAAACTCACCGCTCTCTCTCGCGAATCTAGAAATATTCTCTACATCATCTTCTGAGAGATCGGCCTCAAGGTGCCTAACAGTCCTCTTTATGGCGACTGAGTGTCCGGGGTCTTCCTTTGCGTGGACCCGGATAAATTCAGAAGGATAGTCGTGGCCGTTATGCTTAGGGAACATAATTCCCGATGCGTTCTCAAAAAGGTATGAATGACCTAGTATTCCAAGGGGAAAATTCTTGGCAGTATCCCGGAGCATAGAGCCATAGTCATCGGCATGGGGAATATCTTTCATCTCCACCCCTTCTACGCCCATCTCTTTTAAGTCCTGAAGAGCCATCTCTGCATGCCCCTCTTCACCTTTGGCGCAGAACTTAAACCTCTGGCTAAGATAGGGATTGGTATTCTCGGTTATATCACTTGCCAGGAGCACAGCGTTTCGGCTTACATGCTCTATTACATAGCAGGTCTTAAGGAGCCGCACATAGTCCTCACGCGAGATCCCGTCTCCGAGAAGCGAGCTGATCTCCTCTGTCCCCTCTACCCTCTCTAAGTAATCCTCTACCTCTTTATCCAACTTCTGCTCTAATGTTTCATTATTCGACATCAGTCTTTAGTACTCCATGTGCCGCTATATATAAATCTTGGGATTTCCTGGCGCGCCCGGAGGGAGTGTTAGACTTCGATCCATCCGTTTTAGCCAAGTATTGTGACTTCTTCAATTCTAAGAGCATGGACCGATTGCTCACTCGCTCTCTTTAATACCCATCAAATTTCCAAGTCTTGTAATTCTGGTACTTATCTCAAATTGGACCAAATCCTCGCTTGCTCGGATTTGTACCCCCAACCCTTGATCCGTAGTCTTGACTACTCACTGTGTTGCTTATATCAGACTAACGGGAGATCCTGGCGCGCCCGGAGGGAGTCGAACCCCCAACCTCTTGATCCGTAGTCAAGCACTCTGTCCAGTTGAGCTACGGGCGCGCAGAGGAGAGATTAATTGTACCTATTATGAATGGTTGGGCAAGATTCAAACAGATTAATAGCATGATATAACAGTTTTATTTAAAACTAAGGCTTGGCTTATACATGTGAAATATTTTAATGTATGATAACTACCCTGATGTCAGAGAAATTGATTACGTTTGCGAAAAGACGCGCCCTGACAAGCGGCATCGCCGCAGGAATAGTGAACGTCATAATCCTCTATTTCGCGCTAAACGGGGAATCGGAAGTACCGCTCTTCGCGCTTGTAGCTGAGAAATGGAACCACTCTTTAATAGGCGCGTTAATCCCCAGAGCCCTCATAATAAGCATAGTCGTTACGTTCGTTACGGTATGGGTTACGCTCAAGGCCCACAATGAAGAAGACGCGGGAGATATTCCCTGGATCAGAATAACCCTCATAAAAGCCCTAATCAGAGCAGTGCAGGCGTTCGTTTACGTCCTGGGCCTGGCACTTCTGTTAAGGGCTTTGTACCCCACTTATGCCGAAATATCCACGTCAATCGTCATACCGGTGGTCGCGGTATTCGCAGGCGCTGTGGCCTCTTATATGACTTACTCAGCCGTGCTGTCCACAGAGAGCCTGCTCCATCCCGAGGACTAAAAAACCAGTAGATATTACCCCTATTTCCCTACCAGATATCCCGTCAGTCCACCCGCCGCGGCTCCGAGCCCGGCGCCCACCCATGGATTGCCCCCTGCTATGGCTGTGATACCCGCTCCGGCGCCAGCGCCGATTGCCGCTCCGCCAAGTGTGCTCTTCTCGGTGCTCGACATCCCAGAGCAGCCTGTCAGACAAGTTACGAGTACTAGTCCTGCGATTAAGTATTTTATATTTTTCATTGAGTTTTCTCCTTTATATTGTCATTCCTGAATGTATGCATCAGGAATCCATCCGCTTTTAATTTTATGCCTCCCCCGGCATCGCTGTGATGCGCTCGCCTCTGTCCCCAGATTAATTTAACGGCTGCCCTGCTATTCCTGTCTGGATGTTGGGTACTATCATCGTGTCCCAGATGACATGCATAACCGGGGTCTCCAGCTTATCGGGGTTTTGCGCGTAGAAGTTATCGACAGTTGTNACAACCTCCTGCATTTTCATAGGGCTTGCGGCTTGAGACTCCGCGACCTTAAGAACAAAACTCTCTCTCTTTAGCTCCGGGTACTGACGCATCAGCACCTGCTCGATGGTTACCACGTGACCCGCCCCCCACACGAAAGCGAGCTTGGACTCGGGGGTCATAGTTACCCAGATGTCCCCTTTAAGCACCGGCATCTCGACCGCTACCTGCTCTTCAACCGTTGCTTCCGTTTCCTGGGCTTTAACCTCACTGCCCGCAGATAGTGCTGCTATTACGAGAAATACAGCAATAATGCTCCACATATATCTGAAATTGTACATATAACTACCTCCTGGACCTTAGCTTTTACCGATAGTTCCGATTATATCAGCTAAGGGTTAAGGAAACAATCTGTTTGTCTAATAAACAATTGAGATAAATGTATTTAAGATACTTTGCGCCATTCCAGCAATCTATTATTGGCCGGCATTTCGTGGTCTTTGGATAATGTGAGCCCTTTTGCCTCGGCAAGGGAGTTGACCCATTCAAAGTCCCTTATGCCGCTTTCGGGGTCGCGGCTTTGCAAGAACTCGTTAAAGCTCTCGTTACTCTCGCTCGTATACTCTCCACCGTAATTAAACGGACCGTAAACACATAGCGTGCCGCCGCCTGTCAATACTGTATCAAGACCGAGGAAGAAATGCTCTACCAGAGCCTCAGACATGATATGAAGAGTGTTTGCTGAAAACACTGCGTCATAGCTTCCTACATTCCAAGGCTGTAGGGTAACATCGAGCACAAGGGGCTGTTTTATATTTGAAGAACCCTCTTCATCTAAACGGAGTTTTAACCCCGCGATATTCTCTGAAAGCTCTGTGGGCTGCCACGTCAGGTGCGGCAGGTTGAGCGCAAAGTGCACGGCATGCTGCCCCGTGCCGCTTCCGATCTCAAGCACAGAGTGTACGTCCCGGAATGCCTGTTTAAGTACACTGAGTATTGGCTCCTTATTTCTTTCACAAGGTTCGCTGAACGGTTTTTCTATTTTCATTAGAGACTTAGGATAAAGCTAATAAGCCCTTCTTACAAGAATTCCGCAATAAGGTGACAGACCGCATCACTTTAGAATAAAGCTTTAGCTCTATCGTTATTTATCGGTATAATATGTGTTACGGAATCCTCAGGAGGCACAAATGTCCAGAATTTATCTCACAGCTCTACTAGTCCCGCTTCTTCTCATAAGCGTAGCAATATTCTCCGGCTGCTCAAAACAGCCTGAAGTGATCATGGCTGTGCCTCTTTGTGACTGCTCCCATAATCCCGAGGACCCCAGAGCCGACTGCTGGGAAGGCTACGTCTGCAGCGGTGACGCGGAATGCGCTCAGAACGGCGGACTATATGACAAATGCACCCCTGCCGGCTCCTACAGCCCTCACGAGCACGACACGTCCTACTGATTTCAGCGCTGCATGGTCCTACCTGCAATAAATTAACAACTTGATAATCAGAGAAGAAAGCCCCGCTTGCTCACACGCGGGCAACGCGATACGTACGCACGGACAACCCTGAAACTTTTGATATAGATGAATATTGAGATATTATTCCTATGTAGCCTGACTAAGCGAATATTGCGTAAATAATAGTTCACAACCGATTCCAGGGCGCAAAAGCCGACTTCAGCCGCGGCCGGTTTAGCGTGTATTATGTAAAACAATATGAATATTAAACTGTCTCTCCATGTAGTCGGCAAGTTCCTTAAATTCTTTGGTTTACTACAGTTACTACCTGCGATCTGCTCAATTATTTACAGAGACACTGATTGGTATATTTTTTTGCTTACAGCTTTTACGACCTCGGTCCTTGGTCTGGTAGTAGAAAAAGCAACAAAAGAAACCAAACAAGCAAAAGAGCTTTACAGAAAAGACGCTTTCTTCATCGCACTATCATGCTGGATTGCTGCAAGCCTGTTCGGCTCATTGCCCTATCTTTTTCTGCCCTCGGTCTTCAGCCCCATAGACGCGCTATTTGAATCAATCTCCGGATACACCACCACTGGGGCCACAATTATATCCGATATTGAGGTCCTGCCGCGCGGTCTGCTCTTTTACAGGAGCTTCACACAGTGGCTGGGAGGAATGGGCATCATCCTGCTCGCCATCGCCGTGCTGCCAAAGCTCTCCGTGGGAGGCATGCAGCTCGTGAACCTTGAAGCCCCGGGGCCTACGGCTGAAAGACTTACCCCGCAGATTGCAGACACCGCAAAAAAACTGTGGTTCACATATGTGTCTCTTTCTGCGCTCTTAACAGTAATTCTCTATCTTACAGGCTTGAGTGCGTTTGAGTCGATAACAACAACGTTCAGCACAATATCCACAGGGGGCTTTTCGATATATAACGCGAGCATCGGGGCCTACGACAGCTCTATGGTGGAATTTATTGTAATCATATTTATGATTATCGGCGGTACAAACTTCTTCCTTCTCTATCTATTTTTCACAGGCAAATTTTCAAAGCTCTTAAAAAGCTCAGAGTTCAAGTTCTTCATAACCCTGATTCTTATCTTTATCCTCGTAGTCAGTCTCGACCTCTGGCTGCGTCAATACCCGGAGTATCTTGAAGCGCTCAAATACGCCTCTTTTCAGGTAGTTTCCATGTTAACAGGCACAGGCTTCAGCTCTACAGATTTTGGCCTCTGGCCAAAATTCGCCGTATTCGCACTATTGACTGTAATGTTTATAGGCGGGTGCGCAGGCTCTACCACAGGCTCCATAAAAGTAATCAGAATCCTGGTTCTCATAAAAAAAAGCGTTAGAGAGATAAACCATCTCATTATGCCAAAAGCTGTGCTCCCCGTAAGGATTGATAAAAAAGCGGTTAGTGAAGAGGTTATTTCGAGTGTGACGAGCTTTTTCCTTCTATTTATTGTGATTTTGGTAATCTCTGTATTGGTGATACTATCGGTTGAAGATATATCAATCTTAGGCGCGCTTTCGGCCTGTACTGCAACGCTTGGCAACGTAGGTCCTGGTTTTGAAGAAGTAGGCGCGGCTTATCACTATAAATTCCTCTCTGCCTTTTCAAAACTCTGGCTGTGTTTCCTGATGCTTCTCGGGAGGCTCGAGATTTACACAGTGCTCGTCTTTTTCACCCCCCTATTTTGGAGAAAATAAATGGGGTACAAGACATAACTACATAAGCATCATGAATAAATGAGAATGAGGGGGGGGTCAGTCATGTACTTCCCTTAGAACAGCTCTTGCTGAGCGTCTTCAAGAAGTACTCGTTTAAGTATGCTCTTTGCGTGAATGACCGCTTTTTCCTTAATATCCTCGACATCGTTTGAATCGTTTGCGAGAGGAAAAGTGATAGAGATATAAACATTTTCACTTGAGATATCATAGTCCTCAAGCTCAATTGTAATATCGACGAGAAAAGATTTCTCATCTTCCATCAGGGTCAAATTATCCACTTTATAGTTAATCATAGAGTATCCATCTCAAGTTTGGGTTGAATTATCCTTACAGAAATTCTTTCTCTATTGCTCCTCAGCGCCTTATATTCGATCTGTACTATTCCCATACCTATTCTTTCATTTTGCGACCGAACTAATATTGCTTACTCTCGTACATTACGCCAAGCTCGCACTTTCCGTCTCTACCATGGAGCATTAGCTTAACCATTGATCCCTCTGTAAGCCAGCCTGCCATGTACTGCGCATCCCCGTCGCACGCCGCCTGAGGGTAAGCTTCGGTTTTGATGTCAGACTCAGCGCCCTCCTTCCAATTCACACTATCGTACGCAGGCTTGCCGTATTTCGTCGTATGAAAATCTCTTAGTTTGTTGAAGTCGCCTACGTACATCCCCGGCTCCTCATAGCTCTTGGTCATAACATAACCCGCCCGTGTCAGCTTGCCGTCCTCGAACAAATACCCGATTACCGATGGCATCCCCTCAAACTCACTTACATAAGTGATAACGGTCGGCTGCTCATCAGTCGGGGGTATACTCTCGGTTGCCTTCACTTCCTCTTGTGTCATCCCCCAGCTAGTATTCCTGAAGTCAAGTCCATCACTCTTGTCATTTATTTTTTCATCTGTGGAGCATCCGTAAGTAAGTATGGATACCACAGTAAAAAGTAGAATAATTATATATTTCTTCATGCCCGAGTCCTTAGTTCTTTGAATCCGTTTTGTTATAAAATACATGTATTAACATTAATTGCGAGCGTAACTCAAGGGTTTTTAAGAAAATTATTCGCACAAACTCAATACTGCTATCCGACTACACTCCGCTCTGAGCTTCGTGTATCACTTTGTAAGTTTGTTATAAGCTTAATCTGGGCTCAATAATCCGTATTGCCGCCGCCGAATTCCTGCAGAACCTCATTAATAATATCGTCTGAGCTAGCAGACAATACATTTTCATATATCCTGTTTAGCTCTTCTGTGGTTATTATGCCTTTTTCTATGAGAACGCCTTCAAGCGCTCTCAATTTTATTCTGTTGGCCACTATCGTTCTTACTAGATCAAAAATTAACCGTCCCTGTGTATCGCTGCCAAATAGATCGGTCAGCGGTCCGAAAGTCTCTCTATCCAATTCCTATCCTCCGTTCGTAATGCTTTGTTGACCCGTGGTTGTACTTAAACTCCAACCTCAGAGCATAATATAATACCCTGATCGTGAATGAGCAAATTATTCGCTCAAAAATTTTTGTTATTTAAATCGAAACTATACCGGATTGGACTAATTTATTCCGTATGCTCTACGTAAAAAATGTCCCGGAGGGAAGGATAATATAAAATTGAAGTCAAGCTTTTCATACGCCCCTATATCACACCCCACGCCTATGGGCCGTGTGAAACCCCTCTGATCAGTCCTAAGGGGCGCCCCGTCCAGATCAGTGCAATTGCCCGGTGGTATATAGTCCACTCCGCCTCCGCTCGTCAATGCGTGCGTCGGGGCAGGCCCCCCGTTATTTTGAAGCGGCCCGATGCCCGTCGGCACACCTCCCCCGAGGTCATGGGGGCTAAGAGGGTTGCCGAAGCGGTCCTGAACAAAGTGCGCCCGGGTCGAATAGTTATAGTCAAGGGAGTTAACTCTCGTGTCTTCCAGATGCATAGTACTGTGACGGTCTTCAACAAATAGCGAGTTCTTGATCGTAATCTCACAACTGTGTGCTCCCAGGGAATGGGTATTACTAAAAGTGGAGCCGCCAAGCCTCACGAAATTCCTGTAATATGTGGAATTAGAGAACTCCAGGACCCCGTCTTCACAGTATATTCCCGCAGAAGTACTATCCGCCACATTACTGCTCACGGTGGAGTTTGTAAACCTGACTCTCCCGTCCAGGTTATAGATCCCCCCGCCTACCCCGGCTCGATTTTCGTATATTGCGCTTTCTTTTATCGTAATTACGCTCCCGGGCATAGCTGAAGAATAATTCCCGATACCACCACCCCTGTAGAGGCTGTCTCCAGGATAGACGTCTCTCGTTTTGTTTCTATAAACTGCAACCTTGTCCAGCTCCATAGTCCCCTCGTTCCAAACTCCACCCCCGTTTTTACCCAGGTTCATGTAAATTTCCGTACCGGTGATACTCATGCTCCCCGAGTTAAATACTCCGCCCCCTCTGGGGTTCAACATCAAGCCCGGCAAAGTAATCTCATCTGTGATCGGCACACGGTTAGAAAAGATCACGGCGTCCGTTACACTAAGCTCCGCACCCGGGCCTTCATTTGCAATCCCGCCGCCCTTAAATTTACTGAAGTTCCCCTCTATGTGAGCGTCGGATATTGCCATATTGCCACTATTATGAATCCCTCCCCCCACTTTATCGGAATGTACAGTGTGAGATACCAAATAACCGTTACTCTTAATATCCACCTTAGTTAACGAGGAAGCTCCGCTTGAGCTCAAGCCCCCGCCTTTGTTCGAGAGGTTTCTCAAGAGCGCGACGTTTAGGAGTGTAAGTTCGTCTTCGTTATAAATTCCGCCGCCCGGAGCATTGTCTATACGTCCGTTTCTTATAATTACGTTTTCGATCGTTACTTTTCCACTTACGATGTGAAAAACACGGTCGATGTTATTGCCGTCTATTATAATATTAATGGTTTGGGCGTTTGAGCAGTGAAGTACGCAAAAATCCTTACCCGTCCCGGAGTCGTTATCCGTGATAGTGATATTCGATCTTATATCCAGGTCTCCCGTGCGAGCGCCGTCTTCACCCGGGCCTTCCACACTCAGGAGATACTCCCCCGGTCCGAGCAGGATCCTGTGGTCGGTCTCGCCCCTATCGAATAACAGATTGGCTTTTT
>JGI24023J19991_10001373_pt1 | contig 18779 bp, 16 predicted proteins | sample Cruoilmetagenom1_FD_19991 | JGI IMG/M metagenome (IMG submission 19991) | reverse complement strand
AACATCATCTCGTAGGCCGTCATGTTTTCTTCGCGGGCGGGTACGTCTTCTAGGTTTAGGCGCACGCCCAAATCACCCTTGTCGCCCATTTCAACAGCCGAACAGGTCAGACCAGCCGCGCCCATATCCTGAATGGAAATAACCGCCCCAGTGGCCATCAACTCAAGCGTGGCCTCCATCAGGCGTTTTTCAGTAAAGGGATCGCCAACCTGAACGGTGGGTCGTTTTTCCTCGATGGTGTCGTCAAATTCAGCCGAGGCCATCGTCGCGCCGCCAACCCCGTCACGGCCGGTTTTAGCCCCAAGGTATACCACTGGCATACCTATACCGGACGCGGCAGAGTAGAAAATCTTGTCGGTGTCGGCCAGACCCGCCGCAAACGCATTGACCAGACAGTTGCCGTTGTAGGCGGGGTGAAAACGCACTTCGCCCCCAACCGTTGGCACGCCAAAACAATTGCCATAGCCGCCAACGCCTTCAACCACACCATGCACCAATTGACGGGTTTTGTGGTGGGCGGGTTCGCCAAACGACAGCGAGTTCATCGCAGCAATGGGCCGCGCGCCCATCGTAAAGACATCGCGTAGAATGCCGCCAACGCCGGTCGCAGCGCCTTGATAAGGCTCGATATAGCTGGGGTGGTTGTGGCTTTCCATTTTGAACACCACGCATTGGCCGTCGCCAATATCAACGATGCCTGCGTTTTCACCGGGGCCGCAAATGACTTGTGGGCCTTTGGTGGGCAATTCGCGCAGCCATTTTTTGCTGGATTTATAGGAGCAATGCTCGTTCCACATGGCGGAGAAGATGCCAAGTTCGGTATAGGTTGGCACCCGTCCGATGATTTCCAGAATGAGTGCGTATTCGTCCGTGCTCAGCCCATGGCTGGCGATCAGCGCGTCGTCGATCTGCGGCTCTTGCATATTGTCCGTCCCCCGGATGGCAAATGATGCCTGATCTCATATGCGATGGGAACGGGCAGGGGAAGGGGGGGCGTGAGATTCTGAAAGAAAATTACGACGGGTTGTCGAAAACTGACCACCCCATTCGTCTTTATCCCGTAACCAACAAAAAAAGAGGGACAAAATGAACTTAGAAATTACATCAGTGTACGTGGTGCCACTTGCCGTGTTGATGATTGTTTTGTGGATGAGTGTAACCAAAACACGCGCTGCGATGGGCGTATCCATTGGAAACAACGGCGATACTGTGTTGCATGAAAAAATCCGTAGACACGGGAATTTCATTGAATGGGTGTCAGTCGTGATACTGATGATGATGATCGCCGAGATACGCGGCGCGAATGGAACGGCGTTGCATGTGGCAGGGATTTTGCTGGTGATTGGGCGTGCGGTGCACCCGTTTGGCCTGCGCCACGACAACCCAAATCATGTTTTACGCATCATCGGCAATACCGGATCATTGCTGGCGCTTGTAATTGCAACTGGGGCCAACGTTTGGACACAGTTTTACTAAGGGATTGATTATCCCATTCATCGAGGGGAAACTCTCAAAAAATTAAAAAGGAAATGCTATGAAATATCTTGCACTAATTTATGCCGCCGCTGAAGAGGAACCGCAGCCAAACACACCAGAATTTAATGAAATGATGGCGGGGTACCAGACAGCGTCTGAAACCTATGTTAACGATGATGTCTTTGTTGCCGGTCAGGCTTTGCAGCCAGTGGAAACGGCCACTTCGATCCGCATCCGTGACGGGAAGGCCATTTTGACAGACGGCCCGTTTGCCGAAACCAAGGAGCAGTTGGGCGGGTTTTATGTGTTCGAGTGTGACACGCTGGACGATGCGATCAAATACGCCAAAATGATCCCCACGGCGAAATATGGTACGGTTGAAGTGCGTCCAATTATGACATTTGACTAAAAATGACCACCGCCCCCGACGCCGTACACACAGCGATTGAATACACCTTGCGTCAAGATCGGGGGCGGCTGATCTCGGCCTTGACGGCCGTCATTGGTGATTTCGAGATGGCCGAGGGGTGCCTGCAGGACGCAACGATTGCAGCCCTAAAGGATTGGCCCAAGAATGGCATTCCGAAATCGCGCCGAGGCTGGTTGTTGCAGGTGGCGCGTCGCCGCGCTTTGGACCGTTTCCGTCGCGCCAAAGATTTTAGCGAAAAATCCACCCAAATTATGGTGTTGGAGCAAGCCGAGATCGACGCGCCCGCCGACAACCACGACATACCGGATCACCGTTTGCGGTTGATTTTTACCTGCTGCCACCCCGCGTTAGATACCAAAACCCATGTGGCGTTGACTCTGCGCACCTTGGGCGGCTTGACCACGGACGAGATTGCGCGGGCATTTTTGGACAAACCCGCCACAATGGGGCAACGGTTGGCGCGGGCGCGCGCCAAGATCAGCAAAAGCCGCATTGGTTTCGAAATCCCCGATGGGGCTGAGTTGCAGGACCGTATGGGGTCGGTTTTGGCGGTGATTTATCTCATCTTTAACGAAGGGTACGCCACCACCAAGGGGGTGCGCCCGATCCGCGTTGACCTGTGCGATGAAGCTATATTTTTGGCACGATTGATGTGCGACCTTAGCCCCGAAACGCCTGAAATTGAGGGGCTGTTGGCGCTGATCTTGCTGACCCATTCGCGGCGTGCGGCGCGCTATCATGAAGGGGTGTATACCCCGCTGGATCAACAGGATCGCAGCCTTTGGGACCAACGCCGTATTTCTGAAGGACAAACCGTTCTTGAACGCGCGTTAAAGCGCGGCCAAATCGGCCCCTATCAATTGCAGGCCTCCATAGCGGCGCTGCATTGCGAGGCAAAATCGTCCCAAGTCACCGATTGGGCACAGGTTGCGGCGCTCTACCGTTTGTTGGCGCAAATCGAGCCAAGTGCGATCGTCACGCTGAACCTTGCGGTTGCAGTGTCCTATGGTGAGGGGGTGCAACAGGCGTTGGATTTGCTGGACCCATTGGCGGATCGCTTGACGGATTACCAACCTTATCATGCCGCCCGCGCAGATATGTTGCGGCGGATGGGGCGCGGTCCAGAAGCAATTGCCGCCTATGGACGTGCTTTGGCTATTACCCAGACGCAAGGCGAGGTGGCCTTTTTACAAAACCGGATCGCGGAAATTTCCAATCAGCCAAAAAAAAGGCCGAGCGCATAAGGCTCGGCCAAAGTCCAACAGGGAGGTATGAAGCCAGCAAGAATTGCTTCGATTGCCGCCTTCATGAGTTTTATCTAGGCAGCCATGTGGACCCATTCAAGAAAAAATATGCGATTTTGAGGCAAAGCCGCTATGCGCTGAGCGCATAGCTCAAGTAAGGTTCTCTGAACGCAGTCTTTTTCGCCGCGCGATGATTTCGTCCGTGACAAAGTCCCGAAACACCGCAATCCGTTTTGATTGGCGCAATTCCTCGGGGTAGGCCAAAAAAACAGGGATTTCAGAAGATTCCAACTCTGGCAACACCCGCACAAGATTTGGGAAATCCTCGGTGACATAGTCGGGCAGCACACCAATGCCCAGATCTGCCAGCACCCCTTGCAAAACGCCGAAATAGTTGTTCACTGTCAGCAACGAGCGCACATTATAGGTCAGCAGATGTTGCACGAAACTTGCACCTGCGCTGACTTGGGCGGCGGTGGTGCTTTGGCAAATTAAACGGTGGTTGGACAGACCATCAGTGGATTCAGGCGCGCCATTGGCGTTCAGATAGTCCTGAGTCGCATAAAGGCGCATGTTGACGCCCATCAGGCGTTTGCGGATCAGGTCGGCTTGACTGGGTTCTTTCATGCGGATCGCCACATCGGCCTCGCGCATTGGCAGGTCCAGTACGCGTTCCTCTAGCATCAGATCAATTTTCAGATCCGGGTATTTTTCATAAAGCTTTGAGAGACGCGGGGCCAACCAAAGCGAACCAAACCCCGTGGTCGTGGTGACCCGCAGTTCGCCAAACACTTCGTCGGTGCTGTCACGTATGCGTGCCGTGGCGGTTTCCAGGCGGTGATCAATGGCGCTGGTGGCGTTAAACAGCAATTCGCCTTGTTCGGTCAGAATCAGGCCGCGGGCGTGGCGGTGAAACAGGGTGGCGTTCAGGCTTTCCTCAAGCGCGCGAATTTGGCGGCTGACGGCAGATTGTGATAAATTCAGAACCTCGCCCGCATGGGTCAGGCTGCCTGCGTCTGCAACTGCGTGAAATATTCTTAGCTTATCCCAATCCATTTAGCATCAACCACCATAATTACTGTCCCGTCGTGAAATAGAATTATCGACTGAACCATCATGAAAGGAAATAGCAATATATCACTATTTTTCGCTTGGTAGGTCAAGGTTTATGACCTAATGTTGTGTTACACTGCGCTTAAGGGGATAGTAACACTATGACTGACCATTCTGTGAGCCTATTCGATCGGTATGATCTGGAGAAATCGCCCGTTCTGTTGAATGGCACCCAAGCATTGGTGCGTTTGATGGTGATGCAGCGCGCGCGCGATGTCGCGGCAGGTCTGAACACGGCGGGCTATTGCACGGGGTACCGCGGCTCGCCTCTGGGCGCTGTTGATATGCAGATGGAGCGGGCCAAGAAAGAGCTGGATGCCTCCCAGATCACCTTTCAACCCGGCATGAACGAAGATCTGGCCGCCACCGCAATTTGGGGCAGCCAGCAAGCCGAATTGCGTGGCGAGGGCAAATACGATGGCGTGTTTGGCCTGTGGTATGGCAAAGGGCCGGGTGTGGATCGTTCCGGCGATGTTATGCGCCACGCCAACATGGCCGGCAGCAGCCCGAAAGGCGGCGTGCTGATGGCGATGGGGGATGATCACACTGGCGAAAGCTCGACCACATTGCACCAATCCGATTGGGCGATGGTGGACGCTTATATGCCAATCGTGTCGCCAGCTGGGGTGCAGGAAATTCTGGATTACGGGCTATATGGTTGGGCCTTGTCGCGGTTCGCCGGCGTTTGGTGCGGCCTAAAAGTAATGAAGGACACCATCGAAGTCACCAGCGTGGTGGATGGCAGTCCGGACCGGATGCAGTTTGTCACGCCCGAGTTTGATATGCCCGAAGGCGGGTTGAACATCCGCCTGATCGACACCCCCGTTGCCCAAGAGACGCGGATGATTGACTACAAGAGATCCGCCGCTCAAGCCTTTGCAAAAGCAAATAAAATTGACAAACGGGTCTGGGGTAAATCAGGTGCCAGAATCGGATTTGTAGCGGCTGGTAAGAACTGGCTGGACCTGACCCATGCGATGGAATTGCTGGGGCTAAGTGCCGCCGAGGCCGAACGCCTGGGCATCACCACCTATAAAATAGGGCAGGTTTGGCCGCTGGATATGGACAGCTTTAATGACTGGGCCGACGGGCTGGACCTGATCATTGTGGTCGAAGAAAAGCGCAAGCTGATCGAGGTTCAGGTCAAAGAAGCGATCTTTGATGACCGTCAAGGGCGCCGCGTTTACGGCTGGCACAAAGGCGAGCAAGGCGAGGAGTTGTTCCCGACCCGCATGGCGTTGGATCCGATTATGATCGCCGAGAAAATCGGTGGTATTTTGATTGAAGAAGGGCATGGAACGGATCAGATCAAGGCGGGCATGCAACTGCTCTCAACCGCGCGCACCGCTGATAATGCAGAAGAAATTGCAGCGCGCCTGCCGTATTTCTGTTCAGGTTGTCCGCATAATACATCGACCAGAGTGCCCGAAGGGTCCCGCGCCTATGCGGGCATTGGTTGCCACTATATGGTGCAATGGATGGACCGCGAAACAACCGGATTCACCCAGATGGGCGGCGAGGGCGCGAACTGGGTTGGTGAGGCATTGTTCTCGAACACCGAGCATGTTTTTCAAAATCTGGGTGACGGCACTTACAACCATTCCGGCATCATGGCGATCCGCTCGGCTGTGGCCGCAGGCACCACGATGACCTACAAAATCCTGTTCAACGACGCGGTCGCGATGACTGGTGGCCAGGGCAATGAGGGCGGTTTGGACGCTGGACGCATCGCCAAAGAAGTGCAGGCGATGGGGGTGAAACACATTGCCGTAGTCTATGACGAGGCCGAAGATGTGGATCGTGGGTTGTTCCCGTCCAATTTGGAATGGCACCCGCGGTCAAAACTGATGGACGTTCAGCGCAACTATAGCAAAATCAAAGGTGTATCGGTTATAATTTATGTGCAAACCTGTGCTGCTGAAAAGCGCCGCCGTCGTAAACGGGGGCTGTTTCCCGATCCAGATAAGCGGGTTTTCATCAACACGGATGTCTGTGAAGGCTGCGGCGATTGCGGTGTGCAATCCAACTGCGTGTCGATTGTACCGGTCGAAACTGAACTGGGGCGCAAACGGGCGATTGATCAATCAAGCTGCAACAAGGATTTTTCCTGCATCAACGGATTTTGCCCGTCTTTCGTAACGCTCAGCGGGGCGGTGGTGAAAAAGGCGGTGACCACAACGGTTGATCTGCCAGACTTGCCGACCCCGAAATTGCCCCAAATCAACGGCACCCACAACGTGGTGATCACCGGGGTTGGCGGCACGGGTGTTGTCACCATCGGTGCGATCTTGGCGCAAGCGGCGCATATAGACGGCATGGGCGCTGGCATGATGGAAATGGCTGGTTTGGCGCAAAAAGGCGGAGCCGTGCATATTCATTTGCGGCTGGCCAAGAGGCCACAAGATATCAGCGCGATTCGTGTTGCCTTGGGCGAAGCCGACGCCGTTTTGGGTGGCGATCTGGTCACCACCGCAGGGGCCAAAACCATTGGCTTGATGAAAACTGGGCGTACGGGGGCTGTGGTCAACAGCCACGAGATCATCACAGGCGATTTCACCCGCGACACCGAATTCAAGCTGCCATTTGATCGGCTGACGCTGCAACTTGAGGCGCGCCTGTCAGGCAATTTGACTGAATTTGACGCCTCGGAACTGGCGCGGGCTTTGCTTGGCGACAGTATTTACTCTAATATGATGATCGTTGGGGCGGCGTGGCAGCAGGGCTTGTTGCCACTCAGCTTTGAATCGATCATGGCAGCGATTGAGCTGAACAGGGCGGCTGTTGAGGGCAATAAACGTGCCTTTGAAATTGGTCGCTGGGCGGTCGAGCATCCGGCGGACGCGGCCAGTGTGTTGCAACCGGCCGAGGTTGAAGCGCCCAAATCGCTGGACGAGATGATTGCCTATCGCGCTAATTTTCTTGAGCAATATCAAAATGATGTGTTGAAGCAGCGGTTCTTGTCTCTGGTCAATCTGGCGCAAGATCCCGCCCTGAAAGAAGCCGTCGCCAAAGGGTATCACAAACTGTTGGCCTATAAAGACGAATACGAAGTTGCGCGGCTGATGTTGGACACAGCCGACAAAGCTCGCGGGCAATTCGATGGCGATTTCAAAATGCGCTTTCATTTGTCACCGCCAATGTTGCCAGGCAAGGATGCCAATGGCCGCCCGAAAAAGCGTGAATTTGGTGGCTGGGTCATGCCGGTCTATCGTCTGCTGGCCCGCATGAAGGGGCTACGCGGCACCTCGTTTGACCCATTCGGACGCTTTGCCGAGCGCAAAATGGAGCGCGCTTTGATCGCGCAATTTGAAACAGATATGGCCGAAATTCTGGGGAATGTGACCGCGCAATCTATGGGCAGCGCAATTGCCTTGGCTGAATTGCCGCTGAGCATCCGTGGTTTTGGTCCGGTCAAAGAGGCCAATGAGGCCACTGCTGCAAAACAGCGCGAGGCATTATTGGCGCAATTTCGCGACCCTGCGCCAACCGCGGCACAGGCCGCCGAATAAAGCATGGATTTCCCCCTCAAAGCGGCTTATTGCTGGGGCGGAATTTAATGTAGAACGAGGCTGACATGGCGGTAGGTATTTTCGATTCAGGGCTGGGCGGCCTTACCGTGCTGGATGCGGTCAGCAAACGGTTGCCCGATGTACCGTTCGTCTACCTCGGAGATTCCGCAAATGCCCCTTATGGGGTGCGTGACGCTGATGACGTTTACAACCTGACCAAAGCCTCGGTTGAACGGTTGTGGGAGGCCGGATGCGATCTGGTGATTCTGGCCTGCAACACCGCAAGTGCGGCGGCCCTGCGCCGGATGCAAGAACAGGGCATACCCCCGGGCAAGCGGGTTCTGGGCGTGTTTGTGCCACTGATCGAGGCGCTGACGGAACGCGAATGGGGCGATAATTCACCGCCTCGTGAGGTGGATGTGAAACATGTCGCGCTGTTTGCGACCCCCGCCACGGTCGCCAGCCGGGCGTTCCAGCGCGAATTGGCCTTTCGCGCGATTGGCGTTGATGTCGAGGCGCAAGCCTGCGGCGGGGTTGTCGACGCCATCGAGGATGGGGACGAAATACTGGCCGAAGCCATGGTGCGCAGCCATGTCGAGGCCTTGATGCGCAAGATGCCAAAACCAGAGGCGGCGATTTTGGGCTGCACCCATTACCCCTTGATGGAAAAGCATTTTCAGGCGGCTTTGGGGGCCGATGTGAAGGTCTATTCGCAGGCTGATCTGGTGGCACAAAGCCTTGCCAACTATCTGGAACGCCACCCCAATATGATTGGTGAGGGCGCGGACAGGCTGTTTTTGACCACGGGCGATCCGGCGGCCGTGTCTAACCGTGCCACGCAGTTCCTGCGACGAAAGATCGCTTTCGAAGCTGCGTGATTGCAGCACGTCCAAACACCTATTATATCGACATATGAAATGAGAGGTCCTGTCATGACCCATAAAATCGCCATTCTTGGTGCCAGCGGCTACACCGGCGCCGAATTGGTCCGCCTGATCAGTAACCATCCTTTGATGGAAATCGTTGCCCTGTCGGGCGAGCGCAAGGCCGGCATGGCTTACCGCGATGTGTTCCCGCATCTGCGCCACCTTGACCTGCCCGACTTGGTGAAAATCGACGAGATTGATTTTGCTGACGTTGATCTGGCGTTCTGCGCCTTGCCTCATGCCACATCACAAGCCGTGATCCGTGAACTGCCGCTGGATCTGAAAATCGTCGACTTGTCTGCTGATTTTCGGCTGCGCGACGTCGAGGAATACGCCAAATGGTATGGCAAACCGCATGGTGCCGCGCATTTGCAAGGCGAGGCGGTTTACGGGCTGACCGAGTTTTACCGCGAGGAAATTCGTGCCGCCCGTTTGGTGGCCGGCACGGGCTGTAACGCGGCCACAGGGCAATTGGCGTTGAATCCGCTGATGACGGGCGGGCTGATTGATCTGGACGACATCGTGATTGATCTAAAGGCGGCTGTGTCCGGGGCAGGGCGCGCGCTCAAGGAAAACCTGCTGCATGCGGAGTTGTCCGAGGGATACCACGCCTATGCTGTTGGCGGCACGCATCGGCATTTGGCCGAGTTTGATCAAGAATTTTCGCGCCACGCGGGCCGCCCTGTGAAGGTGCAATTCACCCCGCATTTGATACCTGCCAATCGCGGGATTTTGGCCACCATTTATGTGAAAGGTGACGCTGGGAAAATCCACGCGGCGCTTGATGCGGCCTATCGGGACGAGCCGTTCGTGCTGACTTTGCCTTTTGGCGAGGCCCCTTCAACCCGCCACATACGCGGCTCAAACTTTTGCCATATTGGTGTGGTGGCCGACCGCATCAATGGGCGCACGATCATCATCGCGGCCTTGGACAACTTGACCAAAGGGTCATCCGGCCAAGCCCTGCAAAACGCAAATCTAATGTTGGGAGAGGATGAAACAGCCGGTCTGATGGCCGCGCCTGTTTTTCCGTAAAGTGCCATGAAGGGTTTAAAGAAAAAACGCCGGATACAAGTTATTCTGGTTGCTGTTGTGGCACTGGTGATTTCGACCGGGATGATCGGATATGCACTGCGTGATGGCATCAACTATTTCAAAAGCCCATCTGAAATTGTCGCCGAAACACCGCCAGCCAGTCAAGTTTTGCGGGTGGGTGGCCTGGTCGAAGCTGGCTCGTTGATGCGTGGCCAAGGCGAAGCGATTACCTTTCGTATCACGGATGGCGGGGCCACGATTGATGCCAGCTTTACCGGCGTGTTGCCCGACCTGTTCAAAGAAGGGCAAGGCACCGTCGCCACCGGAAGCTATGTTGATGGCGTGTTCTTGGCCACTGAAATTCTTGCCAAACACGATGAAAACTACATGCCAAAAGAGGTTGTCGATGCCCTGAAAGAACAGGGCGTTTACCAGGACCCTGATGCGGCAGAGAACGGTAGCTAAGGGCTAAATTAACCAAATTTATACCATCCTCGCGGGCATTAACCAGCGGGGCCAAGATGCATACAGTTCACCAAATCGCTACAGAAATCGTCGCCCGTGAAGGCGGCTATGTGAATGACCCGGACGATCCCGGCGGGGCCACAAACTTTGGCGTCACGATCCACACCATGCGCCGTTTGGGGCTGGATTTGACCCGCGACGGACGGGTTACCGAGGCTGATGTACGTGCCTTGAGCCGCAAACAGGCCGTCGACATTTTCATCACCCACTATTTCAAACGCCCCCATGTGGCGGAGCTGCCCGAAGTGCTGCACGCCAGCGTGTTTGACATGTATGTTAATGCCGGCGCCAATGCGGTCAAGATTTTGCAGCGCTTGCTGGTCGAGATGGGCCATGCGGTTGGTGTCGATGGCGGCATTGGGCCGCAAACTATTTCGGCAACCCAAACGGCCCATGCAGCCGCGCCGAACCATCTGGCCGATGCTTACGGGATAGCGCGACGTAATTATTACTATGCCTTGGCCGATGCACGTCCGGCCAGCCGCAAATACGCCCGTCGCCGCGATGGTGGCAAAGGCGGCTGGATCAAACGGGCTGAAGAATTTATCGCACCTAGGTTCCATCTCACAAGTGATGAACATCGCAGGAGGATTGCAAAATGGGTTTGATCGAAAGATTGTTTTCATTGGTTTTCGGCGGCGGACGCAATGTGGTGCGCGAAACCGCGGAAGTGTTTCGCGAAAACGCCGAGGCCAGTGCGGCCCGTGAAACACAGTTGCAAACCGCCACTTTGACCCAGCACGGCCAAGAGTTTAATCACCCGCAAAAGGGCGGGTTTGACCAGTTCATGGACGGCATTAACCGCTTGCCACGTCCCTTGTTGGCCTTTGGCACCTTGGGGTTGTTCGTGACGGCGATGGTCGATCCAATCTGGTTTGCCACGCGCATGCAAGGCTTGGCGCTGGTACCAGAACCTCTGTGGTGGCTGCTGGGTGCCATTGTGTCGTTCTATTTTGGTGCGCGGCATCAGTTTAAGGGGCAAGAGTTCCAACGTTCGATCACCGAAACCATGCTGCGGGTGCCGCAGGTTGTTGAAAACATCCGCAGTTTGAATGCGCTTAGCCCCAGCGTTGCAGATCACGATTTGGGCAAGTTCGCGGCCAAGGCGGACGGCAACGCAGCCCTTTCCGAGTGGTCAGGCAGATAAATGGCCGTCAACACGGGGCAGGGACAACATCCACAACACCTGCGCCCATGTAATGGCGTGAAAAACGCACCCCATTGTGACAATGCGCCCCTGCAAAATGCGTGAATTACCGTTGGCCTAGGCGTCGGATGCGCTTATGAAGGGGGCATGATTATTGAACTTGGCCATTTCGCCCTGATCCTCGCTTTCGCTGTTGCCCTTGTGCAGGCGATCATTCCTCTTATCGGCGCGCATAAGCGGTGGCCGGGCTGGATGGCTGTCTCAATCCCTGCGGCCAATGCGCAGTTCTTCTTGACGGCCTTTGCCTTTGCGGCGTTGACCTATGCTTTTGTGACTTCGGATTTTTCGCTCAAAGTGGTCGTGCAAAATTCGCATACCGCCAAGCCGATGCTTTACAAAGTGGCCGGTGTTTGGGGCAATCACGAAGGCTCGATGCTGCTTTGGGTGTTGATCCTTACCTTGTTTGGCGCTTGTGCCGCGTGGTTTGGCGGCAATCTGCCGCCGACCTTGCGGGCACGTGTGTTGGCGGTGCAATCCTCAATTGGGGCCGCTTTCCTTGGCTTTGTTTTGTTCACGTCTAACCCGTTTACACGCCTGCAAAACCCGCCCTTTGACGGGCAGGGCTTGAACCCGTTGTTGCAAGACCCTGGGCTCGCATTTCACCCGCCGTTTTTGTATTTGGGCTATGTCGGGCTGTCGATGTCGTTCAGCTTTGCCGTGGCAGCCTTGATCGAGGGGCGCGTCGATGCGGCCTGGGCCAGATGGGTGCGCCCCTGGACGTTGGCGGCGTGGATATTCCTGACCATCGGCATCGCGCTTGGCTCATGGTGGGCCTATTACGAATTGGGTTGGGGCGGTTTTTGGTTCTGGGATTCGGTCGAGAACGCGTCCTTTATGCCGTGGTTGATCGCTGTGGCATTGCTGCATTCTGCAATTGTGGTCGAAAAGCGAGAGTCCCTGAAAAGCTGGACCATCCTGTTGGCCATCCTTGCCTTCGGGTTCTCGCTGATCGGCGCATTTATCGTGCGCTCGGGCATCCTGACTTCGGTGCATGCCTTTGCAACGGACCCCGAACGCGGCGTCTATATCCTGTTCATCACGGCATTTTTCACCGGTGGATCACTGATCCTGTTCGCCATCCGCGCCCAGGCGATGGAGGCAAAGGGTATCTTTTCAATGGCCAGCCGCGAGACCGCCTTGGTGTTGAACAACGTCTTGCTGGCCGTCGCGGCTTTTGTGGTGTTTATCGGCACAGTCTGGCCGCTGGTGGCGGAAGTTGCGTTTGATCGCAAACTGTCGGTCGGCGCGCCATTTTTCAACATGGCCTTTACACCCTTCATGGTCGCACTGGCGGTGATCCTGCCAATTGGTGCGATCCTGCCGTGGAAACGGGCCCGCTTGGCACGCGCGATAAAGTCGATGTCGGGCCTGATTGCATTGGCTTTGGCCGCCGGTGTTTTGATCTGGTCAATGCAGACCGGACGCACGGCACTTGGTCCCGTTGGTGGCGCATTGGGTGTCTGGCTGGTGCTGGGCGCGATCAAGGATTTGTGGATGCGCACAGGGCGCAACGGGTTTTCTGCCCGCGTCACGCGAATGTTTAAACTGCCCCGTGCGGATTGGGGCAAGGCAATGGCGCATGGCGGCTTTGGCATTGCCATCACCGGTATTGCCTGCTTGACCGCTTGGTCCGAAGAGGACATCCGCGTCGCCAACCTGAATGAGCCCTTCACCGTGGGTACGTTGGAGGTTACTTTGCTCGACGTATCGCGTTTGCAGGGGCCGAACTATGTCACCACCATGGGGGAAATGTCGGTGACTGAAAACGGCAAGTTGATCACAATGCTAAAACCCGAGAAACGGGTCTATCCGGTACAGGCCATGCCCACCACCGAAGCCGCCATCCACAACGGGTTTTTGCGCGACATCTACTTGGTGATTGGCGATGCCCAACAGGGTGGCGGTTGGGCAGTGCGCACCTACATAAAACCTTTTGCCAGCTGGATTTGGGCGGGGTGCATCGTCATGGCGCTTGGTGGAATGGTCAGCCTAACGGATCGACGCTATCGTGTTGCCGCGGGCGCGCGTAAACAGCGCAGAACCGCAATGGCGGCGGCGGAGTAAATGGTATGAAACATCTGATCCTGATCCTCACCCTGTTGGCCAGCCCCGCATTTGCGGTGCAACCGGACGAAGTTCTATCTGACCCGGTGCTTGAGGCCCGCGCCCGCAGTTTGGGTCAAGAATTGCGCTGTGTGGTGTGTCAGGGCGAAAACATCGACGAATCCAATGCCGGCATCGCGCGCGATTTGCGCCTGCTGGTGCGCGAACGTTTGGTGGCGGGCGAATCCGATCAGGAAATTTTGGATTTCGTGGTCGACCGCTATGGCGAATATGTATTGATGCGCCCAACTTGGGCGGGCTCAAACATCATCCTTTACATTTCCGGACCAGCCTTGTTGCTTTTCGCACTTTTTGCCGGGTTCTTTTACTTGCGTGGCCGCGGCCGGGCCCAATATACGACGGATGCTGAACTCTCACAGGTTGAAGAAGCCCGGCTGGCCGAGATTCTAAAAGAATAAGCCAAAGAATTACGCAATGTTGCTCTTTCAATTGCCTGTCAAGCCGGTATCCCTATGGGCAAAGCTATTGGAGACGCGAGATGAATTATACCACAATCCTGCTGACTGTTCGTGACGATGTCGCGGTTTTGACGATGAACCGTCCTGATGTGATGAACGCATTGAGCACCCAAATGAGAGCCGAAATCACCCATGCAGTGAACGAAGCTGGCAAAACCGCACGGGTGTTGGTGATCACCGGCAAGGGCCGCGCCTTTTGTTCGGGACAGGATTTGGGCGACCGTGCCAATGCCGCTGATATTGATCTGGAGCGTACGCTGCGGGACGAATATATGCCGATGCTGACAGCGATCTTTGACTGCCCAATCCCGACGATTGCCGCTGTGAACGGTGCGGCTGCCGGGGCCGGGGCCAATCTTGCGCTGGCCGCCGACGTGGTGATTGCCACAAAATCTGCGGTGTTCCTGCAGGCCTTCACCCGCATCGGGCTGATCCCTGACGCCGGCGGCACCTATTGGTTGCCTCGCCAAATGGGCGCGGCCAAGGCAATGGGGGCGGCACTGTTTGCCGAACCCATCAAAGCCCAGCAAGCTGCTGATTGGGGCATGATCTGGGAAGCCGTGGAGGATGACGCCTTTGCCGACCATTGGTATGCGCGCGCCACCAAACTGGCCAAAGGCCCAACCGCTGCCTATGCCCGTGTAAAAGAGGCAATTCGCGGATCCTTTGACAGTTCTATGGATGAGCAATTGGCCTTGGAAGCGCGCTTGCAAGGCGAGGCTGGAAAAACGCGCGACTTTAAAGAAGGCGTGCTGGCGTTCCTCGAGAATCGCCCTGCAAATTTTGAGGGCCGCTAAGCCCCCAAACCGCAAACAGATCGTCCGGCAATGTTCCGACAATTGCAACAGGGCCGGACGTTGTTTTCAAGTCGCTATGATCCGTTGCGTTTCAGAACCTGGCGGTCCAATTTGCCGCCCGCAGGTTTTGCGCCAGCGCCAACAGTCGAGTTGGTATCAGGCTGCATGATCATGAGATCAGTGTTCAACACAGGCTTGGTCATATTGCCACCACGGTCGCGAATGGGCGTCACAGGTTCTGTGTAACAGCCATCAGGCTCGCCACGCTGGCTGTTGTCACAATCCGTTATCTCGTCCGTTACAGGGTTCCAGCAAGACGTGACGCCGCCTGAATTTACCACAACGCCGCCATCCATGACGCAGACGGATAATTTGTGCCCATCATCAAAGGTCACTTCGCTGGCATGTAACGCGGTTACGCTGGGCAAAGACAACAAGGCGCTTGTGACAAGAACTGTGGTAATATTGCTAAAGGCTTTAAGGGTAATGCTAGTCATTTCATTTCTCCAAATATTGGTGATCTGGCCTTTTATTGAGGGCCAAGTGGGATGGGATGATGCGTGTTTGCATTGTGCTGTTTGCATCGTGTTGTTTGCATCGTGTAAATTCGATGCCCCAACGTGGCCCCATCCCCGAATGTTAAACAATATCCAGCCAAGGTTATTGAATAGCATGGTGCGAAGGCGACGTAATGCGCTGTTTTAAAGGCATAAAAACTTGCAATTTTGAAATTGGTTTCAGGCGGCGGAAATCGCTTTGATCAAACCAGATCGGCCAAAGGCACAGGCATTGACCGCCGTGGTGGCAGGCCAGTCAAGCATCTTCATCCCGCCATCAAACACCCGCACCGCGCGATCCAGCTGTTTGCTGATCTGTTGGGAAAGCGGGCGGGATTTGTCGGCCTGACTTTGTAAGTGTTGGTAATTTCGAAACCCGGCCGCGCGGGCGATCATGCCAAGGAACGTCAGATGGCTTGGGCGATCCTCGTTTTCAGGGAGTTGCTTGCGTAGAGACGTGGCAAACCCCTAAAGGTCGGTAATTTGCAGAGGTATGTGATCACGTGACATAAGATGCCTTTCCTGCGCTGAAGTTCTACAAGAGCCGCCCTTATCATATTGCGCAAAAAGACAATTGCTCAGAAAATTCCAAGCAGGTTTAGCATGGTGAAAGCACCGGCGCCGTCTGGGTGAACTGCGGACCCATCTTTTTTAAGGGGCGCGACGCGGATTGGGCAAGAAAAAAGGGCCACCGTATCGGCAGCCCTTGTTGGTGTTCGTGTGGCCAATCAGACCTAGCGGTCTTCGACATTCACATAGTCGCGGAATGTTTCGCCCTGATAGAGCTGGCGTGGGCGGCCGATTTTCAACTGCGGATCGTCCAGCATTTCTTTCCATTGTGCGATCCAGCCGACGGTGCGCGACAGCGCAAAAATTGGCGTGAACATCGAGGTTGGGAAACCCATCGCTTCAAGAATGATACCCGAGTAGAAATCCACATTCGGGAACAGTTTCTTATCCTTGAAATATGGATCCTCGAGCGCTGCTTTTTCCAACGCCTTGGCAACCTGCAATTTCGGATTGTTCTCGATCCCCAGCAATTCCAACACCTCGTCAGCGGATTCTTTTAGAACCGTGGCGCGTGGGTCAAAGTTTTTGTAAACGCGGTGGCCAAAACCCATCAGGCGGAACGGATCGTTCTTGTCTTTGGCGCGTGCGATGAATTCGGGAATGCGATCAACCGATCCAATTTCCCCAAGCATTTCCAAACACGCCTGGTTGGCGCCACCGTGTGCAGGCCCCCAAAGGCAAGCGATGCCCGCCGCGATACAGGCGAACGGGTTGGCGCCAGAGGAGCCAGCCAAACGCACGGTCGAGGTCGAGGCGTTTTGCTCGTGATCGGCGTGCAACGTAAAAATCCGGTCCATCGCGCGGGCCAGGATTGGGTCAACTTCGTATTCTTCAGCCGGAACCGAGAAGCACATGCGCAAGAAATTCGACGCATAGTCCAGGTCATTGCGGGGGTACACAAATGGCTGGCCCTGCGCGTATTTAAACGCCATCGCAGCGATCGTTGGCATTTTGGCAACCATACGAATAGAGGCAACTTCGCGCTGGTGCGGGTCGTTGATGTCAGTTGAATCGTGGTAGAACGCAGACATCGCGCCAACCACACCGGTCATGATAGCCATTGGGTGCGCATCACGACGGAACCCACGGAAAAAGTTCATCATTTGCTCATGCAGCATGGTGTGATTTGTCACGCGCATTTCGAAATCTTCTAGGGATTCTGCGGTTGGCAATTCACCATAGAGCAGCAGATAGCAAACCTCGAGATAATGAGATTTCTCTGTCAGCTGATCAATAGGATAGCCGCGGTGCAGCAGGATGCCCTGATTGCCGTCGATATAGGTGATGGAAGAATCACAGGCCGCCGTAGAGGTGAAACCCGGGTCATATGTGAAAACATCGCCCTGCCCATAGAGTTTGCGAATGTCGATAACGTCTGGTCCCACAGAAGGGGAGTGCATGGGCAATTCAAGTGTCTTGCCATCAAAGGTAAGCGTCGCGGTCTTTGTTTTGTTGGTCATTATTATTCCTATCGTTGTCCCAGCCGCGCGGATCGCGAGCAGGATTGCGGGGTCAGATTGACCAGAGCATGTGCCCTAGCCAATTGCATCGGTCAGGCGGGCGATGGTTTCTTCGCGCCCGATAACCAGCATCATGTCGAAAACACTGGGCGTTGTGGTACGTCCCGCCAGTGCTGCCCGTAGGGGGCCTGCGATCTTGCCAAACTTGGCATCATTGGCCTCGGCAACCTCGGTTGCCACCTGTTCTAAGGTGTCGCGTGTCCAGCTAACATCTTGCAGCAGGGGCGTCAATTGGTTCAGTATACCACGGGATACACTATCGAGCAGCTTGGCGGCTTTCTCATCCGGCGCTATGGGCCGTGATGTCAGTATAAATTCAGCCTTTTCAATTAGTAACGGGATTGTCTTGGCGCGCTCCTTTAGGCAATACATACCACGCAGCATAAGTTTATTTTGTTCGTCACTTAGGACAGGCTGACCCGTTACGGCCAAAAACGCGCCAATTTGATCGACAAGCGCCTGATCCTCAAGGGCCGCGATATGCTGCCCCGAAATGTTATCCAGTTTTTTGAAATCAAACCGCGAGGGAGATTTGCCAATGCCATCCAATCCAAACCATGCGATGGCCTGCGCCGTGGTGAAAAACTCGTCATTCCCATGGCTCCACCCCAATCGCGCTAAATAGTTGCGCATTGCCTCTGCCGGATACCCCATGGCCTGATATTCCTCGACCCCCAACGCCCCATGGCGTTTTGACAGTTTTTTGCCATCTGGTCCGTGGATCAGCGGAATATGCGCCCAGACAGGCACGTCCCAACCCATAGCCGTATAAACCAGCGTCTGGCGGGCCGCGTTGTTTAAGTGGTCATCGCCACGGATTACATGGGTCACCCCCATATCATGATCATCTACAACAACAGCCAACATATAGGTGGGTGTGCCATCTGAACGTAAACAAATCATGTCATCCAGCAATTTATTTTCAAATTTTACGGGCCCCTGCACCTGATCATCAATCACGGTTTGCCCGTCACGCGGTGCTTTCATGCGGATCACATAGGGTGCGTCAGGGTGGCTGTCCGCAGCGGCATCGCGCCAAGGGCTCAGGAACAAAGTGGACTTGCCGTCAGCCTTGGCGGCGTCACGAAAAGCAGCGATTTCCTCTTGGGTCGAGAAACATTTATAGGCATGGCCCGCGTCCAGCATTTGATGCGCAACCTCGGCGTGGCGATCGGCGCGCGCGAACTGGCTGACCACGTCGCCATCATGGTCTAGCCCCAGCCAGTCCATGCCACGCAGAATGGCAGCGGTGGCTTCGGGGGTCGAGCGGGCGCGGTCGGTGTCCTCG
>JGI24023J19991_10001372_pt1 | contig 18788 bp, 18 predicted proteins | sample Cruoilmetagenom1_FD_19991 | JGI IMG/M metagenome (IMG submission 19991) | reverse complement strand
TGGGGTATTACGTATGACATCAAGTACCCGGTTATCCCTGATACCTTCCTGCCGCAGGCGTTCGACCAGGCGATCTCGGGTACGTTGTGAAGTCATGCCAATGCCATCCAGGATCACGCTCATGATTCTATGACTCCTTGCAGCAAGGTGCCCAGTTGTTCCAGTACCGTATGACGGGTCAGATCGACCTGTAAGGGGGTGACAGAGACGTAGTGGTTTTTAATAGCATGAAAATCTGTACCCGGCCCGGCGTCCTGCTCCAAGCCCGGAGGCCCGACCCAGTAGATATCCCGCCCACGCGGGTCCTGACTCTTGATAATCGGCTCGGCCTTATGGCGATGCCCCAGCCGAGTCGGCTGGATGCCTTTGATGTCACTCATGGGCAAGTCAGGGACATTGATGTTGAGAATAATGTCGTTGGGAAAGGATCCGTTCCGCAGCCGCCCCACCAGACTGGAGGCGATCCGGGCGGCCGTAGCATAATGTTCCAGCCTGGGTCCGACCAGTGACACGGCCATGGACGGGTAACCCAGGAAACGCCCCTCCATCGCTGCCGCCACGGTGCCAGAATACAACACGTCGTCACCCAGGTTGCCACCGGCGTTGATCCCGGCGATGACCATGTCCGGTTCCTGATCCAGCAGCCCGGTAATGGCCAGGTGGACACAGTCCGTTGGTGTGCCATCGACCCGAATAAAGCCGTTTTCCATGGTTCGGGCACGGATGGGCAGTTCCAGGGTCAGGGAATTACTGGCGCCGCTTCGATCCCGTTCCGGCGCCACCACGGTAACATCAGCTTCCCGGGCCAGTTCCTCGGCAAGGCAGTTAATGCCTGGCGCCTCATAGCCGTCATCGTTACTCAGCAGAATGTGCATTAATACCTACTTGCCTTCTCTTGTGGGATACAACTTGTCTCTTATGGACACTATGGACATGAACTGTTTTACTATACTCGAAAACCCGGCCTTTCTCACTATGACAAAAAAACCGACTTCACCAGATAATGACGACGACTTGTTTAGCCAGATGATGGACGAAGTTCGTCCTCTTGCGCAAGACAAGGTCAGTCCTTATCGGCAAAAACCCCCAGCTCGCCCCATAAAACGCCAGGAGGATGAAAAACAGGTCCTCAAGGATATGATGAGTGACCCGATCGCACTGGATGAAATCGAAACCGGTGAAGAATTGTTATTTGCTCGCCCCGGTGTGCAACCCAATGTAATGCGTAAACTGCGTCGGGGTCAATTCAGCATCGAGGCTGAACTGGATCTGCACCGCATGACCTCGGAAGAGGCCCGCCAGGCCGTTGCCCAATTCCTGCCGCAAATGGGCCAGACGGGTAAGCGGTGTGTCCGTGTCATCCACGGCAAAGGCTATGGATCGTTAAACAAAACTCCGGTACTGAAAAACAAACTCAATCACTGGCTTCGCCAGCGGGATGAAGTGCTGGCCTTTTGCTCCGCCCGGCCGGTTGATGGCGGTACGGGTGCCCTCTATGTTCTCCTTAAACGCCTACGATAGGTAGCAGTAACTGAGTTATGGCTATCTGCCTGAGAATTAAAGATAAACTTTACCTTGGCCGATAATTTTTCAAAGGGACCTGAATAAAATACTTACCCCTTTATATCGATAATGAGTTACATCTGTGCGTACCGGAGAATTTTGTGAAGGCCTTTTTTACACCCGCCATTATCTTCATGAACCGGTTGAGCTATCCCGTCAAATTTGCAGTGCTCAACCTGATCGTAATTATTCCCTTGCTTATCCAGACATGGTCATTGATCTCCACCTTTAATGCCGACATCGACCTGCTGAAACACGAGCGTACCGGGCTTGTCTATATTGAAAATGTTCGGCCCCTGCTTGCACACATTCCCCAACACCGGGGGATGACCAACGCCTTTCTAAAGGGGGACAGCAGTTTTGAAAACAAAATTCTGGCCAAACGTAGAAAAGTTGATGAATACATGGCCGCGCTGGAAAAAGTAGACCAACAACTCAAGATTAATCTTCGAACCGGTAATAAACTAAAGGAAATCCAGCAACACTGGAACAACATCAAAAAAGATGCCATGTCTCAGTCTGCCAGGGAGAGCTTTAACAATCACTCTGCCTTACTCAAAAAACTTGACAATCTGCTTAACCATATTGGCAATACGTCAGAAATCACGCTTGATCAGGAACTGGACAGTTCCAAGCTGGGTAATATCCTGATAAAAGATTTGCCAATACTCACCGATTTGACAGGCAAGGTTCGCGATATAGCCAGCGGTGTTGCGGCCGCTGGCAAGTTCAACCCCGAAGCATTTGTCCAGCTCTCGACCCTTGTTGATAGCATGGAAGTAAATACCGTAACACTATCCAGTAATTTGCAAACCGCAGCGGAAGCCAACCCTGAGCTGGAAAAACAGCTCGGTAAATTAACCGCTGAAAATGTAAAAAACATCAAACAATTTGTAAATATCTTAAACAGAGACATGCTCAAGGCAGAAACCATCCAGATAGATAGCAATACTGTTTTCGGTGCAGGCACCAGTACTATTGCGGGCAGCTTTAAACTCTATGATGCCATTATGCCTGAGTTGGATAGAATCCTGGATCAACGAATCACACGCAACACGTTTTTACGCAACCTTGCCCTGCTGATCACCATTTCAGTGATCCTTGCCCTGAGTTATCTGTTTACTGGTCTCAACATATCGGTTAATCAAAGTATCAGCCAGGTTGGCTATGCAACACAGCAACTGGCTAATGGCGATCTGACCACCCGCCTGCACCTCAATACCCACGATGAAATGAGCCAGATATCAAACAATTTTAATGACATGGTGGAAAAATTTGAGGCACTCATACAACAGATCATCAGCGCCACCACCCAAATGGCGGCGGCTTCTGAAGAACTCTCCATGATCGCCAAGGAAGGTGCTAGCAGTATCGAGAAACAACGCAGTGAAACCGATCAAGTGGCTACAGCCATGAACCAGATGTCAGCCACGGTACAGGAAGTAGCACGCAATGCCTCCGCCGCAGCGGGTTCGGCCAATAGCGCGGATAATGATGCGCAAGGTGGCAAGGTCATTGTGCAACAGACCTCGGAGGCCATCTCACAACTGGCCAAGGAAGTGGAAAATGCATCTGAGGTAATTCATACCGTCGAACAGGACAGTGAGCAGATCGGCACCATTCTCGATGTCATCAAGGATATTGCTGAGCAGACCAATCTGCTCGCCTTGAATGCGGCAATTGAAGCCGCACGGGCTGGTGAACAAGGACGTGGCTTTGCGGTGGTGGCCGATGAAGTCAGAACACTGGCCAGCCGTACACATAAATCAACCGAAGAAATTGAACAAATGATCGTTCGCCTGCAAGGCGGCGCACAAAAAGCTGTGTCAGTTATGGAGCAAGGTCGGGAAAAAGCACAAAAAGGGGCGGAACAGGCTAATGAGGCGGCCGAGGCCCTGGACGCCATTACCCGAGCGGTTACATCAATCAGTGAAATGAACAACCAGATTGCCAGTGCAGCAGAGGAACAAAGTTCGGTGGCAGAAGAAATGAACAAGAGCATTACCAGTATCAGCCAGGTATCAGAACAAACGGCCGAGGGTTCAAAACAAACGACGAATTCAAGTAATGAGTTGGCGAAACTGGCAATTCAGTTACAGGAACTGATTTCTCAATTCAAGATTGCCTAGAAGCCGTTGTTGCATTCAGTAACTCACGAATAACGGCATTGGCATAACAACCCTTGTCAAGAGTAAAGTTGAGCATCAGTTGTCCGTCTATCTGAAAATTCCATTGCAAGCCAGCCACCCGGCTACGTAGCGATCGACGTTCCGCCTTTAAACCGGCCTTGATCAAACCTTCACACCAATCCTGATGTTTTACCAGATACTGTTGTTCCATTTCTGTAACCGGTGTCGGTATGGCCTTTCTGTTTTCCCCAACCAAAGGTCCACTGGGATGGATATCCCATTCAACGAGACGTCGTTCAATCGTCTCATCCACTTGTTCGGCAATAAAGTGACTACGGGAACCACTCAGCAAAACATCCTCACCGGGCAAAATTTTATTCCAGTTATCTGCTTCAACGCGCTGACTCAGGACATGATTAAACAACATAGAACGGGCCGCCGAGAGATACAAACCACGTTTGTGACGATCCTTGATGCGCTTATTGTTGAGCAACATCTGTCTGGCCATGTCGATGTTCTGCCCATCCCGGCCAAAACGTTGTTCGGTAAAATAATTGGGCACGCCATTTTCTCCGATCAGTTTCAGGCGCTGTGCCAGCTCAGCCTTGTCTGCCTGCAACTCCCGCAAGACAATCGTAAAGCGATTGGCCTTCAAACTACCGCGTTTTAGTTTTCGTTGATGTAAATGCCACTGCAACACACTGGCTTCATCGTCGGTAAACGTAGCCCAGTCCGGGTTGGCCTTGCCCGCCAGCCGCACACTGAACCACTGGGTGGTAATGGCAAAGCGGTCTTTCAATCCGGCATAGCTGACATCACGAATGGGTACCTCGGCAAAACGGGCCAGTTTGCGGGCCACCCATTCGGTGTTCGCATCCCGCTTGCGGATCTGTAACAGTACATGCTCACCTTCACCATCGGCCTCAAAACCCAGTTCCTCAAAGACCTGAAAGTCTTCCGGCTGGCAACGCCACACGGCCGAGGCATTCAAACGCGGCCAGGCATAAGCCAATTGTTCAACAACATTACTCATAAAATAATTACCAGGGCATCAATAAATGTGAGGAGGGTTTAAAAAGAATATGAACCACAGAGGATTTATGCCCTCCGTGCACCCAAGGGGATAACATCCTTCGTGTGAGATTTTTATTTTCCCTGCAACAACACTACCGCCTGGGCGGCAATACCTTCACCACGACCGGTAAAACCCATTTTTTCGGTGGTAGTGGCCTTGATACTGATATTATCTATCGCAGTTTGCATATCGGCCGCCAGATTTTCCCGCATCGCGGGTAGATGGGTAGCCATCTTTGGGGCCTGGGCGATAATGGTCATGTCGGCATTACCAATTTGATAATTCTTTTCCTGAAGCAGTTCCATCACCCGGCGCAACAGGATACGACTATCGATACCCTTGAAGTCATCGCTGTTATCGGGAAAGTGTTGACCGATATCGCCCAGCGCCAAAGCCCCCAACAGGGCATCGCACAGGGCATGGATCAACACATCGCCATCGGAATGGGCCTCCAGTCCCTGCTCATAGGGAATGGTCACGCCACCCAATACCAGTTTGGTGTCCGGTTTGAAACGATGGGCATCGAAACCCTGTCCTATGCGCAGCATTTAACCTCCATCGGCCAGCCCATCGGCGGTAATATTATTTCGTTGTTCTTGCTGATGTTGCAGATAAAAACTCGCCAGGGATAAATCCTCGGGCCGGGTGATCTTGATATTATCGCCATGGCCTTCCACCATCTGTGGCGCATAACCGACGTGCTCGATGGCAGAGGCTTCGTCGGTCACCAGAAACTGATCATCAAGCGCCTTGTCGATGGCTTGTGACAACACCCCAAAACGAAACATCTGCGGTGTCAGGGCATGCCACAGGCCTTCGCGTTCGACCGTTTCTGTGACATAACTCTTTTTATCGGTACGCTTCATGGTGTCGCGTACCGGCATGCCGAGAAGACCGCCAATATCGTGATCGGCTAGCATCTTGATCAATAACTGAATATCAGTTGGTCGCACACAGGGTCTGGCCGCATCATGCACCAGCACCCAATCTTCAGCAGAACATTCGGCTTGTAGTGCCTGCAAAGCATTTTGTACGGTGTGACAACGTTCAGCCCCGCCCTTCACAACGCTTACCGGCTTGCTGTATTCGATGTGTAATTCCGGCCACCATGCATCATCTTCAGCAATAGCAACGACAATGCCTTTGATATAATCTATTTGTGAGAGTCGTTGTAGGGTATGTTCGATAATGGTTTTACCGTTCAGGTGCAGATATTGCTTGGGTGTATCACTGCCCATACGTCGGCCGATACCGGCAGCCGGTACGATTGCCCAGTAGTTTACATCGGCTGAATTATTCATAAGGCACTTCTATACGAGGAGTATGTCACTCTACGACCTGTATGAAAGTCTCACCCTCTTTAATCATCCCTAATTCATTACGGGCACGTTCTTCGATGGCATCGAGGCCCTGTTTAAGATCCATCACTTCAGCGGCCAGTGCTGCATTACGTTCTTTCAGGCTGTCATTTTCCTGTTGTTGTGTCTTAACGGACTGTTGCAGGCGCCAGGCTGAGGCGAGGCTACCCTCGCCAACCCAGAGATCGTATTGCAGGAGTGCAAATAACAATACCAGTATGCCCGTTATAATGCGCAACGATGTCTCTCCATTTGTACTCTATCAATGTGATAAATTAGGATTCAGCGTTCCTGTGGTGTTTCGTGGCAAGGCGCAGTGCGCAGGCAATGACCCGGTCCTTGTCAAGCACTGCAACGCCGCCGCGGAACACCACAGGAGCGCCCGAAGGGTTGGCCTGTCAGCGTCCATGGCTGCGTTGACGTGTATGGACGCACTAATGCCGCAGGGCCAAGGGATGGCCAAGAGCGGTCCGCCTCTCGCAAAGGACTATGGCCATTCGCTTCGAGTCGCGCCTTGCCCTGAACGCTGACAGACCAACTGAATCCTAATTTATCACATTGATAGAGTACTAGTTTACTTGTTCAAATTATAGAACGCTTTCATGCCCGGGTAACTTGCCTTCGCACCCAATTCCTCGTTGATACGCAATAACTGGTTATATTTGGCGACACGATCCGAACGCGACATGGAACCGGTCTTGATCTGGCCGGAGCTGGTGGCCACCGCCAGATCGGCAATAGTGGTATCTTCGGTCTCACCGGAACGGTGTGAGATCACGGCGGTATAACCGGCCTTTTTGGCCATATCAATCGCCGCCAGGGTTTCACTCAGGGTACCAATCTGGTTCAGCTTGATCAAAATGGAATTGGCAATGCCCTTTTCAATACCTTCTTTGAATATCTCGGTGTTGGTGACATATAGATCATCACCCACCAATTGCACCTTCTTGCCCAGACGTTCAGTCAATTCTTTCCAGCCCCCCCAATCGTCCTCGGCCAAACCGTCTTCGATACTGATGATCGGATACTTGTTGACCCAGTCTTCCAGCACGTCGATGAATTCACTGGCGGTGAGGGTCTTGCCTTCCGAGGCCAGCACATATTTACCGTCTTTATAAAATTCACTGCTCGCCGCGTCGATGGCGATATAGATATCTTTACCGGCCTTGTAACCGGCCTTGTCGATGGCCTGCAGAATAACTTCAATAGCTGATTCATTGGAAGGCAGATTGGGTGCAAACCCCCCTTCATCGCCGACTGCGGTGTTCATACCCATATCATCCAGGACCTTCTTCAGGGCATGGAAGACTTCGGCGCCCTGACGCAGGGCTTCGTTAATGTTCGGTGCACCCACCGGCATGATCATGAATTCCTGCAGGTCGATGCTGTTGTTGGCATGCTCGCCACCATTGATGATATTCATCATGGGTACCGGTATCTGGAAGGAAGATTCCGTCGCCAGGTATTCGTATAAAGGCTTGCCTGCATCCACTGCGGCGGCCCTGGCGCAGGCGATGGACACCGCCAACAGGGCATTGGCCCCCAGCTTACTCTTGTTATGGGTGCCGTCCAGTTTCAGCATGAGGTCATCAATGTCTTGTTGATTGCTGGCATCTTTACCGACCAGCGCTGTGGCTAACTCATTATTCACATGCCCCACGGCCTTGCTGACACCCTTGCCACCAAAACGGCTTTTATCATCATCACGCAGCTCTATTGCCTCGCGGGCGCCGGTAGAGGCACCGGAAGGCACCGCAGCACGGCCCATGACACCCGATTCCAGGATCACATCGGCTTCAACGGTGGGGTTACCACGGGAATCAATAATTTCCCGGCCTACTATCTTTTTTATCGTACTACTCGACATCGTCGTATTATTCTCCAACTCTTTATTTTCGTTAAATCAAATTCAGACTAAAAATTCGCTTTCGATGAAGCCTGAGGACTTCACGGCCTGATCCAGTTGCTGCAAGGTCTCTAACAAGCGACTCATCATAGGCAGTGGCCAGGCATTGGGACCATCACTCAGGGCCTTGGCCGGATCGGGATGAGTTTCCATAAACAAACCGGACACACCGGCCGCCACTGCCGCACGGGCCAGTACCGGGACAAACTCACGTTGACCGCCTGAGGTCCCGCCCTGTCCACCGGGTTGCTGTACCGAATGGGTGGCATCGAATACCACCGGGCAATCCGTCTCACGCATAATGGCCAGACCGCGCATATCGGATACCAGGGTGTTGTAACCAAACGAGGTGCCCCGATCACAGACCATAATCTGATCATTGCCCACTTCACGGGCCTTGGCCACCACATGGGTCATATCCCAAGGCGCCTGGAATTGGCCCTTTTTAATATTCACCGGTATACCCTGTCGGGCAACGTTCTGAATAAAGTTGGTCTGGCGCACCAGGAAAGCCGGGGTTTGCATCACATCAACCACCGTAGCCACTTCTGCCAACGGTGTATCTTCATGCACATCGGTTAAGACCGGCACACCGATTTGATCTTTTACTTCTTGCAGAATACGCAGGCCTTCTTCCATGCCCAGGCCGCGAAAACTCTTGGTGGATGTTCGGTTGGCCTTGTCGAAAGAGGATTTATAAATAAACGGGATACCCAGTTTAGTGGTGACTTCTTTTAACTGCCCGGCGGTATCCAGCGCCAGTTGCTCACTCTCGATCACACAGGGACCGGCAATCAGGAAAAAGGGATGATCGATACCGACTTCAAAGCCGCAGAGCTTCATGCATTCACCGTTTGAGGTTGTAGTTTTTCTTTATGTTCACGGGCAGCCTGGATAAAGCCGGTAAAGAGTGGATGACCCTCGCGTGGCGTGGAGGTAAATTCAGGATGAAACTGACAGGCGACAAACCAGGGGTGATCCGGCACTTCCACCACCTCAACAAGATTTTCATCTTCGGATGTTCCGGCAATGATCAGGCCTGCCTGTTGCAGTTGCTCGCGGTAGTTATTATTGAATTCATAACGATGGCGATGCCGCTCGGTAATCACATCTTTGCCATAGAGTGAGTGAATTTGTGAGCCCTTTTTCAATTTACAGGCCTGACCACCGAGACGCATGGTGCCACCCAGATCGGAATCTTCTGAACGGGTTTCCACCTTACCTTTTGCATCCACCCATTCGGTAATCAGGGCGATCACCGGATGTGGCGTCTTGGCATTGAACTCGCTACTGTTGGCATCGTTCAAACCGGCCACATGCCGGGCATAATCGATCACCGCCACTTGCATACCGAGACAAATACCCAGGTACGGCACCTGCTTTTCACGAGCATACTGGGCCGAGAGGATTTTGCCTTCCACGCCGCGTTCGCCAAAACCGCCGGGGACGAGAATGGCATCCACATTATCCAGACAGGCCGTACCTTCATTTTCCAGTTGCTCGGAATCGATATAGACAATCTTCACCTTGGTGCGGGTATGTACACCGGCATGAATCAGGGATTCGGATAGTGATTTGTAGGCCTCAGTCAGATCCATGTACTTGCCGACCATGGCCACTGAAACTTCACCCGTCGGGTTTTCCATGGCATTGATAAACTGCTGCCAGTCAGACAGGTCGGCCTTCTTGCCCGGCAGTTTCATTTTCTCGACCACAATGTCATCCAGCCCCTGCTCCGAAAGCAACACCGGGATGCGATAGATGCTATCCACATCCAGCGCCTCGATAACCGCGCGGGGTTCGACATTGGTAAACAGGGCAATCTTGCGCTTCTCGTCTTCCGGTATCGGGCGATCGGCACGGCACATCAGGATATCGGGCTGAATACCGATAGAGCGTAATTCCTTCACCGAGTGCTGGGTCGGCTTGGTCTTGATCTCACCGGCGGTCGGGATATAGGGCAACAGGGTCAGGTGCATGAACAGGGCATTCTCATGGCCCAGCTCGACACCCATCTGTCGAATGGCTTCCAGGAAGGGCAGGGATTCGATGTCACCCACCGTCCCGCCGATCTCCACCATGGCCACATCGGCGCCCTCGGCCCCGGCCTTAACGGATTTTATGATCTCATCGGTGATATGGGGAATCACCTGTACTGTGCCACCAAGATATTCACCACGGCGTTCCTTACTGATCACGCTCTCGTAGATGCGCCCGGTGGTGAAGTTGTTCTTTTGTGTCATGGTGGTGCGCACAAAACGTTCATAGTGACCCAGGTCCAGATCGGTCTCGGCCCCGTCCTCCGTGACAAACACCTCACCATGCTGGAAGGGGCTCATGGTGCCGGGATCGACATTGATATAGGGATCGAGTTTGAGCAGTGTCACTTTGAGCTTGCGAGCCTCAAGAATGGCTGCAAGAGAGGCGGAAGCGATGCCCTTGCCTAGTGAGGACACAACACCGCCGGTAATAAATATATACTTCGTCATCAAATAACCGTGTGATTGTATGGGGGAACTGAAACACGTCAGTGTGACCTGGACGCGTTCCCTCGATGTTTGCTGAGGGGAAAGTACTGCGGTTCAGTCCGAGGTATTTTCCTTGTTTTCACGTCCGGTTTCAATGCTTAACGTCAGGCTTGTGCACTTTCCAGTGTGATCACCAGACCCTCTTGCTGCGGATTCGTCTGATAGGGTTCGCAAATACAATAGCCCACAACTTGTACAATGTCGTCCCCCACGCAGAGTAACGGCACACTTTCCCGCTGCCAGGGCGGCACACCCCACTCCTGAAACAGCTTTTTCAGACTATGACGGTGAGCGCGACCGACCGGTCGGCACTTCTCCCCCCCCTGCCGAAAGCGCACCGACAGCGTGCCCTGTTGCATAAGTTGCCGGTTCACCCCCTGTCCCTTAACCAGATGGGGGATCAAAATCCGGTTATGAAGATTCAGGGCCTGTTTAGCATCCCAGAGAATGGTCTGTAGTGTATCCGCTGGCTTGCTTTCGGGTTGCAAGGCATAAAGCTCCCCCCGATAGCGGCGCACCTCGCCCCCTCGCCAGCTGACAACCGGATTGGCATTTTCGTCGGCAGGCAGCACTTCATGTACGATGCGGTTAAGGTGTTTACGATCCGGCGTGCTTAACTTGCAGACATCACTCAGCCAGTGGCGCAACAGGTTGCGTTGACGGGCTACATCGAGTGTAAGTAAAGAAGATACAACAAGGCGCTTACCTGCCAGCCGGTGTTGCGCGAAATCCTGTTCGGCCAGTTGTCTCAATAAGCTCGCACTCTCGGCCATGTGTCCGGCAACACGGCTGAGGGTATTGGCAGTGGCGGGCCAGCGCTGGTGCAACAACGGCATCACCTCGTGGCGCATGAAATTACGATCAAAGCGGGTGTCGTTATTACTCGGGTCATCAATCCAGATCAGTCCCTGTTGCCGGGCATAATGACACAGGATAGAACGGGTAAAACCCAGTAAGGGCCTGGTCAACCAGCCGCGCCCCAAACGGGTTATGTCTGGCATGGCCGCTAGGCCTTTGACCCCGGCACCGCGCAACATCTGCAACATCAAGGTCTCGGCCTGATCATCCTGATGGTGAGCCATCAATAACATATCATCATCCTGCAGGATGTCTGCAAAGACACGATAACGCGCCTCACGGGCCGCCTCTTCCGGGCTCTCACCCGGTGCATGGACCGCATCGACACGGGCCAGTTCCAGCGGGATCGACAGACCATCGCAGACCTGCTGGCAATGCGCCCCCCACTCATTGGCCTGAGACTGCAAGCCATGATTGACGTGAATGGCATGGAACGGCACAGCAAGCTGCTCACGTAATGTGGCAATGGAATGCAACAAAACGTGGGAATCGCTGCCGCCGCTATAGGCGACCCAATAACGACGGGCAGCGGGCAACTGCACCAGCTGTTGCAACAGATGGGCAGGTGTGAAACTCATGCTTCTATGGAGGTAGTAACAGGCTTATTGTTCGGTGAAATTGCCGTACTGCATCAGGCGTTCATAGCGCATATCAAGCAATTTATCGGAGGGGATTTCCTGCAGATGCGTTAGTGTATCGGTCAGTGCCGCCCGGATATTGGCGGCCGTGGCATCGATATCCCGGTGGGCACCACCGAGGGGTTCATTGATGATCTGATCCACCAGTCCCAGTTCTTTCAGACGCGGGGCCGTCAAGCCCATGGCCTCGGCCGCCTCGGGCGCCTTGTCAGCGCTCTTCCACAGGATAGTGGCGCAACCCTCCGGCGAGATCACCGAATAGGTGCTGAATTGCATGATCAACAGGCGATCACAGACACCGATNGCCAGGGCGCCACCGGAACCGCCTTCACCGATCACGGTACTGATAATCGGTGTCTTGAGCTTGGACATNACGAACAGGTTACGGGCAATGGCCTCGCTCTGGCCTCGCTCTTCGGCATCGACACCGGGNTAGGCGCCGGGGGTGTCGATAAAGGTCAGCACCGGCAGTTCAAAACGCTCGGCCATTTCCATCAGGCGCAGGGCCTTACGATACCCTTCCGGCCTGGGCATACCAAAATTACGCTGCACCTTTTCTTTGGTATCCCGGCCCTTTTGCTGACCGATGATCATCACCGGTGTGCCCTCCAGCCGGGCCAGACCACCCACGATGGCCTTGTCATCGGCAAAGGCCCGATCGCCGTGCAGTTCTTCAAAATCGGTGAAAATACGCTGCACATAATCGAGAAAATAGGGCCGTTGTGGATGACGTGCCAATTGCGCAATCTGCGCGGACTTGAGGTTGGAGAAAATCGATTCGGTCAGATCACGGCTTTTGGATTGCAGGCGGGAGATTTCTTCATTGAGATTGATCTCCGAGTCCGAGCCCACGTAACGCAACTCTTCGATCTTCGCCTCCAGTTCGGCAATAGGTTGTTCAAAATCGAGAAAATTTAGATTCATTGTGTAGGCTATCCGCTCTTCAGCTATTTTTAGGCATATTTGAAACAATCATAGCTGATTAGAGCGGGGGACTGCAATTTCCCTGTCTCTTTACACCGGTACACCTATAACACTCATCGCCCTCTTCTATCGCTACAGGCCGCTACAGGGAAGGAAAAAAAACAATCTTCCAAGGTGGTCTCATTGCCATCAAACACGAACAAGCGAGTCAACCACAAGCGCCAAAGTCAGCAAGGCGCCATGGGCCAGCATGGTCAGGATGGTCATCTGGATCGCCGGCGCCAGCCTCTGCGGCGTTTCGGCATTTTGTAACAAAATACGGGCGGCCTTGATGCTCAGCACGGCGGGCAACAGTGAAATGATTGCCAGTAAGGGAAGTAATCCCGCGACGATAAGTGACAGCAGCGCTACCCACGCCGACAAGGCGATCAGTACATAGCCCCAACGTGCGACATGCGGGGAGAGACGCGCAACCCAATGCAGTTTGTGCGCCTGGATATCGGCCTTACGATCGGGGAACTGGTTAATGTAGAGCAGGTTGGCCGTCAGCAGACCCACCGGCAGGGACACCAGGATGAGCGGCAGCGACAACGCTCCTGTTTGCACCAGATACGCCCCCAGTGGTAACAGGCCGAATCCGGCCAGGACAGACAACTCACCCAGGCCACGGCTGTTCAAATTCAGCGGGGGCGCGGAATACCCCCAGCCCAGCAAAATACCAAACAAGCCGAGCCAGAACAGGGTGATGCCAGTCTGGCTGATCAGATAGATACCGATGGTCATCACCGCGAGCACCAGACCAATCCCATAGACAAGCGTCTGTTTACGCGTCAACACCTCATTCTGTATGAAGCGACTACCGCCAGTAAACGGGAAGACCCTCTCCTGATTTACATCATCTGTCCCGTTCAGCGCGTCGTAATAGTCATTCAGGACATTGGTAGCGGCATGCAGTAATAAACCGGCAAACAGGGTCAGCACCGCCATGAGCCAATTGATGGCATGGCCATCGTAGACACTGTAGCCCAGGCCCAAAAAAATGGGCATGCCTGTGGCAAGCAGGAAGGGCGGACGGGTGGCTGCTATATAAGCCTTGATCGGATTGGAAAACTGCTCAGCAGTCGGTTCGGCAATATTCATATCAGCTCCAGCCAGGGTAGTGAGGTAGTATTAATTTGAACGTCCCACAGTAACTATTTATCTTATCCTGTCGCAGCACACGGATTTCAACCTACACACCGGTTAAGGCAGATCGCCACGGCGAAATATCAGGTAACCCAGCCAGGCACTGAGCAGGCCAATGACCCCCGGATAGACCAGAGCCCAGGCAATGTATCCCGCCTTACCAAAATGGTCAAGAATGACATAAGCCGACGGGCCAAGCAGCACCAGTTGGGGATCGAACAGCATCATGGCGGCAGTACGGAACACCTGTAACGGATTGGCCAGCGCGATAGCGATCACCCCTTCGGACGGCAGCCCATTACTGATCAGCACACCCAGAAGAACCAGATCCATGAACAGCAACAGTCCCAGCCAGATGATAAAGGCGGTTCCGGTGGCCACATCTGAGGAACGCGCTATCGTGGATATGAGCATGCCAATACCGAGAAAACACAAGGCCAGCGAGAACAGAAAACCGGTGTAAAACAGCACCTGGGACCAGGGAATATCGACGCCCTTGACCGCACCCCAGGCCACGGCAACAAGCATGGCAAGCACGACAGGCAGAAAGACGATAAAAAAGCGTCCAATCAGCTTGCCCCAAAACCACACCGCCAGACTGACAGGCAGCGATAACATGTACTCGAATACCCCCGCCTCACGGTCGCCTGCCACGGAGCGCACGGTTGTGATCAGGACAAACACAGGCAGGATAGCCATGGTAATTTGCAAATAGGTCACCAGCAGACGGGACAGCCCGGTGAAACCCATGACGCGTGATTCGGTCAGCCCGGAGGCGAACAGCGCGATCACGACACTGCCGAATACCAGGCTATAGACCATAAACCAGCGTGCACGCAGGGACTCATTGATATCAGCGCTGGCTGTCAGTAATAGATGCTTCATATCGGCTTAGTTTCCGGGCGCCATAGGGTGCATGTGGGCGCCTTTATGCTTATGTGCACCGGCCTCGACTTCGTAGATATGCTTGCTCGCGGCTGTAAAATCCAGCATCCTACCGGCAGGCTCCAGCTGCGCACCCAAGCCATATCCCATTGGCGTGTTCTTGCCGGTGACATAATGTGCCTTGCCGGCATCGATCCAGTTGCCGGTACGATAATCAGTCACCCATATCTCCGTGCGCGGTTCATCTTTCCAGGCCTGTTTGTCCAACCAGATCACCGCACAGCCAATATCGTCAAACTTATAGACCCGGGTATTTTTCCCGGCCGGGCCACCGCGTACCTGGGCGGAATAGTTGCGGTCACTGACCGCCATGGCGCAACGGGCACAGGACTCCTTATCCCACCGCACTTCAACGGGACCGGTTTCCTCCTTTTGTGAACAGCCTGTCATCAAGAACAATAACAACAGCAGCTTAAACAATAGTCGCACGAATCTTCTCCTCATCTACATCAGTTTCACTGGACTCTTTCAGATGGATACCTTTCAATAGCGCCGCATAACGGGATAACACCCCAAGAAAGCGCAGCCGATCCGGACCGGATACCTGACCGAGCCAAACCATCCCGTCTCCGGCATCTGCAAATCCCCATTCGCGGACCGTCTCGGCAAAGGCAGCATTGACGCGGCTTAGCGTCAAGCGGCATTCGAGCAGGCTGGTCATATCCACCTGATCCGCCACATGGTCATTCAGCACGATCTTGCCCTGATCCAGTTCCACCACCCGGTTGACCAGGGCAGCCACCTCGTCAAGGCGATGGCTGGAGATGATCATGGCCGCGTGTTGTTGCTTTTCGGCCAGGAGCTGGAAGAAGGTGTGCCGCGCCTCGGGGTCCAGGTTGGCCGCCGGCTCGTCGAGCACCAGCAGATCACAATCGCGGCCTAATGCGATACTGATCAGCAGTTTTTGTTTCATGCCACCGGAGAGCTTGTTAAATGGCTGGCGCTGGATCTTGTGCGCGTCGAGCCCCAATTGGCCGGTGACATCAAACATGCGCTGTGGATCGCTATCACAAACCCCGGCGGCAAAGCGGATGAGCTGCCCCACGGGCATCTTCAACGGCGGCGCGATCTGGGGCACAAAGCCCACGTGCTTGAGGACTTCCGTCCGGTGCAGGCGTGGGTCAAGATCCCCCACCCTCACCTGGCCTTGACAATGGTACTCCCCGAGGAGACAGCGAATCAGGGTTGTCTTGCCCGCGCCATTGGAGCCGACCAGGGCGATACGATCACCACGGTCTATATCCAGATTGATGTCGGACAGTACCTTGGTGCGATGAAAGTGTTTGGATACCTGCTGGAATTTTATCATCAGAGCAAATCACCCAGGCCCTTGAACTTAAAGTTCAGTGAACTGGTGGGACAGGCGTCCACACAACGCCCACAGCGGGTGCAATCTGCGCCAATATCGACAGTCAGCCCCCTGGCGCGCCCGATGATGATGGTATCCAGTACATGCGGCACCAGACAGACCTTGCGGCATTCCCCCTCGTGGTAACAGCTTTCCAGGCTGTATTGCACCTTGAACGGGAAGTGGCGCCGACGAGGCCATAGGTCAGACCGATGGGACAGGCATACCGGCACCAGGCGCGGCGGGAGTAGAAAATCTCGAACAGCAGCAGTAGCGCCACCCAAATCAGCGCCAGCCCCGGTCCATAAATCAGTGCACGGCTGAGAATGCCGGTCGGGGAAATGGTCTCGAAGACGGTGTAGCCGGTCACCAGCGCCAGGACGGCAAAGATCACCCAGAACCAGGTACGGACCCGGCGATCAAAGGGGTGATCCTTGACGATCTTTTTCTCAACCAGCTTCAGGTGCAAAATCTCCGCCCATTCGGCCAGCAGATGGTAGGGGCAGACCCAGGAACAAAAGGTGCGGCCACCCAGCAGCCACCACATGATAAATATCGTGACCGTGCCAATCAGCAGATTGATCACCACATGCTTGAAGGCCAGCATCACCTGTAGTGCAGAATTCAAATCTGCCATATGAAAACCGACAAAACGGGAGGCGGTAAGTGCGCCTTCCAGCATCTGGATATCCAATATATAGGAGACAAGGAACAACAGGTTAACGAATATCAACACGGCCCAGCGTTTGCGGCGCAACTTCTCGGGCAACTTGCTCTGCGCCTTGTGCGCCAGCTCGATGTGAATATTCTCAATACGGGTTTTATCGTTACGCTGTGCAGTGTGCACTTCCTTCGCCTCGGAGGAAATATCCTCCGGCCCCGGTTTTTGCGTACCGCGCCCCAACAGATGTCCCAAAGACTGGCTTAGTTGACTCATACGCTCATACCCCTGCTCTCACTGCTGTCCATCACGATTACAGTCGGTTCGACCGGGCAGATCATTTCACAAACACCACAACCAACACAGCCTTCCAGGATGACCGGGCGCATACGTTTAACACCATTACTGTTTTCTATCGCTTCCAGACGGATGGCATGCTGCGGCGGGCACTGATTTTTATCCCCGGATGGTGGCTTGCCCGCTTCACACTGGGCGAAGCGGATCTCGATCGGACACTGGCGCACACACAGATCACACAGCTCCAGATCATAGGGGTGATCGCGCACTGGAATGGGGTTCCAGCGATCCACCTTGTCATAGCGCAGTTTGCCGGTAAATTCCGCCCCCCGCGCCTGCCCCTTGAAACCCTGGCCCAATACCGCCAAACAGCTTTCGGGACGCACCACCTTGGCGATGCCCATATCGGTTTCGTGCGAGTAGTTAATCTCATGGGTCAGCGCCCCGGTCGGGCAGGCCAGCACGCATTGCAGGCCATCACAGGAAAAGTCACAGGCCTGGGCGCGGGCATCGATATAGGGGCTGCCGACACCAAAACCCTCGTCCAGGTCAGCCAGCTTGATGGCCTCCACCGGACAAACCTGCACGCATTGCCCACATTTGATACAGGAGGCAAGAAACTTCTGTTCCAGCAGGGCGCCGGGCGGGCGCAGGCGTGTCACCCATTGTTGTATGACTGGAATAAATCCGAGCAGCGAGGCACCCACCAGGCCTGCCCCCAGCATGATAGTGCGCAGAAATATGCGGCGTGAACGTGGGGACATGGGCCGCTTTGTCTTTTGTGTCTTGTCCATCTATCTACCCAGGCTCTCTCGCAACAGGTCCAGTGAATCCTTTTTCGTCGGTTCCTGTTTAACAACCTTGATGATCTCATGCCGAGAAGGGGCCTTATCCCTGACCAGCAGCCTCGGCTCTGAAAACGGCGCCAATCGCTCGAGGAAATCCAGCACTTCCAGCATCGGCGAGCCCTTGAAGAATTGGGCATAGGGCTCATCCTGCCATAACCGATCGGCATAGGCATATAGCTCATAAGGGGAGTCTCCGACGCCATCCGAATCCTTATCGAAGCCTTGATAGTCGCTCCAGTAATTCCCCTCCCAGACATTCCGGTTGGCCGTCTTGCCGCCGGAGACAATAATCTGGGTCAGATTATCCACAAACTGATTCTGCTTGAAAACATTACCCGTCCAGTCGTTAAGGAAACGTATGCCAATACCATTATAGGCAATCAAATTATGCTTAAAACGGTTTGTCGTATCCGGCTGAAACGGTGAGACATCGACATACAGGCCACTGGCGCAGTACAGGATCTGATTGCCCTCAATGATCAGGTCAGAGGTTTCCTTAAAGCCGATACCCACCCCGGTGGGGCC
>JGI24023J19991_10001370_pt1 | contig 18790 bp, 13 predicted proteins | sample Cruoilmetagenom1_FD_19991 | JGI IMG/M metagenome (IMG submission 19991) | reverse complement strand
CTGTGTCCCGGGTGGATTGCCTGCTCATCCTCTTGCTCACTGCATCGCTTGACGGGATGGGACGTTTCACTCTTCCACTTTCGCGCTGTCGACCGGTTCTTTGGCCATCGAACACCTCGTCAAAGCTCTGTCGGATTGCAGCACCGAAGCGTTCCGTCATCTGTGCCTGAGTCCGGAACCAGTTGACAGCGCGCTGCGGGGGAGTGTCCGCAGCGCGCTGCGGGGAAGTGTGCGCCGGCATCAACCGGGTCTGGGGGNAAACGCGTGCTCATGGACATACTTGGCAATCGNCACTCCGAGAAGNGGCGGTACCGCATTCCCGATCTGGCGGGCGATCTCGATCTTCGTTCCCTCGAACACGTACCAGTCCGGAAAAGACTGAAGACGCGCGCCTTCCCTGTGGGAGATCACCCGATTCGCTGTGGGATGCAGGTATCGACCCTTCTCCGGTTTGAAGAACTCGGTTCGGATGGTGCTGGAAGGGCGCTCCCACCAAAGCCGGCCCATGACGTCGGTGGTGCCCGTCGACTTGTTGGCCCAACACGCCGGGGTGATATCCGGTCGGTTCCGCATCAGGTCGAACCGATTCCCGCCCGGCGGAATGGACCGGTAACGCTCCAGTGACTTCTGCGTCGGTCGGCGACCGAAGTGAAGATGCTGACCGTCTTCCGTGAAATAGGGCTCGGTCCCCTTCGTGCGAGAAGGCAGATCACCAATCGCCTCGCGAACCGTGACATGCGGCCGCTTCTCAGGAGAGGCAGGACCCCGGAGGGGCGGAGGCGGCCATGGCAGGTCATCCTCATGGTTACGCACGGCAACGAGAATCCCGCGCAGTCGAGTCTGGGGGACGCCATAATCAGCAGCGTTGAGAATGCCATAGGCCGGCGTGTACACGGAGAACTCCGGATCAGTCTCGAGGAGATGAAGAAGCTCCACGAACTGCGCTGATCGCTGGAACCCCCGAACGTTCTCGATAACGAATGCCTTGGGGCGTATCACCCGTACTGCGTCAAGGAAATGCTTCCAGAGCCCGTTGAGCTGGGTGCGACTCAAGTCGTCGCGATCACGGCCAAGAGGACTGAAACCCTGACACGGCGGGCCACCAACGACCAGATCCGCCTCGGGATACTCAGGGCCACATTCGATGTCCCCGGCGAACACATCACATCCGAAGTTCCGCTCGAACGTCCGCGCTGCCGCGTGTTCATGCTCAACAGCAAATACCGGCAGGTACCCCAGATCGGCCAGATGAAAGCCAAGACTCAATCCGCCGGCCCCTGCGAATAGATCAATACTTGTGATTGACAGTTGGAGTCTCCTCAAACATCGCCATTTATTTACTTGTCCTCGGGTACCGTATAGCCGCTCCATCCATGTACTCAGTTATGCCGGACGGAGAGATGACAACGACATTACACAGAGGGTACAACAGCCAATGAAGCACCGAGGCGAACCCTACGGGAGCAAGCGTGCACATGCCGGTGGTTCCGGTAATATCCCCGGCTAGGTGTAGTGCCACTCCGCATGCTGGGGGGAACACTAGGGCGAATAGGATATTTCCCGCATTTTCTGCGCTGTTGCCCTGTCGAGGGGTTTTCTGCGTGAGGTTGCTCTGGGTTTGGGGAAACTCGCGCAAAATTTACTCGCGCAAGAGCCTCTGGTGGGGGGGAGAAGTGGCGAGTCTGAAGAGTGGTTGTGTGTGTCGGGTTCAGGGTTCTTCTTGTGTGTTGTTGCGTTGTTTGTTTGGGTGGAGGGGAAAAATATGAGGTTGGGTCTGGGGGTTGTGGGGTCGGAATCAAGCGGGGTGTGATGTGTTGTTGGGCTGTTTGTTGAGTTGAAGGGGGGTGGGGGAGTGGTTGCCTGGTCTGGGGTTGGGGTGGGCTGTGTTGAGATTTCGGGGGGTGTTTCTTTTTCTGTCGAGGTGGTGTTGTCGTCTTTGGTGGGGTCGGGGTCTTTGCCGAGTTTGTCGGAGAGGCCGAGGAGGAAGTTGGCGATGAGGGTAAGGGTGAGTTTTATTGCTTGTTCGATGGAGCCGCTCAGGGCTTTCATGCGACCGTTTTCTCGGATGTCGTCGGAGACGTCGGTGATGGTGGTTTTTGCGGCGCTCAGGCTGCGTTCAATGGTTGAAGTGACTTCTTCCATTGGAGTCGGAGGAGTCGGAGGAGTCGGGGGAGACGAGGAGGGAGATGGGACTGGAGCTTGTGTGCTGGATGCAGGGAGAGGGGGGATTTTTGGTGTTGGGCTCGTGCCGGTTTCTTGTGTGCCGGTGGCAAGCTGGGCTTGAGCTGTGAGGTTTGCCTCTGGTGGGCTTTGGCTGGCTTTTGGGGCTGCTGCTGCAGAGATCTCGTGTTCGGTGTCGGGTGTGCCATGCGTGCCGGTAATGGATGTGATGGTGTGTTCTGAGGACTCCGGGGGGGGTGGCTTTGCGTCGTTGCCCCTGGCGGCTTTGGCTGTTGCGTCTCCTGTGTCATCTTTTGTCTCTTTGTAGGCCTCTCTGAAGTTCTCGAGGATGTTGTTTCCCAGGGTGCTCAGTTCTTTGGTCACGGTTTCCCAGGCATTTGCGACCTCAACCCATTCGGTTTCCTTGCCCTGTTCGCTCATGGGGTTTCTCTTTTCTTGGAGAGGTGTGCAGCGTTTCACGCGGGGGTTCTTCTGCACATGGAACGTCCTCTTTACGAGAAGAAGCGTTTTCTGGGGTGTTTTTATGGTGTGTGTGAGGGATCGGCCCCTGTCGAATAAGTAAGCGAGGAAGGGGCAAGGGAATGCGAGAGCGCACAGGAGCGCGAGAACAGGTGCTGTTCTCGATATGCTCTGGGCGTTTCCCGGAATCACGGGGCCGCTGCTGTCGTATGCCGTGAAGTGCTACGGTGGCAGCGGCAGTGTCGAGACTCTTCGGAATTATGCCGATGAGGCGAGGAGAAGTGAGGTAGCACAAGAAAAGTCCCAGGTCACGTAGGTGTCTGGGAAATTTCTGTTCGGAGCGCCTCGTTCGTCTTGTATCCTATGAAGCCCAATCCGGGGTGGTGTAATAGGCAGCACACATGGTTTTGGTCCATGCAGTCAGGGTTCGACTCCTTGTCCCGGAGCAATAATGCAGTTTGACACGCGATTCCTGTGATCCCTGCTCTTTCGGAGGCTTACAGTGTCCACGTCCCTGGTTGCAGTTGTCCTTGGTGCGGGTCAAGGTACGCGTATGAAATCGCGTGTCCCAAAGGTTCTACACCGAGTGTGTGACCGCCCCATGCTGGCATGGGTGGTGTCTGCTGTGACCGGCTTGCATCGAGAAACGCCAGTTGCAGAAATCGTGGTGGTGGTGGGGCATCATGCCGATGAAGTCACTGCTTGTGTCAAGAGTATGGACTCACCTGTGCCGTTACGCGTTGTTTTGCAACCAGAACAGCTGGGCACAGGTGATGCGGTGCGGTGCGCCCTTGGTAAAGTGGCGTCCACCTCGTCGGCCGTTCTGGTTTTGCCTGGTGACATGCCGTTAATCCAGGTAGAAACCTTGCGTCGTATGGCCGAGGCACATGAACGCGAACACGCGCAAAGCACCCTTTTGACTGCGCGCTTTGCGGATCCGGCGGGCTATGGGCGTGTCGTGCGCGACGCTCAAGGCGCGGTGTTGCGCATTGTGGAACATGCCGATGCTTCTCCGGTGGAACGCAAGCTGAACGAGGTCGTGGTGAGCGCCTATATGTTCGATCAGAAATGTTTGCGTTCCGAAATAGCTGACCTGGCGTCCGATAATGCCCAAGGCGAGTTGTATTTGCCGGATGTGATCGAGCAAATGGCCTCGCGGCTCGCCTGTGTGGAAACTGGCGAGGAGGAGGTGCAAGGGGTCAATGACCGTGTGCACCTCGCGACAGTGGAACATGCGATGCGTCGCCGTCTGAATGAGTATTGGATGCGACAGGGAGTGACCATGCGTGACCCTGCTGCTACTTATGTGGGTGGTGCGGTAGAGCTGTCGGCAGATGTGGAACTTCTCCCCGGATGCCATCTCGAAGGCACGACGCGGATAGGGGAGGGCAGTCTGCTCGGTCCTGACACGCGGGTGATTGACAGTGTGATTGGGCCTGACTGTTCCTTGAGCTATTGTGTGGTGCGCGAGGCAGAACTCGCTGCAGGAGTGCAGGTAGGGCCGTATGCCAGTTTGCGGGGTGGCAGCACGCTTGCCTCTGATACGCATATTGGGTCTTTTGTGGAGACAAAATGTGCCCGTGTGGGTGCCGGATCGAAGATCCCTCATTTGTCGTATGTGGGTGACGCCGTTATTGGAGAAGACGTCAACCTCGGAGCCAACACCATTACGTGTAATTGGGATGGCATTGCGAAACATGAGACCGTGGTGGAAGACGGCGCGCGAACGGGAACAGGAACGCGCATGGTCGCGCCTGTCACCATTGGCCGGCATGCTTACACTGGGGCTGGGGCAATTGTCACGCGGGACGTTCCGCCGGGATCTTTGGCCAAGGGCATGCCTGCGCGCCATGAAGAAGGTTGGGTAGAGCGTAACCGACCGGGAGTTCTGCAAGGCAGCCTGTCGAAGAACCTTGTCGAGGATCTTGTCGAGGATCTTGCTGACCAGTGATGTTCCTCACTGGTCAGTGGGTCAGCATACGGTAATTGACTTGCGAATATGCCCGGTGAGGGAAGTCCCGAGTATCTTTAGGGCCGCGAGGGGCGTGGCTTCGAGTAGGGAAAGCGGTCGAGTGCATGCACCGAAGGCGTGCTGGAGAAGACGGGTGTGAAGGCAGTTTTCTTTGCCGGCTTTTGCCTGTCCGGTCGAGTGTGTGCCGGTGTCTCAAAGCAGGACTGAACGAGTGCATGTTTTGAGGAAACTCGAGTGCTGAGGACTTGTGCGGCCTTTCGTGGATTTGCGTGACCCTGACGTGCAACGTGAAGAGCTGTCTTGGGCAGTGCTTATGCTGTTTTCCGGGTATCTTTACTGTAGGACATTCTGTGTGATGGATCCGTCAGGCGTAGATGGAGGAGACGGTGGAAATCGCCATTAAACGGACTCTGCAAATTTATTCAGGACGGTCAAATCCTGCTTTGGCTGCCGAAATTGCCCGACAACTGAAGCAACCTTTGGGTGATGTTGACCTTGCCCAGTTTGCGAACGGTGAGATTTATTGCAGATTTCAAGACAGTGTTCGGGGCGCTGATGTCTTCGTCGTGCAGACGCATTCACACCCAATCAATGAGATGATCATGGAACAGCTCATCATGATCGACGCGTTGAAACGGGCGTCTGCCAAGAGGATTGTTGCGGTATGCCCTTACTATGGGTATTCACGGCAAGACAAGAAAGCATTAGGGCGCGAACCAATCACGGCACGAATGGTTGCCGATCTCTTTCAGGCAACCGGAGTCGATCGAGTAATCTCGGTGGATCTGCACACAGGGCAGATCCAAGGGTTTTTTAATCGTCCTTTTGACCACCTTACTGCGCTGCCCTTGCTCGCGGAATGGGTGCGCCAGGAGATTCAGGAAGACGTCATTGTGGTCTCTCCTGATGCCGGACGTGTGAAGATGGTCGAGAAATTTGCGTCAGAGATCGAATCTGATGTTGCCATTCTCTATAAGCGGCGCAGCGCCAAACTGCATAATGTGTCAGAAGCACTTGCGGTCGTTGGCAATGTGTCGGGAAAAACATGTCTTCTGATTGATGACATGATTGACACTGCCGGGACCATATGCGGGGCAGCCCGTCTTTTGAAGGAGCATGGAGCAGGAGATGTGTATGCGCTTGCGACGCATGGCATTTTTTCTGGCCCGGCAATTGATCGTTTGAAAAACGCTCCCATAGAGACAGTGGTTGTGACCGACACCATTCCTGTCGCTCCCGACAGTATGTTTGACAAGCTACGTATCCTGTCGGCTGCGCCCATCATTGCTTCGGCGATCCGGGCTGTGTTCGAGGATGCATCTGTGTCAGAAATTTTTCGAGGATACAACCAGGTGTGACACGCGCGTCACACGTCGACAACCGGCGTGGACGCCATGCTGTTTTCGCCCAAATGACATATTGTTCTGGGCGTGACGCACAGGTTTTTTCGTGAGGGAGGCGCAGGTTTGCGATGTCTCCTGGGTTCTCTCGGATACGCTTATCCGCCTTTTTCCTTGCTTTTTTGAGGGACAATGCTGGTTTTTTGGCAATGCTGTTGCCTATTCCTTTTCGCTTCCTCCTTGGGAGCAGCTAACCTCAAAGGGCTGCCCTGTCGCTGTTTTTTCCTCGCGGCTTCTCGCGGCGTGACTCCATAAGTTTTGATGTCTTTTACGACTCGAGGTGCCTATGGCTGCCGAAGTCATTCTCAATGTACGTTCTCGCTCTAAAGAAGAACTAGGTTCTGCTGCTTCGCGTCGCTTGCGCCGGGCAGGGGAAGTTCCTGCCACGATTTACGGGCAGGGAGAGGCGTCTCGCAGCGCCGTGGTCAACGCGCGAGAACTGCGTCAGGCTTTGACGACAGATGCCGGAGCAAACGTTCTTATTACGCTGTCTTTTGATGATGACAGCACCGACTTGGCAATGGCCCGGGACCTGGTGCGTCACCCCGTGCAAGATATTTACACACATCTGGATTTCTTGCGGGTATCGCGTACCGAGAAAGTGACCGCTGAGGTGATGGTGCACATTGAGGGCGAGCCTATTGGGGTGAAAGAAGAGGGCGGTATCATCGAGCAGCAGATCCATGCTGTGCAGGTGTTGGCTCTGCCTGGCGATGTGCCGGAATCCCTCAAGCTCGACATTGCCGATTTGCATGTTGGCGATCAGGCCATAGTTTCAGATATTTGTGTACCAGACAGTGTGGAAATTCTGAACGACCCTGGGACAGTGATTGTGAGTTTGGTCACGACCCGTGCCGTGGTTGCAGCACTCGAAGAAGAAGGTGGCGAGCAAGCCGGCGAGGATGGAGATGGCGAGGCCGCTGCCGAGAAAGACTGAGTCCGAGGCTTTCCTGTGCGCTTTCGGGGACTGACGTGTGATAGCGTGGGCTGTCCGCTTTTTGCGGCCGGTTCTGCGCTTTCTCGCGGTCTCTCCCGGCAGGATCTTCAAGATCAAAAGTGGCCTGTCATCCTGGTTCCCCTGCATTCTGAGCAGTTGGGTCTGCTATGGGGTTAGGTCGGAAAATCCATCGTTCCGAACGCCGCGATCCTCCTCCTGACGCGTTGATCGTTGGATTGGGGAATCCCGGAAAAGAATACGTAGGGACACGCCACAATGTGGGCTTTGCTGTACTCGACATTCTTGCGGCACGGTATGGTGCCTCCTGGCGTACAGGGAAACAACGTGCGCTCGTGACAAAGTTTTCCTACGCGGGGAAGACGCTGTTTTTCGCGAAGCCGCAAACCTATATGAATGTTTCGGGAGAAAGCGTGAAGGCGCTGCTCCGTTTTCATGAGACGGACTTGCAGGATTTGCTCGTTGTGTACGACGAACTCGACCTTCCCCTTGGTACCGTGCGTTTGAAGCAGGGTGGGGGGACTGCCGGGCATAAAGGCGTGGGGTCTGTGCTCGCGCTTTGTGGTGGGCCAGATTTTGCGCGAGTGCGTGTGGGAATCGGCAAGCCTTCAGGGCAGAAGGCAGGGATGGCCTATGTGCTCAAAGGCTTTTCCCCACGCGAACGAGAAGAGGCGGATCTCGCCTTGGAAAAGGCTGCTGACATAGTCCTCCATTGGGCTGAACATGGGATGGCAGAGACCCAGCAGGCCTTTCACTGAGGTTTTTCAGGTGGATGAGGTTTGTCAGAGTACTTGTTCCTGAGGTGGCTTGTTTGCGCTTTTTCTTGTGGGTTTTTTCGACGCTGTGATGGTCTGGTTTTGTCGGAAAAAGACGGCGAAAATCCGCAAGCAGTTTTTTTTTCTTTGGAAGCAGGAAATATGCTTGATTTGGTAAATGTCTGTTTTTTCAGAAAATGCTCGGCAAAAAGCGGTATTTGAAAAAACTGCTGCATCATTGTGTTCGGGGGGACCGTGTGAACGCTATCGTTCTTATTCTTCTGCTCGTTCTGCTTGCCGCGTGTGTTGCGGGGGTTTTCTTACGCTTTCGTGGGCGTCATGGAACGATGCACACCGGTCGCTTCGGTCGCTCGATCAAAGTCTTTTCCATGTCCTGCAAAAGTGGATGGACGCACTCCCTCGCCTTTTTCAAGGGGGTTTTTCGCTCGAAAGAGCATCGTGAAAGATTGCGAGAAGAAGCGCACGCAAAATCGTCGGCGGAGATCGTGCAGACGCTGGGCAACATGAAAGGGGTAATGATGAAGTTTGCCCAGATTATGTCGTTTGCTGTGGACGGTCTTCCCGAAGAGTTGCAAAAACAGCTGCAGACATTGCAAAGCCAAGCTCCTCCTATGAGTTATGCCATGGTGGAACAAGTCATCTTTGAAGAGCTGGGAGCTTCTCCGGACAAGGTTTTTGCGAAGTTTGACAAAATACCTGCTGCTGCCGCTTCGATCGGGCAGGTGCACCGGGCTGTCCTGCCTGATGGTACAGAAGTCGCGGTGAAGGTGCAATATCCTGGGGTTGACAAAGCCATACAGGCAGACCTTGACAACGCGGGCATGATGAACTCGTTGGGCAAGCTCCTGTTTCCGGGACGAGACACAGAGCCGATGATGGAAGAGCTTGCGGCACGTGTGAGCGACGAGCTCGACTATGAAATCGAGGCGCGTAACCAGCAGATTTTTGGTGATCTTTACGAGGGGCACCCCTACGTTGTTGTTCCTGCTGTACGGAACGACTTCTCGACAAAACGTGTGCTCACCATGGAATGGGTTGAGGGTGTCAGTTTTTCTGAGGTGATTGAGCGACCGGGGCCTGAGAAACAGGAATTGGCAGAGAAGCTCTACCGCTTTGTTTTCGATTCTCTCCAGCGTCATTATGTGTTTAATGGGGATCCTCACCCAGGCAATTATCTTTTTCTGGAAGATGGACGCATTGCCTTTTTGGACTATGGGTGTGTGAAGTATTTCTCTCAAGAGGAGATGGATCGGAACCGGGAATTCGTGCGCGGTATCCGTGACAAAAAGGGAGTTGACTTCGTTCAGACCCTGGATGAACAGGGTTATCTCACGAAAAATGCCACGGACAAGGTGACCCCTGAAGAGATCTGGGATTACTTTCTCGAGACTTGGCAGCAGATCACGGTGGACGTTGAATGGCATGTAACCCAGGAGTGGGTAAATGCCAGCACCATGAACCCCTTGATGCAGGTCGGAGTGATGCGGCGCTTGCAGCTTCCTCCCAGCCAGCTTTTTCTTATGCGCATCAACATTGGCTTGAATGCCATTTTTGCGAAGCTCGATGCCCGCATCAACTTCTATCAGATGAGCATGGAGTATGCGGAAGGTGCACCTCCCCATACTCGTCTTGGAGAAGAGCTTGCCGTGTGGCGGGCCTCGCGCGGGATGGGCGATATAGCTCCTTTTTCCATTTTTCTTGGAAAAGACAGTCCGGTCGGTGACATAGTTCAGAGTTGATAGCGTTGGAGTTTGGCCCCGACTCGCCGGGGCGAGCAGTCCGGGACAACAAGAAAGACATTTCCTCGTTGAGTTGATGTGCTGTGCGGTCCTGCGGATTTTCGCTGGGATACTGGCGGAGGCATTATCTTGGGGAAAGGATATGCCAAGTTCTTTTTCTCTGATTGCGGAAGAGTTTCTCGTTCTTGCAGACTAAGATGACCGAGTTTCGTGGTCCTGATTCTGATTTTTTTCTCTCGTGTTTGTTTCTTCTGAGGTGCCTGAGGTGTTTCCCCTGGGGTCGCTTTTACGTATTGTGGAACGCCATCCTGTCGCTGCACGGTTGCATACAGCCGCTGAGCGCGGGACGGCTCTCACAGTAGCTGTCCCCGACTGTTTGCGCGCCCTCTGGCTTGCCGCCTTGCCTGAACAGGTCGGCCGTCCTGTTGTTGGGCTTTTGGCGACAGACGCCGAAGTGGAGCGTGTCAGCGCCGATATCGCGTGTTTCCGTCCGCCTCCCTTGATCCTGCCTGCCTGGGAAACCCTGCCCTATGAGCATGTATCTCCTTCGATGGAGACCATGGGTTCGCGTCTTGCTGCCTTTCGCGCGTTTGCCGGCGATTCTCCTCCTCCCCTGACGCTCTTGCCTGCACGCGCGCTGTTGCAGCGTGTCCTGCCTGATGTGTCGGATGTGCCGGTCATTGAGTTTACTGTTGGTGACCGTATCGATTTTGATGAGGTGCTTGCTGCTCTTGTCGCCATGGGGTATGAGCGTTCTTATTTGGTAGAAGCACGGGGGGAATTTGCCGTTCGTGGTGGGATCCTCGACATTTATCCTGCAACGTACGTACAGCCTCTGCGAGTCGAGCTTTGGGGCGACGAGATTGAGGCGATCCGGCAGTTCTCCGTGTCAGACCAGCGCAGTGTGGGGACCTCGGACAAGGTGGAGATTTTGCCTTGTCGTGAGGTCCGACCAACTGCTTTTCTCCGAGGCCTGGCGAGTCGCCTCTCTACACGGAAGACGGGACCAAGAGGGGGAATCGAGGCTTTTGCCAAGCTGGCAGACGGACAGTTTTTTCCTGGTATGGAATCCTGGTTGCCCTGGTTGCTCGACGAGTTTGTGCGTGAGGACGCTGCCAGGCAGAAGCACGCTTCAGGTCAAAAGAACGGGCAGGAGAATAAGCAGGGAGATGATGTTGGTCCTGGGGGTGCCGAGGTGGATAAGACGTTTGTTGCCGCCCACCTGCCTCCGAATGCGCTTGTTGTCGTGTGCGATGCAAAACGCTGCCGTGATCGCTCCCTGGATTTGCAGCGTGAAGAAGAAGACCTTGCCGATGCTCTCTCGGAAACCTGGCAATTACCTCATATTGCAGAACTTGGAGCTCTCAGTCAGGGTGGCGGAGCGGGCGACGTGCTCGATCCCAGGGACGCCCGGACGGATGTCAGTGGCAGGAACGGCGCGAGGAGTAGGCCGGGAAGAACGAGAGGAAAACTGATAGGGGATGTTGCAGGTGTTCTCCCTGTGCAGTCCCTTTCTGAGTCGATCTCTTTGCAGCCTGGGGTGCCTTCTCTTGTGCAGCAGAGAAAATCTGGAGATGGAGGTAGTTCCGGAGAAGTACCTGTTCTCGTAGTCCAGGATACGAGTATTGAGCTTGATGCCGGTCTTGCGGACGCGGTGCCGGACGGCAACCCGGAGAGGTTTTTTCCGCCCCGTCTTTTCCTGGATCCCGAAACTGCCCTGAATGCGCCTGACCTCCTGGTGTGGCAAACGCCTGCCATCCCTGACTCGATGGATACTCTGCAGTACCAAGCTGCTCCGGCCATGTCTTTCCACGGACATTCCGAGCAGCTCGCCGAGCATCTCAAGCAGTTTCTCGCGGAAGGGATGCGGGTCGTTGTCGCTTCCGATGGGGAGGGGGTGCGCCATCGCCTGCATGAGACTTTGCAGGCGGAGGGGTTGACTTTGCGAGAAGTTGACGGGCCTTTGGACCTGAGCGCTCCCGACCGGGGAGTCATGGTAGTGGCCCCGCTCAGTCGGGGTTTTATTTCTCGAGAAATCGGCCTTGTCGTCCTTGCTCCGTCTGACCTGGCGGGGCGGCGGCGTGTGCACCGTCCTGCGCGTACGATGCGGCACCGTAAAGGTGTATCGGGTGCTGTCTATGGTGATCTGCGAGAAGGCGATTATGTGGTCCATTACCAACATGGGGTTGGTCGTTTCTCAGGCATGGCTGAACGTGGTATTGGTGGGGTCACGCGCGAATATCTTGTGCTTGTGTACGCCAAGGATGACAAGCTTTATGTGCCGGTCGATCAGGTGGACGCGGTGCGCAAGTATGTTGGGGGCGATACTCCCCGGCTTTCGCGTTTGGGCGGAGCAGATTGGGCGCGTGCCAAGGGAAAAGTCCGCAAAGCGGTGGCAGAGATCGCAGACGAGCTTGTGGAGCTGTATAAAACCCGTCTTTGTGCAAAGGGTCGTGCCAGTTCTCCAGATGGGGAGATGATGCAGGATCTGGCGGAGTCCTTTCCTTTTGAGGAGACGCTGGATCAGCGCAACGCGATTTCAGTTGTGTTGCAAGACATGGAGTCCGCAGTGCCGATGGACCGTCTGGTGTGCGGGGATGTGGGTTTTGGGAAAACTGAAATAGCGGTACGGGCTGCGATGAAAGCCTTGGCAGATGGGCGCCAAGTTGCAGTTTTAGTGCCGACAACCATTTTGGCCCAGCAACATTTTCAAACGTTCTCAGAGCGGTTTGCGGCCTTTCCGCTGCGGGTAGAGATGCTTTCGCGCTTTCTTACTTCTGCCGAACAAAAACGTGTGGTGGCAGATACGGAGCTTGGCAAAGTCGACATTCTGGTCGGGACGCATCGTCTTCTCTCTCAGGATATTGTCTTTGCCGATTTGGGCTTGCTGGTTGTGGATGAAGAGCAACGTTTCGGGGTGAAGGCAAAAGAGCGCTTAAAAGAATTGCGCTTGAATGTTGACGTGCTGACGCTGACTGCGACGCCGATTCCGCGCACGCTGGAATTTGCCCTGACGGGCATTCGTGACATGAGCATGGTGACGACACCCCCGCAAGATCGTCAGCCTGTGTTGACCTATGTGGGGGAATTTGACGAGCAGGTAATTGCCGCTGCAATTCGGCGTGAGCTCTTGCGTGACGGGCAGGTGTTTTATGTCCACAATCGCGTGCAGTCTATTGAGCGTGCAGCGGCTGCGGTGCAAAACCTGGTTCCCGAAGCCCGTATCGGTATCGCGCATGGACAGATGCCCGAAAATGTGCTCGAAAAGACGATGATGGCTTTTTTGGATGGGGAGTATGACCTTCTCTGTTCTACGACCATTGTGGAGAGTGGCCTCGATATTTCGCGTGCAAACACGTTGATTGTGGAACGGGCTGACCTTCTTGGCCTGGCACAGATGTATCAGTTGCGAGGACGCGTGGGACGTTCTGAGCGGCGTGCGTATGCCTATTTGTTTTATCCGGAGGGCCGTATTCTCACGGAAGAGGCATACGAGCGTCTCAAGGTCATTGCGGAACATCAAGACCTTGGCTCCGGTTTTGCCATTGCCATGCGTGACCTGGAGATACGTGGGGCGGGAAATCTTTTGGGGGCAACACAATCCGGTCATATTGTTGCAGTGGGCTTTGACCTCTATTGTCAGCTTGTGAACGAGGCAGTGGCTGCTTTCAAGGGTGAGACTGTTGTTGAGCCTGCACAGGTAAGGATTGATTTGCCTGTCGAGGCATATATCCCGGATTCTTACATGCCAAAGGAGTCGTTGCGGCTTGAGGCATATCGGCGATTGGCGGACGCTGCAGATGAGGAAGGCATTGCCGATGTGCGTGACGAGTGGGAAGATCGGTACGGTCTTCTCCCAGAGGAAGTGGACCGATTGCTGGATCTCGCCAAGATCAAATTGCTTGCTTTGTCGGCCGGAGTGACAGAAATTCTTTTTGTTCGAGACCGAGTGACGTTAAAAGGCCTTGTTCCTACTGGGTCGAAACGCATGCGCTTTCATCGTTTACACCGGGACGCGGTGATCAAGGAAGAAGCCAAGACGCTGGTGGTTCCCTACCGGAACCCTGCGCTTATCGGGAGAGGCGCAGGGGCCAGGGCCACTGTTTCGGGGAAACATGTGGCTGGCTGGACTGCTGACTTGTTGCAGGAGCTGAGCTGAGTCATGAAACGGATCGGGCTTTTTGGGATTGCTTGTTTATTGCTTTTCTCTGCATGTTCGCAAACGGAAGCTTATGCAGCTCGTGTTGCTGGAGAAAGCATTACGCAGGATGATCTATTCGAAGAACTTCACTTGTATCAGGAAAACCCTGATCTTTTCGCAATCCTTTTCTCTGATACGTTTTTGTATTCCGGTAAGTTCGTGAAGAGCGAAAACCGTATTCCGTCCCAGGCGGTCGCGGCTGTGCTCACCTTGCAGATCCAATGGGACTATTTGGTTCCTGCTGCATTGGAAGAGCTTGATGATCCAGTAAAAATAAATGAGGAGAGGCGTACTGAAGTCGAGAACCGTCTCAAAGAAATACTGGCCGACCGGTTTGACGAATATGACGAAGAGCTCATTGACAGAGTGGTTGCGCGCAGGGCCCTGATCGATGCGATGAATTCTGATGCAGGCATAGCCTTGATCCACGCTTTTTATGATGCGCACCCGGATCGTTTCGATACTCACTACTGTTTTGAGGGTGTGGCAGTTGCCACGAAAGAGCGGGGAATGGAGGCCCGTCGCCGCTTGCAGGAAGGGGAAGATCTTGCCACAGTGCACAATGAGTTCTCGTTTGATCCCGCGGTGGGAACAAATTTTGACTGCGCTTTCCCTGTCCAGATCTATCGATCTTCGCCCGAGTTTTTTCATTTTTTGCCATCCCTCGAAGGTGGCGACTATGCACCACCTTTCCAGTTGGGCGAGTTCTATCCTGTGCTCAAGGTGGACTCTGCAGAGCCGACTGTGCTCTCCCCTACGGTTTTTCCCGATAACACGCTGTTGGGAAGCGCTATCTACGAGGAGTTCTTTTTCTCTTTGTACGAGCCATTTTTCAATTCCGAAGCTCCGCTGGAAGTGCAGATAAATCCTCGTTTTGGAACATGGCTTCTCAGAGGCCCGGAATCCCAGGTGCAGATGCCCGATGTTCCTCTCCAGACAGGCGAAGAAGGCCCAGCTCCTGGCTTTGTTGAGGGTGAGGGTTTCTTCCCGGACGCGGTGCTGCCTTTTCCCGAAGGCGGCGATCCTATCGATGCCGACTTTTTGGAAGGGGCGATTTTCTTGCCGGATGGCAGTATCGCGCTCCCTGATGGGACGATACTTCCTCCGCGCTCCCCTGTTTCCATACCGGGAGAGGAACCCGTACTGGAAGAAGAAGATGGCGGGAACGATTCTGCTCCTGAGAATAATCTTCCTATACCTCTTCCTGGGCCATGAAATCCCCCAAAATCTCCGCCGGAGTCGAGACCAAGAAAGATGCAGAGCCCCAAGGGCATATCGTGGTTGTCGGTCTTGGCCCTGCAGGCTGGAGGCAGCTTACGGTAGATGCAGTTGAGACTGTGCAGCGTGCGACAACGCGTTTCTTGCGGACGCGACACCATGCGGTCGCAGCAGACTTCACTGCGCGGGGCCTGTCGTTTGCTTCTTTTGATCATTTCTATGAGGAAGCCTTTTCGCTCGATGCTGCCTATGACGCGATGGTGGAGGCATTGCTGACTGCCGCGCTGGCCGCAGGGTCGACAGCTGCGCCAGTGTGCTATGGCGTACCGGGTTCCCCTTTTGTGGCAGAGTCCACCGTGGCACGTCTCCAGACGGCTGCGCCCGCTCGGGGAGTACGCGTGAACATCGTGAATGGGCTTTCTTTTATTGAGCCTGTGCTTGCAGCCGTGCGAGTGGATCCGCTGTCGTGCGGTCTTTTTGTGGCAGATGGTCACCGTCTTGAGACACAGCTGCTTTCGTGGCAGGTGTCAGCTGCCACGCGTCCTGCGCTGCTTGTGTCCCAGCTCGATACCAGTCATCTTTTGGCGGAGGCAAAGCTCACCTGCCTTGAGTACTGGCCGCCCGAACATCCCGTGGCGCTTGTCTTTGGCGCGGGTTCTCCTGAGCAGGAAGTGCACCATGCTGCGCTCGCCGAGATTGATCATGGTCAGAATGATCCTGGACATCTCGCGTGTCTCTGGCTGCCGGCATTGCCGGTAGCTGAGGCAGCAGACGCGAAAGCGGAGCATGGCCGAGGGGTGGGGGCACAAGACGCCGGGCGCGTTGTCGCGACTTCTGTTGCACTGAGCTCCCAGGAAGTTCCCCAGGGCATCTTGTCGGAGCGTGCACCGGACATTGCACTGGATACTTCACCGGACAGTTCGCCAGAGGAAGGGGCTGCTGTCGAGGTGGTTACGTTTTTTCACACGGAGATGCCTTTTCCTGTGATGGAGACACATCGTGCGGCAGGCAGTGCATTTGCCCGTCTCGTTGCCTTGCAAGACTATTTGCGGTCTCCTGGAGGGTGTACGTGGGATGCCGAACAGACGCACCACTCTCTTGTGCCTTATCTGCTCGAAGAAACGTATGAGGTCCTTGAAGTGCTTGAGGCTCTTCCTGCGAGGGCGCCCTTTCCGCCTGACGACGGGGCGGACAACCAGGAGGGGGTCGGAGCTGACGGGGACATGTCACCCGAAGAGCGCGTGCAATCGCAGGCCTTTCCTGCACCTGACTCTGATGAGATACGGCAGTATCGCTTGCTGGAAGAAGAACTTGGGGATTTTCTTATGCAAGCAGTGTTCCATGCTCGCTTGGCAGAGGAAACGGGGGCGTTTGGCATTTCTTCTGTATGTGACGGGATCGTGGCCAAACTTGTGTCCCGCCACCCCGCCGTTTTTGGGGTTGAAGTTGCCGATTCGATGTTGCCCGTACGCGAGGAAACCGAGGTTCTGGCTCCCAGGCCGGAGACGGCACAGGCTCTGCTTCCACCGACTTCCCCAGACCCTTTGCAGATGTGGGAGGAGCGCAAAAAACGCGAAAAGCCGAGAGTTTCGGCTCTTGGTGATGTGCCGCTTCCTCTTCCTGCCTTGACACGTGTGGCAAAGCTGCAAAAACGTGCGGAGCGTGCCAGTGTAGAGCGTTCTGGTGTGGAAGTATTCCCCGGTTTTGTGAAGAGTCTTGCTGTCGTGCGTGCTGCCCTTGCGGACATGGCGGAGCTGGTCGACACGGCCTCGTCTGCCGAGAAGACGGCTCGTGCAGAAGAAGAGCTCTCTGGCGTGCTTGATGTGCACGTTGGGCGTGCGCTTTTTGCTTTGGTTGCTTTGGCGCGTGCCGCGGGGGAGACTGATCCTGAAGGAGTTTTGCGAAGATATGCCAGACTTTGGGAGTTGGCTTACCGAGAGCGAGAAGCTCTCGGGGAAGAACCTTCCTATTTTCTGGGTTTCTGAGGTTTTTTGGATTCTCTGCGTCTTTTCTTGGGTGTCTGTGGAGCGCCCTGGGGGTGATTGCCTGTACCATCTCTGCATATTCGCCTGCGCGCGCGTTGCGGCTCACAGAATGGTGCTGGTGCTCAGGTGGTTTTTATGAATGATGATCCCGTGGCATTGTGGAGACCTTGCATGCAGAGAGAATGTGTGGAAACAGCAATTGTCGGAGTGCACGGTCGAGAAGTGCTTGACAGCCGCGGTAATCCCACGGTCGAAGTTGAAGTGGAATTATCAGGTGGGGCTTTTGGGCAAGCTATTGTTCCGTCTGGAGCGTCCACAGGTGCGCATGAGGCTGTGGAATTGCGCGATGGTGACGCCCGTTTCGGTGGGAAAGGCGTGCAAAAAGCTGTTGCGCATGTCAATAGTGAGATTCGTGAAGCTCTTTTTGGAATTGATGCTATTCGGCAGCGTGCTGTTGACGATTTGCTCTGTGATCTCGACGGAACCGACAACAAAGCGCGTTTAGGTGCAAACGCGCTGCTTGGCACCTCAATGGCTGTCGCGCGTGCTGCGTCTGCTGCTGTGGGCTTGCCGCTTTTTCGGTACCTGGGCGGTCCGAATGCTCATCTTCTCCCTGTTCCCATGATGAATATCCTGAATGGGGGAGAACACGCTGCCAACAACGTTGACATTCAGGAGTTCATGATCGTTCCCGTTGGTGCTCCGGGTTTTGCAGAGGCATTGCGGACCGGGGCCGAGGTGTACCACGCGCTGAAAAAAGTACTGCAGTTGAAAGGTCTGGGCAGCGGGGTAGGAGACGAGGGAGGTTTCGCTCCTGACCTCGATTCGAATGAGGCTGCCCTCGGTTTGATTATGGACGCGGTGGCAGAAGCTGGATACGAAGCCGGCCAAGACGTGCTGCTTGCCCTGGACTGTGCGGCCACCGAATATTACCAAGATGGCGTGTACAACCTTGCAGGGGAAGGGCGCACGCTAACTCCTGTGGAAATGACAGAGGAATTGGCGCGCCTGTGCGAAGAGTACCCAATTGTTTCTATAGAAGATGGGATGGCAGAAGACGACTGGGAAGGATGGAAGACGCTTACCGAGAAGATTGGGCATCGCGTACAGCTTGTGGGTGACGATCTTTTTGTGACCAATGTGAACCGGCTACGTCGTGGGATCACAGAAGGAGTTGCGAACTCCATTCTTGTGAAGGTGAACCAGATCGGGACTGTCACGGAGACGCTCGATACCATAGAAATGGCCCAGCGGTCTTCTTACACCACCATGATTAGCCACCGATCAGGTGAAACCGAAGATGTCACTATTGCTGACTTGTCGGTGGCCGTGAATGCCGGTCAGATCAAAACGGGCGCTCCAGCTCGTACAGATCGCGTGGCGAAGATGAACCAGCTGCTACGGATCGAAGAAGCGCTTGGTGCGCAGATGCGTTATGGCGGTATTGACGCCTTTCCCCGCTGGAGCTCCTGATGGTAATGCGGCGTTCTGCTTCTTCTCCCGAAAAGACTCCAGGGAAGAATGTCCATGGGTCCTCGGGAAAAAAACCTGCGGCAAAGAAGCCCGGGCAAATTGAGGGAGCCGCGCAGTCGCTTCGTTCTCGTGTGAGCGTGCCGGGCGCTGCAAGGAGTTCGGGAAAGGGCGCTGCAAAGAGTTCGGGAAAGGCAGGGTCTCCCGAGGCTGGGGGGAAGTCAAGTGGGGAGAAATCGCGAGCGAAGTCCGAGAAGTCCGCCAAGCCTGCGAAGTCCGGGCGAATTGAGGGAGCCGCGCAGTCGCTTCGTTCTCGTGTGAGCGTGCCGGGCGCCGTAAAGAGTTCGGGAAAGGGCGCTGCAAAGAGTTCGGGAAAGGCAGGGTCTCCCGAGGCTGGGGGGAAGTCAAGTGGGGAGAAATCGCGAGCGAAGTCC
>JGI24023J19991_10001368_pt1 | contig 18797 bp, 16 predicted proteins | sample Cruoilmetagenom1_FD_19991 | JGI IMG/M metagenome (IMG submission 19991) | reverse complement strand
GCGGAGGTGCTCAGCTCCTCACCTTCACAATGCACCCCACGGCTGCCATTGCCGACAATCCGCAATGGCCCCTTTGCCATCGCAATAGCCTCTGACAATTGCGCTTCGTCACGCGGTTTCATGCTCATTGACCGGCCCGCCGCGACACACTGGCATCCAGCGGAAACACTTTGGCCGGATTAAGTAGCCATTTCGGATCAAACACGTCTTTCACCCGCAACTGCGCCTCTAAATCGACCGCGTTGAACTGATCGACCATCAGATCACGTTTCTCAACCCCGACCCCATGTTCGCCCGTCAAACAACCGCCAACCTCGACGCATAACCGCAAAACATCCGCGCCAAAGGCCTCGCATTTTTCCAGGTCCCCTGGCTTGTTGGCGTCATACAGGATCAACGGATGCATATTGCCATCCCCTGCGTGGAACACGTTGCCAACCCCCAACCCGTATTCAATACTCAGCTCACCAATGCGCCGCAACACATAAGGTAACTCGGTCACTGGGATCGTGCCGTCCAGACACATGTAGTCATTGATTTGTCCCATCGCGCCAAAGGCCGATTTGCGCCCCAACCAGATTTTCGCGCTCTCTTCTTCGGATTTGCTCTCGCGCAGCTCCACCGGTTTGTGCCGCCGCGCGATGCCGGTGATCACCTTCAGTTGTGCGTCGATTTCCGCGTCTGATCCCTCGACCTCGACGATCAACAGTGCCTCGCATTCAGGGTATCCCGCATGGGCAAATGCCTCGGTCGCCTCGATGCAGGGGCGGTCCATGAACTCGATCGCAACTGGCAAAACGCCAGCCTTGATGATGTCCGAGACACATGCGCCCGCCACCTCGTTTGAATCAAACCCGATCAACACAGGCCGCGCCCCTTCGGGTTTGGGCAGTATCTTCAACGTGGCCTCGGTCACCACGCCCAGCTGCCCCTCAGAGCCACAAATCAAACCCAGAAAATCCAGCCCACCCGCGTCTAGGTGCGCGCCGCCAACCTCGACCACACTGCCGTCCATCAACACCATCACAACACCCAACAGATTGTTGGTTGTGACGCCGTATTTCAAACAATGCGCCCCACCGGAATTCATCGCGATATTGCCCGCGATCGCACAGGCCAACTGGCTGGAAGGGTCAGGGGCGTAAAAGAACCCCTCTTCCTCGACCGCGCCGGTCACAGACAGGTTTGTACGCCCTGACTGAACCCGAATAATCCGATTGTCATAGTCGGTTTCCAATACATCGCTCATCCGCGCCACGCCCAAAATCACACTGTCAGCGGTGGGCAAAGCGCCACCCGCCAAAGACGTCCCCGCCCCACGCGGCACCACGGGCACACCCATGTCGTGACAGATTTTCAAAACCGCCGACACCTCGGCCGTATCTGTGGGCAACACCGCACACAGCGGTGGGCAGCGATAAGCGCTCAGCGCATCACACTCATAGGCCTTGGTCTGCGCCGCGTCGGAAATCACTGCCCCATTTGGCAACACGGATTGCAACCGCGCCACAATTTGCGCTTTCTTGGCGAGAATGGCGGCGTCTGGTGTGGGCATTTCCATAGAGGACTCTCCAGATGTTCATGATTGGTAATAAAATATAACCAATTTTCAGGGCTGGCAAGCTTTAACCACGCCCTCTATAATCATGCCATGGAACTCCTTGATCGACTACAGTTTTTCAGCCTCCTTGACCTGATTGCCATCACATTGCTGGCAGTGTCATGGGTGGGAATCGGTTTCATTATTGAGCGCGAGGGCGGTAAACGCCCCTCTGTTTCAGTCCTGATGGCCGATTACCGACGCAAATGGATGATCCAGTTTGTCACCCGCGCACCGCGCATGTTTGACGCGACGATTTTGGGTAGCTTGCGCCAGGGCACCACCTTTTTTGCCTCTGCCTGCATGATTGGCATCGGTGGTGGACTGGCGCTGATTGGCAACAAAGAACAACTGCTGGGCATCGCCCAAGACCTGTCGCTGCAAAATGCACCCGCCATCGTTTGGGAGGCCAAGATCATCGTGGTGATCCTGTTCCTCGCCAATGGGTTTTTGAAATTCGTCTGGGCGCATCGGTTGTTTGGTTACTGCGCCGTCCTGCTCGCATCGGTGCCCAATGACGTCACCGACCCCACTTGCCTACCCCTCGCAGCCAAAGCGGCCGAAATTAACATCACAGCGGCACGCAGCTATAACAACGGGCTGCGGTCTATCTATTTTGCGCTGGGGGCGCTGGCCTGGTTGCTGGGCGCAACCCCATTGATTATGGCCACGGCCTTCACCGTGCTGATCTTGTGGCGCCGTGAATTTGCCTCCCATTCGCGCAGCGTGATGGTCTAGCATTCACATCACAGGCCTGTCACATTGCGCCGATAACTTGGCTACAGGTTTTCACGGAGAACGACATGAACGAGGCTAAAAAAATCATCGAAGGCCTGGCCCTGCCGGTCATTGCGGTGAATGCAAACCTTGAGATTCTTGCCGTCAATTCACTAGCGGACCATGCCTTTGACGGTATAGGCCATGAAGGTGGGTTCGCAGATTTTTTAGAACGCGTCGACGGGTTGAAAGAACACCTGAAATCCACCTTGGAATCCGGCCAACCCTCAAAGACCAAAGTCAAACCCAAAGCAGGGTATCGCTCGGATTACACCGTTACAATCAAAAACATTGGCACATTGGGGGGTCATGCCTCCCCTGTCGCGTTGATGACATTTGAAGACCGCACCCTGTCAAACGATTTGAAAACCATGCGCGTCGAATTTGTCGCCAACGTCAGCCATGAAATCCGCTCGCCACTCACCGCCATTTCCGGCTTTGTCGAAACCCTGCAAGGCCCAGCAGTTGAAGATGTTGCTGTCCGCACAAGGTTTCTGGATCTTATGGGGCGCGAAGTCACCCGCATGACCAATCTGGTGTCCGACTTGTTGTCCCTGTCCCAAGTCGAGGCCAAACAACGGCGTTCCCTCAAAAACAAGGTCGAAATAGGGTCTGTCATTGATCAAGCCCTGAGCACTGTTTCGGCAACGGCCAAGAAACACCAGAAAACGCTCATCGCAGACATTGCCCCAAAACTACCCGATGTGATGGGGCGACAGGATGACCTGATCCGTGTGCTGATCAATCTGCTAGAAAACGCAATCCATTACAGCCGCCAAGGCGGAGAAATCAACCTGACCGCCCGTGTCGAACGTGACGGCAACCCGCTGGGTCAAGACGCGCTGATGATTGCCATAAAGGACGATGGTGATGGGATTGCCGCCGCAGAAATTCCCAACCTGACCCAACGCTTTTACCGCGTCGACAAAAGCCGTTCACGCAATTTGGGTGGCACAGGTTTGGGATTAGCCATCGTCAAACACATCCTGGTGCGACATCGCGGTGAGCTGGTGATCGACAGCGTTCTGGGCCAAGGGTCAACATTCACGATTTATCTGCCGCTAGCCGCTGCGGATTAATCCGCTCTGTCATAAAGCTGTTACCCAACCGTCATAAAGCTGAATCGTTCCTGACTGACACAGGGGGTGCCCAATACGGGGCGCTTATTCTTAACAGGAGACGATAAATGTCTGTCCGTACCACCCTTACCGCCGCAGCCGCGCTGCTGGCTATCGCGGCCCCTGCAATCGCGCGGGACCAAATTCAAATCGTGGGTTCCTCCACAGTATTTCCATTCTCGACAACCGTGGCTGAACGCTTTGGCAAGTCGACCGATTTTAAAACACCCGTCGTTGAAAGCACTGGCTCGGGCGGCGGTTTGAAATTGTTCTGTGCAGGCACTGGCCTCGACACCCCTGACATCACAAACGCGTCGCGCCGGATCAAATCCAGCGAAGTAGAATTGTGTGCGTCAAACGGTGTGACCGAAATCGTTGAGGCCACGATCGGTTTTGACGGCATCGTACTGGCCAACTCGATTGAGGCTGACCAGTTGAACGTCTCTTTGCGCGAACTTTTCCTGGCGCTGGCCAAGGACGTGCCAAACGGTGACGGCGGCACCATGCCAAACCCATATAAAATGTGGAACGAAGTGAACGCCGATCTACCGGCTGTCAAAATCGAAGTGCTTGGCCCACCACCAACATCCGGTACACGCGACGCCTTTGCCGAATTGGCGATGGAAGGTGGCTGTAAGACTTTTGACTGGATCAAAGCCCTGAAAAAGGAAGACAAATCAGCCTACAAAGCTTTGTGTCACACATTGCGCGAAGACGGTGCCTACATCGAAGCCGGTGAAAACGACAATCTGATCGTGCAAAAACTGCAAGCCAACCCCGCCGCATTCGGCATCTTTGGCTACAGCTTTCTTGAGCAAAATGGTGATGTTGTCCAAGGTTCTGTCGTCAACGGTGTTTCCGCTGAATTCGAAGAAATCGCCGCTGGCAACTACCCGATTGCCCGCTCTTTGTTCTTCTACGTGAAAAAATCTCATGTCGGCGAAGTGCCTGGCATTGCCGAGTTCCTATCCGAGTTCACGAATGAGGACACTTGGGGGGACGAAGGTTATCTGGCTGACAAAGGCCTGATCCCGCTGTCCGCAAAGGAACGCGAGGCTTGGGCTGCTAAAATCAACGGACTTTCCCTGCTTGATATGTAGCACCCTTTGCTCTGGGCCTGCCCCCGCTCGGCCCAGAGCATCTCTCCTTTTGAAAGTTAGATCGCATGTCTGATCAATCCTTTAACATCTCGACGCCGGTGCGCCCAATGTGGTTTGATCGGATCGTCATCGTTCTCCTTGCCGCCGCCGCGGGCATGGCGATTTTGGTCACCGTCGGCATCGTGCTTTCCCTTATTTTTGAAACCATTCAGTTTTTCGGCAAGGTCCCCTTAAGCAATTTCCTGTTCGGTCTGGAATGGAGCCCACAAACCGCCATTCGCGCTGATCAAGTCGGCTCTGGTGGCAGCTTTGGCATCCTGCCCCTGATCAATGGCACCTTGTTGATTTCCGCCATCGCCATGATCGTCGCCACGCCGCTTGGACTGACATCAGCTGTGTACCTATCCGAATATTCCTCCAAAAGCGCCCGCGCTTGGATCAAGCCAGGCTTGGAAATCCTCGCCGGCATCCCGACCGTGGTTTACGGCTTTTTCGCCGCCCTCACATTGGCACCTTTCATCCGCATGACAGGGAATCAGATGGGGCTAGAAGTCGCGTCTGAAAGCGCGCTCGCGGCGGGCATCGTCATGGGCATCATGATCGTACCGCTGATCTCGTCTTTGTCGGATGACGTCATAAATTCGGTGCCACAATCCCTGCGCGACGCCTCTTTGGGCATGGGCGCAACCCAATCCGAAACCATCCGGCGTGTGGTTTTGCCTGCCGCCCTGCCCGGGATATCTGGCTCGCTGTTGCTGGCCGCCTCGCGCGCCATTGGCGAAACCATGATCGTGTTGATGGCTGCTGGCATGGCCGCCAAACTAACGCTGAACCCACTGGATGCCGTCACCACAATCACCGTGCAAATCGTTGCCCTTTTGACGGGCGATCAGGAATTTGACAGCGCCAAAACCCTATCCGCCTTTGCACTTGGGCTCTTCCTCTTTGGCATCACCCTTTGCATCAATGTCGTCGCTTTGCACATCGTGCGGAAATATCAGGAACAATATGATTGATCTCACCAAAAAGGCAGGCTTCGGCCTTGCCGGTCGTCACCGTGCCGAGAAACGGTTCAAGTGGGTTGGCCGCTCCGCCATCGCTATATCGCTGATGTTCTTGGCCTTGATGGTCGGTTCGATCACCCTCACTGCCAGCGGTACGCTGCGCCAAACACAAATTGCCGTGCAGGTTGATTTAGGCGCCGAAAATGTCGACCCAACCGACCCCGCCAGCGCCAGCTACGGACGCTTGGTCAAATCCGGTCTGCGCGACATGTTCCCTGACGTGACCAGCCGCCGTGAGAAAAAAGCGCTCTACAATTTGGTCAGCCCCGAGGGCAGCTTTGAGGCCGCCAAATTAGTCGCCAAAGATCCTGACCTCTTGGGCAGCACACAAACGCTCTGGCTCACAGCCTCTGATGATCTGGACCTTTATCTGCGCGGCAAAATCGACATCACCTTGCCACAAAATCAACGTCAGATTTCCGACAAAGAGGTCGTCTGGATCAATGCCCTACAAGCAAATAACCAACTGCGTCGTGTCGCCAACTGGAACTTCCTTACAGGGGGCGACAGCCGCGAACCTGAAATCGCCGGTATCCTCAGCGCCCTCGTCGGCTCGCTCTACTCGCTCGCCGTGTGTTTCGCCTTGTCCTTCCCCATCGGCATCGGGGCTGCAATCTACCTCGAAGAATTCGCGCCAGCCAATCGTTTGTCCGACCTGATCGAGGTCAACATCAACAATCTGGCCGCTGTGCCGTCCATCGTGTTCGGCCTGCTGGGCCTGTCGATCTTCTTGGGCTACATGGGCTTGCCCCGTTCCTCGCCCTTGGTCGGCGGCATGGTGCTGGCGCTTATGACCCTGCCCACCATCATCATCGCGGCCCGCGCCGCGCTGCGCTCGGTGCCCCCCTCGTTCAAAGAGGCGGCGCTGGCGTTGGGTGCAAGCCCGGTTCAGGCCGTATTTCACCACGTCTTCCCCGTCGCCATGCCCGGCATGTTGACCGGCGCAATCATCGGCATGGCACAGGCCTTGGGTGAAACAGCGCCCCTGCTGATGATTGGCATGGTGGCTTTCATCGTCGATATTCCGGACTCGATCTTGGAGCCCGCAACCGCTCTCCCTGTGCAGATATTCCTCTGGGCCGACAGCCCCGAACGCGCATTCACCGAAAAAACCGCCGCCGCCATCATCGTTTTGTTGATCTTCCTGATCAGCATGAACCTGATCGCCATCCTGCTGCGTCGCAAACTTGAAACAAGGTTTTGATCATGACTGATCCAATAATCACGGCACGCGGTGTTGATATTTTCTACGACACCAAACAGGCCATCCATAATATTGATCTGGATATCCTCCCCAACAAAGTCACCGCCTTCATCGGCCCCTCAGGTTGCGGCAAATCCACGTTCCTGCGCGCCATCAATCGCATGAACGACCTGATCCCGTCCTGCCGCATCTCGGGCGATATGAAAATCGCGGGCCAAGATATTTATGCCCCCGCCGTCGATGTCGTCGCCCTGCGCGCCCAAGTCGGCATGGTGTTTCAAAAACCAAATCCGTTTCCAAAATCAATCTTTGAAAACGTCGCCTACGGGTTGAAGATTCACAAAATCACCACCTCGAAAACCGAAATGCAAGACCGTGTCGAATGGAGCCTGCGCAGTGCAGGGCTTTGGGACGAAGTCGCAGATCGCCTCGACGATCCGGGCAACTCACTGTCCGGTGGCCAACAACAACGCCTCTGTATCGCGCGGGCCATTGCCATCAAACCCAAAGTCATTTTGATGGACGAACCCTGCTCGGCGCTGGACCCGATCGCCACCGCCGTGGTCGAAGAACTCATCGACAATCTGCGCAAGGATTACACCATCGTCATCGTCACCCACTCGATGCAGCAAGCCGCCCGCGTGTCGCAACGCACTGCATTTTTCCACCTTGGATCCTTGGTCGAATATGGTGAAACAAAGTCGATTTTCACCAACCCCACAGATGAGCGCACGCAAAACTACATCACCGGACGCATAGGTTAGGACCCGCACATGGAAAACGAACATATCGTCAAGAAATTCGACGCAAACCTTGAAAAAATCAAAGCCACCATCATTGAAATGGGCGGTTTGGTGGGCCTGCAAGTCAACGACGCCACGGCCGTTTTGCTGTCCTATGACAAATCCGAAGTCGACAGGATCAGAACGTATGATCGCATTATCAATGGGTTGAACAAAGACGTTCACGATCGCGCGGAAATTCTGATCGTGCGCCGCCAACCCGTCGCACTGGACCTGCGCCAAACCCTTGCGCCAATCAACATCTCGGGTGAACTGGAGCGCATTGGCGATCACGCCAAATCGACCGCCAAGCGCGCTCATATCATCCACAGCGCCCCGCGCGCAGATGCCGTCTTGGACATGATCACACAAATGAGCGCGAACGTGCAGTCCATGCTGGAGGACGTGATGGTGGCCTATGCAACCGCCGACATTGAACTTGCCGAGCAAATCCGCGACCAAGACAAAGACGTGGACGCGATCTACAAAAATGCTGTGCAAACGGTTGTTGAAACCCTCTCAAAAACCCCCGATAATGCAGAAAGCTTGATCCATTTAACCCTGATAGCGCGTAATTTTGAGCGCATTGGCGATCACATCTGTAACATTGCCCGTTATGTGCACCAAATCGTAACTGGCGAGGATTTGAAAGCCTCTGTTGACCCTGCCGACCTTCGACTGGACAAATAATGAGCATCGTTACCCCAAGAATTCTGGTTATCGAGGACGAACCCTCGCAGGTCGAAATCCTGCGCTTTAATCTACAGCAACACGGCTTCGATCTACGGGTTGAAATGGACGGTCAAGAAGGCCTTGAGGCCGCCATTGAGGACCCGCCCGATCTAATCTTGCTGGACTGGATGTTGCCAAATCTATCCGGCGTCGAAATCTGTCGCCAATTGCGCCGCGCCAAAGCAACGCGTGAGGTGCCGGTCATCATGCTGACCGCCCGCTCCGAGGAACGCGACAAAGTGCGCGGGTTGGACATCGGCGCGGATGACTACATCACCAAGCCCTATTCGATCAAAGAACTGATCGCCCGTATCCACAGCGCCCTGCGTCGGCCCACCGCCAGCATTGTCGAACAAAAACTGTCGGTTGGCGTGATCGAACTTGATCTTGTGAAACACAAGGTCAGCAGCCAAGGCAAGGCCATCGACCTCGGCCCTGTCGAATTCCGCCTGCTGGCCACATTGATGCAAAGCCCCGAACGGGTTTTCTCCCGTGAACAACTGCTCGATATGGTTTGGGGTATCTCGGCCGATCTGGAAACTCGCACCGTTGATGTCCATATTGGCCGTTTGCGAAATGCCCTATCGAAAACCAGCGGCAAATCCCAAATCCGCACCGTGCGCGGTTTCGGTTACGCGCTGAATGCGGCCTAAACCTCACATCATCGTGACGCGACAACCACGACGCACCCTGACATGCTGCTTCAAACCAAGGAGCCTTGTGATGAAAAACCTCGCCCTCGCCCTAATGCTGCTGCCCCTGCCCGCATGGGCCGATGATCCTGTGATTGAGAGCGTCAGCGCCAAGGTCCTCAATGGCGAATGGAACTTTGCCGTCACCCTGTCCCATCCTGACAGCGGTTGGGACCACTACGCGGATGGTTGGGAGGTGCTGGACGCTGACGGCAATCGCCTAGGCTATCGGTTGCTGGCCCACCCGCATGAGCACGAACAACCCTTCACCCGTTCTGTCAGTGGCATCACCCTTCCTGAAGGAACCAAAACCGTCTTTGTGCGGGCTCATTGTCTGGTCGATGGTTGGGCAAAAGAGACATTCGAGGTCACGCTCACCCCCTAGGCTACCGACGCCCTTCACGCAGCCAAGCACCAACCGACAGCATTGCGGCCAACAACAAAGTCAACCAGGCTGGCAACAGCGATGTCAACGTAACATCCGCCGTCAAATAGGCCTCGCGCGGGGTCAAACCCAACCAACCACGTCCCGCCGCCGGACGACCTGCGCGCACATTGCGCAGGTTTGGCATACCGTCCTCAATCGAAAACACACCACCACGCATCAGCGCAACCACTGGCATCAGTTTTTCAACATCTGCCACGGTTTCCTCAAACTCGCGCGGTGCCGATGGCCCCAGCGCAATCACCGCGTCCTGCGCCCCGTCAGTCAAACGATATAGACCAATCTGCGGCCCTTGGAACTCGGCCTCATACCGCCCCGGATTGACTTGCTTCAGCGGCACAACCACCACCGCGCCATCCGGCCCTGTCACCTCGACATCACCCACAGTCTCCCCCAACGTGCGGCGGATAATCGTCATGCTTTGACCACGGGCCTCGGCCCATAGGGCTTCCTCCTCCAGCTCTGGTTCCTTCATCATCCAATGCGCCAATCGACGCAGCAATTCCAATTGCGGGCCGCCACCCTCGAAACCACGATCCCACAGCCAAGATTGATCAGAGGCCAATAGGGCCACGCGCCCCTCACCCACGCGATCCAGCACCAACAAAGGACGCGCGTCGATCCCCGTCATCACCGTATCACCGGATATGGCCTCGACCTCGATCTGGCGCATCCAGCGGCCCCAGTTCGGGTCAGTTTCATCGCCGTCCTCATCATCACCTTCAGGCGCAAAGGCTTGCAACCCTTCGGTCACCGGATGACGTTCGCCAATCTCGGACACCATCGGCTTAAACCCTTGTTCCAACACGCGCGCCGTGGGCTCGGCTGGCAAAACATCCGCCAAAACCGAATGATACAAACTGTCCGCTGATGCAAAATCAGGCCCCGCCGCCACCATAACAGCGCCGCCTTGCTCAATATAATCACGCACCGAATCCAGATAAACACCCGGCAAAATCCCGCGCCGTTTATAGCGATCGAATATGATCAAATCAAAACTGTCGATTTTATCAATGAACAACTCGCGCACCGGAAAGGCGATCAGTGACAGTTCCGAAACCGGCACCCCATCCTGTTTTTCAGGCGGGCGTAAAATCGTGAAATGCACCAGATCAACCGCGCTGTCCGACTTCAACAGATTGCGCCATGTGCGTTCCCCCGGATGCGGTTCGCCTGACACCAGCAACACCCGCAACCGGTCGCGCACCCCGTTGATCTGCACCACAGCGATATTGTTGCGGTTTGTCAGCTCACCCTCGCCTTGCGGCACGGTGAATTGGATCACATTCATACCACCATGCGGCAACGTAACGGGCAGCTCGATATCCTTGCCAACCGGCACATTGAAACTCTGCGGCACACCGCCATCAATCGCGATTTGCAACGCCGATACAGACCCCGCCGCGACCGGAACCGCACCCTGATCCTCGATCCGCAGGGTCAACACAACCTCTTCGCCAAGGATCGCAAAGCCGGGGGCGTTCTTAACGCTCAACCGCCGATCCCAATCGGTTTCATGCCCCGTCAAAATGTTGTGCACGGGTGCGGTGATCAGCGGAGCCAGATCAACATCATGCACCTGCCCGTCCGTCACCAATAACACCCCTGCAATCCGTGACTGCGGGATGTCGGCCAAGGCCTCGGTCAAGGCGCCCATCAACAATGTACCGCCATCTCCATCCGCGTCAGCCACCGTCACCACGCGCAATTCGGTGTTCGGGCGCGCGTTAATGCGGGCCGTCATTTCGCTCACTGCACTGGCCGTTTGCACCTCCCGATCACTGATCTTTTGGCTGGCGCTTTCGTCAACCACCAACAACACAATATCGTCCAGCGCATCGCGGTCTTCCTGCTGCAACGACGGGTTTGCCAGCGCCGCCAGCAACACCACGGCCGCAAAACCGCGCAAAACCCAACCCGCCAATCCACGCCAGATCGCAAACGCAATGAAGCCCAGAACAACAACGGTCAAAACCGCCAAAATCGGCCATGCGACAATCGGGGAAAACAGAATGGATCCGCTCATTGGTTCAACCGATCCAACAGATCAGGCACATGCACCTGATCCGATTTATAATTGCCGGTCAGAACATGCATCAACAGGTTCACCCCGAACCGATACGAAATCTCGCGTTGGCGCTCGCCTGTGTAGCCACGCCCGACCCGAAACATGAAATTGCCGCCACTTTCCACAGCCCATGCCGCGGCCCAATCATTGCCTCCGATGATCACCGGCGTCACGCCATCATTCAGGTTGCGAAACGGCATCCCCTCGGCGCGAACGGCGTCCGCGGGGGCGGCTTCCACCCAAACAGGGCGGCCCACATGACGGCCCGGAAAATCCTGCAGCAGATAGAAACTGCGCGTTAAAACATGATCTTGCGGCAGCGGTTCAAGCGCCGGAATATCCAGCCCCAACGCCAATTGTTGCAGCTTGCGCCCCTCCGCCGTGGTACCGGTTCCAAACCCTGCAATGTCACCGTCGCGGGTATCAAACATGATCATGCCACCGCCCCGCAAATAGCGGTTCAATTTGGCATAGGCCTCAGGCGAGGGCAGCGGTTGGCTGGCCACAATCGGCCAGTATAAGAACGGGAAAAACGCCAACTCGTCCGTTTCCAGATCAATCGAAATCGGGTTAGCAGGCTCAATTGTGGTGCGCCGATACAGAACGTCCGACAAGCCCATCAACCCCGCTTGTGCGACCGCGTCAACGGCTGTGTCGCCCGTGATAACATGGGCCAAAACGACCTCGGCCGTGGCATCAATTGCAAAATCATCCGACTGCGCCTTTGCACTCTCGGGCATGATCATGACCAGCGCAACCAACGCCGAAACGCTCGTGCTGCGCGGTCCCCGCAAGCGCCCCGACAACCAAAGGGATGCCAAAATATCCAACATCAACAACACCAAAGCAGCGGTCAAAAACCAGCCTTTCAACAAGGTTTCGCGTGTAATCGACAGCCCCTCAACGACGACGCTCGCGGGCCACTTTGCCACAGCCAAACTGGTATCGCTGCCCACTGCGTTCGCCGCCACACGGCGCTTGTCGTTCTGGTAAACACCAGGTGGCATGTCCGCAGTGACCACGCCCCCTGCCAAATCTTCGCCCGCAACACCGGCCATCAAACCCGCATCCGCCAATTGTCCGAACCCGTCCAGCAGACGCACCGGCGCCCATGTGGTTCCGGCCAAATCCTCGTCACTCAACACCCCTTGATGCGAGGAGATCGCCAGACGTTCCAACATCTGAACGAACAGGCCGGATAACGGCAGACTAGACCACTCCGCGTTGGCGGTGACGTGGAACAAAACCACCTGTCCCAGCCCCAATTCCTTGCGCGTGACCAGTGGCGTGCCGTCAGCCAGTGCCGCAATCACCCGTCCGGCAAGGTTCGGGTCCGGCTGGGCCACAACTTGCGATGTCACAGTCACATCTGCGGGAACGTCCAGCCCGAAAAACGGTGACGTTTCAGGGAACGCTTGCAGCGCTTTTGGTTGCCCCCAACTCATCGCGCCACCCACCGTGCGCCCCCCTGCCCGCAAGCGGACCGGCATCAGAGCGTTCTCCACATTGCGGCTCAAATCACTCGCCGCCATCCGTGTGCCCGCAAACCGCACCAGCAATCCACCGGCCTCGACCCAGTCGATCAAACCCTCGGTTTGACTGACAGTCAACTTGGCCACATCGGCCAAAATGATCACATCGGGCTTAGCCGGCAACACGTCCTCCAACCCGCCTTTGATCAGGTCCGCCGATGGCTCCAACGCTTGGTTCAAATAGTACAAAGGTGACAGCAGTTGCAGCCCCTCACGCGCATCATGAGGCGCGATCAATGCGACCTCGCGGCGGCGCAAACCATCATCTGTCAACGCCACTGCTCCTGCCGAGTTGATCCCCCGCACGGCAAAACGCGACACTCTGTTGCGCAATTCGGGCGGCAGGCTCAGGGCCGTTTCAGCCTGTGCCTCGCCCGCCAAAAATGCCAGATCAACCCGCGCCAATTCACGCTCGATCCCAACAGGGTCCAACCCGATCGCCGCAACGCTCAGCGCCGCATCACCTGTCGCATCACTGCGCAGCGCCGCGATCTGCAACGCACCATCTTTGATCATCACAGGTTTCAACCCAACCACAGCCTTTGGCGTTTGCATCACTGTCAAATTGCCCTTGGCTTCAAAGGCTTCAATCAAGATTTCGCGCCCCTCGCGGGCCAAACCATCCGACAACCAATAGGTATCAAAGGCTTGTGTGCCAAATCCATCTGCCCAGACGGCCACATCCGCGCGCGTCGGCTCCCATGCACGCGGCGTCAATCCCGCCAAACGGGTCTGCCACACATCCGCTGCCAAAAACTGCATCTCGCCTGCTGGCAAATCCGTCAAAACCACCACAGAAACAACGCGCCCCGCCCGCGACGCCTCCTCCAGCAACCCCGAAATCCGGTCCTGACGCATCGTCCAATCACGCGCATCCGCCCATGTCCCATCGGCCACAATCAACAACGGCCCATTGCTCATGGTCTCGTCCTTGGGGCCCAAGATCGGCCCGGCAAACCCGACGATCACCGCCGCCAGCGCCACCATGCGCAGCAGCATCAACCACCACGGCGTTTTGTCTGCATGGACCTCGTCATCCGACAGCCCCAACAGCAACGCCACCCCTGGGAACCGCCGCTTGATCGGGGCCGGCGGCACAGCGCGCAGCAATATCCACAGGATCGGCAAGGCGACCAACCCCAACAACAGCCAAGGCGCGGTGAATCCAAATGGGCCCAAAGTGAACATCAGTGCCGCCGCTCCAACGCATGATAAAGCCAGGTCAAAGCAACCCGTGGCGCGTCATTTGTATGATGGCAATTGTACTGCCACCCCGTCAAATGCGCCAAATCCGCCAACGCCGCCTTGCGTTCAGCCAAGCGTTGCAAATAACGGTCTCGCAGATCACCCGCCTTTAGGGTTTCATGGCGAACGGTGCCGGCCATGCTCTCGAATATGGTGCGCCCATCAAAGGGAAACGCTTCCTCTTGAGGGTCCAACACTTGCAGCAGCGCGCCCTTCACGCCGCGATCCGCTGCCTGCGTCAGCGCCGCTTTTACGCCCTCGAAATCACCCATAAAATCCGAGATGAAAACCGCCCGTGTGTTGGGCCGCATCCCGTGGGTCTCGGGGTGGCCAAAATCCGCGCCTTCATCCGCATCCGTCAATTCCTGCGCCATCCGCAATAGTTGCCCTTGCCCCGTGCGCGGCGGGTTGGCGCTGCTGGTCAATCCGACCCGCTCGCCGCCCCGCACCAGCAACACAGCCGCCGCCAGCGCCAGAACCCGCGCCCGTTCACCCTTGGTGACCAAATCCTTAGCGGACGCGAACGCCATCGAGGCCGCCCCATCCACCCAAAGCATCACCGATTGCGCCGCCTGCCATTCCTTTTGTTTGATGAAATGCACATCCGATCTGGCAGAACGCCGCCAGTCAATCTGCCGCGCCTCGTCGCCATCCACAGCCACACGGTACTGCCAAAACTCATCCCCCATGCCGGAATGTCGCCGCCCATGCTCGCCCAGCAAGATCATCGCAGCCAAGCGTTCAGCATCCGCCAACAGCGGCGGCAACGCCCCCGCCAGTTCGGCAGATCGGCGTCTTAGGGCGGCGGGCGTTGTCACGCGGCCGCCTCACCTTTGGCCACTTGGGCCACCACGGACTCGATCAAATTTCCCAGCGTTTCACCGCGCGCCTTGGCGGCAAACGACAGGGCCATCCGATGCCTCAACACCGGAGCAGCCATATCCATCACGTCATCCACCGTCGGCGCCAATCGCCCATCCAGCAACGCCGCCGCCCGCACCATCAACATCAAGGCTTGCGCAGCTCGTGGCCCCGGCCCCCATGATACATTTTCGCGCACCATATCGCTGGCCAGCTCATCTTCCGGACGGCACGCCCGCACCAGATCAAGGATCAGTTCTAGCACTGCATCTCCAACCGGCATCCGGCGCAACAAGGTCTGCGCCGCCAGCAATTCAGCCGCCGTAAACACGTTGGAAACCTCGCCATCCTCAACGCCAGTGGTGGCCAAGATAATGGCTTTTTCCGTGTCTCGATCCGGATACTCCACATCAATCTGCACCAAAAACCTGTCCAACTGTGCTTCTGGCAACGGATAGGTGCCTTCCTGCTCAATCGGGTTTTGGGTGGCCAAAACGTGGAATGGTGCACCCAAATCACGCTCTTTGCCTGCAATGGAAACCTGCTTTTCCTGCATCGCTTGCAACAACGCCGATTGGGTCCGTGGCGAGGCGCGGTTGATCTCATCCGCCAACAAAAGCTGACAAAAAACCGGCCCTTCAATGAACCGAAACGCCCGCGCGCCATCTGCGCCCTCATCCAACACTTCCGAGCCCAGAATATCGGCGGGCATCAAATCAGGTGTAAATTGTATCCGCGCGCCATCAAGCCCCATTACCGTCGACAGCGCCTCGACCAAACGCGTCTTGCCAAGGCCGGGCAAGCCGATCAACAGACCGTGCCCGCCACATAACAACGCACTTAACGTCAAGTCCACGACACGGGTCTGGCCAATAAACCGATGGGCGATCATGGTCTTGGCGCTGGCCAGTTTTGCGCCCAGCGCCTCGATCTCGGCAACCAAATTTTCAGCTTTATCCATGACAACTCTCCCTTAACACGGTTATGACAGTATTAAACGGGTAAACAGCATAGGATTCAAACGGCAAACGCTATGAATGATGAAAAGATCGTGAAGGCATCAGCGGAAAGCCTCGCAACAGCGGCGCGTAACGCTTCAAAGGGCGGATTGCCGCCTGTGCATCTATGGAATCCCGAATTTTGCGGCGATCTGGATATGCGTATCGCGCGGGATGGCACCTGGTTCTATCTTGGCACCCCGATCGGGCGGCCTGAATTGGTGCGACTTTTTTCCACCATCCTGCGCCGTGACGGGGACGACTATTTCCTCGTCACCCCCGTTGAAAAAGTCGGGATCACCGTCGACGACGCCCCTTTTGTGGGCCAGGATTTTGAGGTGACAGGCAGCGGCGCCGACCAGACCCTGACCTTTGAAACCAACGTCGGCGATACTGTCGCCGCTGGACCTGACACGCCGATCCGCGTGACCCGTGACCCAAAAAGTGGCGAGCCGTCACCTTACGTGCTGGTTCGCAGCAATCTTGAGGCATTGATTGACCGCAAAAGCTTCTATCGCCTTGTTGATATCGGCGCGCATCATGACGGATGGTTCGGCCTCTGGTCTGGTGGCGTTTTCTTCCCAATCATCCCCAGCAACGAGCTGCCTTAACATGCATACATTCTGCGCCAACCTGACAATGATGTTCACCGAACATGCCTGCATTGACCGTTTTGAGGCCGCCAAGGAAGCCGGATTTGACGTGGTGGAAATTCTGTTCCCCTATGATCACCCAGGGCAGGAAATGCGCTCGGCTTTGATAAAACACGACTTGAAACTGGCGCTGATCAATACCCCACCGCCAAACTGGGCGGGCGGTGACCGCGGCTATGCGGCGATCCCGAATGGCGAAAAACGGTTTCAATATGATTTCAAACGCACCATGCGCTATGCAAATCTGCTAAAACCCACCCATATCCACATCATGGCCGGCCGCGCCAAAGGGGCCGTGGCCCGCGCCACATTCATCAAAAACCTGAAATGGGCCTCTGCACACGCCCCGAAACAAAGCCTGACGATCGAACCGATCAATCACACCGATATTCCCGACTATTTCCTGCATGATTTCGATCAAGCCGCCGACATTCTAGACGAAGTCGCCGCCCCCAATCTGGGCCTGCAATTTGACGCCTATCATGCCCATATGATCACCGGTGATTTGCCCGCCACATGGGACGCCCACGGCCATCGCGCAGTCCATATCCAGATTGCCGCAGCCGAAGAACGTGCCGAACCCATCGGCGGTGATATCGACTATCCGGCCTTTTTCGATCAACTGAAAAAAGACAACTACAAAGGCGTGATCAGCGGTGAATACAACCCGAAAAACCACACATTGGACGGGCTGGGCTGGATCAACGCCTAAGGCACCAACCGTTGCTTCTTCTTTTCCTAAATACCTGCGCTGCAGGCAATAAACCTAATGCGCTTCGGCCCAATTCGCGCCCGTTCCCGCATCCACGGTCAACGGCACGTCCAATTTGACAGCTGGCATCGCGGCCCCCTCCATCACATCGCGCACCACATGGGTTACCTCGTCAACCGCATCCGCTTCGACCTCAAAGATCAATTCATCATGCACCTGTAACAGCATCTTTGCGGGCATCCCGTCAATTGCGGCGGGCATCCGGATCATTGCGCGGCGAATAATGTCAGCCGCCGTCCCTTGAATAGGCGCATTGATTGCGGCGCGCTTGGCAAACCCCGCCCGCGGACCTTTGCTGCCCATTTCAGGCGTATGGATTTTGCGGCCAAACAGGGTTTGGACATATTTATGCTCTTTGGCGAATTCCACGGTGGCATCCATATAGGTCCGAATGCCGGGGAAGCGCTCAAAGTAACGGTCGATAAACCCCTGCGCCTCTTTGCGCGGTATCCGCAAATTGCGCGCCAGACCAAAGCCGGAGATCCCGTAGATCACCCCGAAATTGATCGCCTTGGCCTGACGACGAATGTCCGGCGTCATCTCATCCATCGGTACATCGAACATCTCGCTCGCGGTCATGGCGTGAATGTCTTGCCCATCGAAAAACGCCTTTTTCAACGCGTCGATTTTGGCGATATGCGCCAGTATCCGCAACTCGATTTGGCTGTAATCAAGAGACAGCAAAACCTTACCCTTATCCGCAACAAACGCCTCGCGAATGCGCCGCCCATCCTCTGATCGTACCGGAATATTCTGCAAATTCGGGTCCGTTGACGCCAAACGGCCCGTGTTGGCCCCCGCAATCACATAAGACGTGTGCACNCGGCCCGTTTCAGGGTTGATNTGCTCCTGCAACGCGTCCGTATANGTCGATTTCAGTTTGCTCAACTGACGCCANTCCAACACGCGCGACGGCAGGTCATGGCCCTCAGCGGCCAAATCTTCCAGCACATCTGCGCCGGTGGCATAAGCACCGGTCTTGCCTTTTTTGCCACCCTCCAACCCCATTTCATCGAACAGGATTTCTCCCAATTGTTTGGGTGACCCCACATTAAACGGCCGCCCTGCCAGCGCATGAATATCCGCTTCCAGCCCCGCCATTTTCTGCGCGAATGTGTTGGACATCCGGCTCAAAACATCGCGCTCAACCTTGA
>JGI24023J19991_10001367_pt1 | contig 18803 bp, 20 predicted proteins | sample Cruoilmetagenom1_FD_19991 | JGI IMG/M metagenome (IMG submission 19991) | reverse complement strand
CGGCAACATTTAGATAGCCCTCCCGGCCCGCCAATGCCAGCCCGCATCTCGCCTCCAACACCGCCAGGACCATAGCCAGGCGGCCGGCGTCCCAACCGATCACGGCCCGCCTGGGTGTTGCCAGGGAGGAGGGGGAGACCAGGGCTTGCACCTCGACCAGAAGCGGCCGGGTGCCCTCCAGGCCGGCAAAGACGGCCGAGCCCGAGACGTTGCCCCGCCGTTCGGCCAGGAACAGGGCGGAAGGGTTGGGGACCTCCATCAGGCCACGGTCGGTCATCTCGAAGACGCCGATCTCGTCGGTCGGCCCGTACCGGTTCTTGGTGGCCCGCAGGATGCGGAACTGATGGCCACGCTCGCCCTCGAAGGAGAGGACGGCATCCACCATGTGCTCCAGCACCTTGGGTCCGGCGATCTGGCCGTCCTTGGTGACGTGCCCGACCAGCAGAACGGTAAAACCGCGCCGCTTGGCCAGGCGGATCAGCTCCTGGGCGCTGGCCCGGACTTGCGAGACCGTGCCCGGTGCTGAATCCAGGCTGTCCACGAACATGGTCTGGATCGAGTCGATGACGACGATCCCCGGTGTCTCGGCGGCATCTAGGCTGGCCGCAATATCCCGCACCGCCGTCGCCGCGGCGAGCAGCACCGGCGACTGACTCAGGTCCAGGCGGCGGGCGCGCAGGCGCAGTTGCTCCACCGCTTCCTCGCCCGAGATGTATAGGCACGCCGGGGCCGCCGCGCCGCCGGTAGGGCCGGCGAGGGCGGCAACGACTTGCAACAATAGGGTCGATTTGCCGATGCCTGGATCGCCGCCGATGAGGATGGCGGAGCCGGGCACCAGACCGCCGCCACAGACCCGGTCGAACTCGGCGATGCCACAGGCGCGCCGCGGGGCGCCCTCGGCGGGACCATCCATGCTGGCGTATTCGATACTGCGGCCGCGCTTACGGCCGGCCGTCGCCAGGCCGCCGGGAGCGCTTTCGCGCGGCGCTTCCTCGACCACGGTGTTCCAGCCGCCGCAACCGTCGCAACGGCCACTCCAGCGCGTCGTGGCGGCACCACAGGACTGGCAGACAAAACGGGCGTGTGTCTTGGCCAAGGCTAAATGTGAACCTCTCGGCGGTCGACGTGGAGGGCTGAGCCCAGATATCTCAAATGGCGCGAACCTGCATTTCGATCGGGCCCTCGGCGCGGCCATGGATGAATTGATCCACGTGGGCGTTACCCGAGGAGTCGATCTCGGCGACCGGCCCCTGCCAGATGATCTTGCCTTGATAGAGCATGGCCATCCGATCGGCGATCTTGCGGGCGCTGGCCATATCGTGGGTGATCGACAAAGCCGTCGCGCCCAGTTGTCGCACGCACTTGACGATCAAATCGTTGATGACATCGCCCATGATCGGATCGAGGCCGGTGGTCGGCTCGTCGAAAAAAATGATCTCTGGCGCCGTGGCGATGGCGCGCGCCAAGCCGACGCGCTTGCGCATGCCGCCGGATAGCTCCGCTGGCGACAGCTCGCCCACCTCCGGTTTCAGGCCGACGGCGGCCAGCTTCTCGATGGCGATTTTTTTTGCCGCGGCGCGCTCCATGCGCTCGCCCTGAATCAGGCCGAAGGCCACGTTCTCCCACACCGGCAGGGAATCGAACAGGGCGGAGTTCTGGAACAACATACCGAACTTGCGGCGCACCCGTTCCAGATCGCGGGCGTTCATGCGTACCACTTCCTCGCCATCCACCTGGATGCTGCCCGCTTCGGGCGTCAGCAGTCCAAGGATGCATTTGAGCAAGACCGACTTGCCGCTGCCCGAGCCGCCGATGACCACGACGGACTGACCGGCCTCGATGTCGAGGTCAAGTTCGTCGAGTACGACATTGTCGCCAAAGGACTTATGTAGGCCGCGAATCCGAATCTTGGGGGTCATCGGGCGAAGAACAACTCGGTAATGAAGTAGTTGAAGCAAAGGATCAAGATCGAGGCGGAGACCACGGCATTGGTGGTTGCCGCGCCGACGCCTTGTGCCCCGCCGCGCGAGTTATAACCGTGATAGCAGCCCATCAGCGTCACCAGGAAACCGAAGACGCCGGCTTTGACCAGGCCGGAAATGACGTCCTGCGGCTCGACGAAATCCATGGTGTTCTTCAGGTAGGTGGCCGGGTTGAAGCCGAGCTTGTAGCTGGAGACCACATAGCCACCGAAAACACCGATGATGTCGGCGATCAGGACCAGTATAGGCAGCATGGTCAGGCCGGCGATCAGGCGCGGGGCCACCAGATACTTGAACGGGTTGGTGGCCAGCGTATCCAGCGCATCGATCTGCTCGGTCACGCGCATGGTGCCGATTTCGGCGGCCATGGCGGCGCCGACCCGTCCGGCGACCATCAGGCCGGCGAGCACCGGACCAAGCTCGCGGGTGATCGAAACGACCACCACGTTCGGAATCGCACTCTCCGCCGAAAAGCGGGCAAAGCCCGTGTAGCTTTGCAGGGCCAGCACCATGCCGGTGAAGATCGCCGTCAGGCCCACTACCGGCAGCGAGTAGTAGCCGATCTCGATCATCTGCCGGCCAATCAACCGCGGATAAATCGGCGGTCGCACGCAATGCGAGACAGATGTGGAGGTGAACAGCACGATGCGGCCGGTCGCCTGCAGGAAAAGCAGAAACGTCCGGCCAAGAGGTTGGAGAATCGGCACGCGGCAGGTCCCTCAATCGCCCGAATAGACGCGGTGATAGCGATGCCCGAGGCCGGTGAGGATCTCATACCCGATGGTCCCCGCCGATTCGGCCACATCGTCGACGCTTATATCCGCGCCGATGAGGTCCACCAAGGCGCCCGGACGCGTTGCGTCGCGCGACACCTCGGTCACGTCGAATGTCGTGAGATCCATCGATACCCGCCCGATTAAAGACACCCGCTGTCCGCCGATCCAGGCGCTGCCGCTGTTGGACAACGACCGAAGATACCCATCCGCATAGCCGACGGCGACGGTTGCGACTCGCGTCGGCCCGGCAGCGCGGTGGGTCGCACCATAGCCAACGGTCCGGGGAGCGTCAATCTCGCGCACCTGTAGGATTTTTCCTTGCAGATGAATGACTTGTTTCATGGGATTAGAACGGCCGGGGGTTGGGTTGATGCCGTAAAGCGCAGCACCGGGACGCACCAGATCGAAATGATACGCCGACCCCAGGAAGATACCGGAAGAATTGGCCAAGCTGGCGGGGGCCTTGGGCAATCGCGCCCGTGCCGTCGTGAAGGCGGCGAGTTGCTCGCCGTTAAGCGGATGATCCGGGTCCTCGGCACAGGCCAGGTGGCTCATCACAATGCGCACGTCGATACCGGACAGGCGGTCCGGTTCGGCGGCCAGCACGTCCATCTCCGCTGGCGGCAGGCCCAGGCGGTTCATGCCCGTGTCGATGTGAATCGCGGCGGGCAGGGCGTGCCTCGATCTCGCCCAGGCTGTTCAGCGCCGGGGTTACGTCGTGTGCCAGGAAATCGGCAGCCGGCCCGGCGGCCAATCCGTTCAGGACGTAGATGGCCGGCGCCGGCTTTATCTCCGCCAAGCTGTGGCGCACGGCGATGGCCTCATCGAGTAACGCCGTAAAAAACGTGGCCGCGCCGGCACGCGCCAGCGCCGGGGCGACCCGCGCAGTGCCCAGGCCATACGCATCCGCCTTGACCACGGCAGCGCAAGCGCCGCTGGTATGTGCCGCCAGGGTCCGGTAGTTGGCTTGCACGGCTGCAAGGTCGATATGAAGAATGGCGCCGGCCATCTACGTCCTAAACGGATTGGCCGCCGCATTGTCGGTTGCGGCCGGCTCAGTTTCGGACATCGGGCAGATGATCGTCCGGGAACAGATCGTTGAACTGCGTGAACTCGCCCTGGAAATGCAACTCGACGGTGCCGATGGGTCCGTGCCGTTGCTTGCCGATGATTATCTCGGCTTTGTTGCGCGCTTTTTCCAGTTGGTCGTCATAGCCGCTTTGACGCTCGCTAAACCGCTCGCTGCTTTCGCTGGGCCGCTGTGTCGGACGCTCGCGCGCAAGGTAATATTCCTCGCGGTAGATAAAGAGGACCACATCGGCGTCTTGCTCAATGGAGCCGGACTCGCGCAGGTCGGACAACTGCGGCCGCTTGTCGTCGCGCTGCTCCGTTTGCCGGGAGAGCTGCGAGAGGGCGATGACAGGCACGTTCAATTCTTTCGCCACCGCCTTTAGGCCACGGGTGATCTCGGAGACTTCCTGCACCCGGTTATCGCTGCGCATACCCGGCGGCCCCTGCATGAGTTGTAGATAGTCGACGACGATCAAGCTCAAGCCGTGTTGCCGCTTCAGGCGCCGCGCCCGGGTGCGCAGGGCCGGGATGGACAGCGCCGGGGTATCGTCGATAAACAGTGGCAAGGCATGCAGGGCGCGGCTGGCCTCGAAGACCCGATCAAACTCGTCCTCGCGAATCTCGCCGCGCCGCATGGCATCCGAGCGCACATGCGCCTGTTCGGACAGAATGCGGGTGGCCAGTTGTTCGGTCGACATTTCCAGCGAGAAGAAAGCCACTACCTCAGGCACCTCGATGGGGGTGCCGTCCGGTGCGCTCTCCTGGCGCCGGGACGAGGCGGCATTGTAAGCGATATTCGTTGCCAACGACGTTTTGCCCATGGACGGGCGGGCGGCGAGGATNATCANATCCGACTGATGCATGCCGCCGAGCAGCTTGTCCAGATCGCGGAATCCAGTGGATACACCGGCGACGTGGCTGTCGCGCTTGAGCGCCGCCTCGGTCATCTCGACCGCCTCGATGACCGCCGACTTGAAGCTGCGGAAACCGCCCTCGCTTTGGCCGACCTCGGCCAGGTTGTAAAGCTTCTGCTCGGCCGTCTCGATCTGGTTCGTGGCGGTGATGTCCAGGTCCTGCTCGAAGGCGTCGTTCACCACATCCTCGCCCAGGGCGATCAGCTCGCGGCGCAGGTACAGATCGTGGATGGTGCGGCCGTAGTCAATGGCGTTGATGATGGTGACATAGCTGCTTTGCAGCTTGGCCAGATACTGGGCGCCACCGACCTCGGTCAGCGCCTCATCCTGCTCGAACAGATTTTTCAGGGTGACCGCGTTGGCGACTTGCCCACGTTCGATCAGTTTGCCGCACGCCTCGTAGACGCGTCCATGCGCGCCATCGGCGAAATGATCGGGCTGCAGAAAATCGGCAACCTTTTCATAGGCCCGGTTGTTGGCCAGGACGGCGCCCAGCAGTGCCTGCTCTGCTTCGTAGTTGACCGGCGGGCGACGAAAAGAATCATCTTCCTCCGCAGCCTGCGGCAGAGCGGCCACGTTTGTATGTTGATTGCGATCCATGGTGACCGATAATACCAGAACACAGGTGCATCGTGCACGGTCGCTTTTTGTATTTCTGTGTCTGTTTGTCAGTGAGTCGCGGGGATAAAACGACCGCGAAAAAAACGGCCCGCGTTGCAAGCCGTTTTTTCCTCTGTGTCTACCCGGCCAGTCGTTGGCGTGTGCGGGTTAGCTTTCTTTCGAGTCCGAAGCCGATTCGGTCTCTTCCGATTCTTCGTCGCTCGACTCATCCGCTTCGATCGCAGCCAGCGCTGCTTCCTTCTCCGCGCCGGCGGCCTCGACGGCGGCCTGCAGATCCTCGGCACTGACGATGTGGCCGGTGCTGTATTGCGCCTCCGCCTCGGCGTCCGTGCGCGCTACATTTGCTGTTACGCTTACCGTGACCTCGGGATGCAAACGGACTTTCACCTTATGCAGGCCCAAATTCTTGATCACGGCATCCAGGCTGACCTGATCGCGGGTGATCGTGAAGCCGGCGGCGGTCACTGCCTCGGCCAAGTCACGCGCGGTGGCCGAGCCGTACAGGTGCCCGGACTCGCCGGCTTGCCGGATCAGGACAACAACATGGCCGTCCAACTTTTCGCCGACCTTCTGCGCTTCGTCGCGGCGCGTCAGGTTTTCCGCTTCGAGCTGGGTACGTTGCTGTTCGAACTGAGCCAAATTCGCGTTTGTTGCCCGCCGCGCCTTTCGCTGCGGCAGCAGATAGTTGCGAGCATAGCCCGGCTTGACGGTGACAACGTCGCCCATCTGGCCGAGCTTTTCGATCCGCTCCAGGAGAATGACTTGCATGGCTTCGGCTTTCCGCTACTGGACCAAGTACGGGATGAGCGCCAGGAAGCGCGCCCGCTTGATCGCCTTCGACAACTCCCGCTGCTTCTTGGTCGAGACGGCGGTGATTCGGCTGGGGACCATTTTGCCGCGCTCCGAGATGAAGCGCTGCAACGTCCGCACGTCCTTGTAGTCGATCTTGATCGCTTTCGGACCCGAGAACGGGCAACTCTTGCGGCGGCGAAAAAACGGCCGGCGCGTGCCCGCCGACTTGCTGACAACTTCGATCGTCATGCTTCGGACTCCTTGTTATCCGAGTCTTGCGGGGTGCTAGGCGGAGGACTTGCTGGTGCGCTAGCCTCGCGTTGTTCGCGCGGCGGACGGGAATCCCTGTCCTCGCGATCACCGCGGAAGCCACCGCGTGGGCCACCCCGATCGCCGCCCCGGCCACCTCTATCGTCTCGGCTGTGCCGGCTCTGCACCACCACCGATGGCTCTGTCTCCAACTCGGGGACACGCACGGTCAGATAGCGCAGCACGTCTTCGTTGAGGCGCATGGTTCGCTCCATCTCGTGCACCGCGGCAGCCGGCGCGTCGAGATTGAGCAGAATGTAGTGACCTTTGCGATTCTTCTTGATGCGGTAAGCCATGTTACGCAGGCCCCACATCTCCTTCTTGCCGACCTGGCCACCGTTCTCTTCGATGATACCGGAAAACTGGTCCGCAAGGGCCTCGGCCTGGGTGGCCGAAATGTCTTGGCGCGCAATGAACACGCACTCGTAAAACGCCATACTCTATACTCCCTATGGCTGTTAGGTGGACCGGCGCTATCAGTTCAGCCGCCCGGTCCGAAGCCGATCCCCATCCAGGGGGCCGACAAGGAGTTATGTCCGCAGCAAACATGTTGCGAGGCGCGGGACTATACACCAAACCAACCCATGCGCAAGGCCAGGAAAGCCCGGTTTTGCGGTGCCCACACCCCGTCGCTTGACAGGGCGGCGGCAGCGGGTATCTCTCTGGCCGCCACCGCGCGTGGGCGGTGCCGTCTTTAGGGGGAGGATTGTATGAGCCGGGCATTCGTCTTTCCGGGTCAGGGCTCGCAGGCCGTCGGTATGGGCGCCGCCCTGGCCGAGGCGTTTCCCGCCGCCCGCGAGGTCTTCGAGGAGGTGGACGACGCCCTGTCGCAACGTCTCAGCCGGCTGATGTTCAACGGGCCGGAAAGCGACCTGGTCCTCACCGAGAATGCCCAACCGGCCCTGATGGCGGTCAGCCTGGCGGCCGTGCGGGTCATCGAGCGCGAGGGGAAAATGACCCTGGCGGACAAGGCGGCCTTCGTGGCGGGCCATTCGTTGGGCGAATATTCCGCCTTGGCGGCGGCCGGTGCTCTCGCGGTTAACGATACCGCCCGTCTGCTGAAGCGCCGCGGCCGGGCCATGCAGGAGGCGGTGCCCGTGGGGCAGGGGGCGATGGCGGCCCTTCTCGGCCTCGATGTGGCGGCGGCAAAAGCCGTGGCCGAGGAGGCCGCGCAAGGGGACGTCTGCGCTCCTGCAAACGACAATGCCGACGGCCAGGTCGTCCTCAGCGGCGATGCGGCGGCGGTGGAGCGGGCCGTGGAACTCGCCCCCGCCAAAGGGGCCAAGCGGGCCATCATGCTGTCGGTCAGCGCCCCCTTCCATTGCAGCCTCATGGCGCCGGCCGCCGATGTGATGGCGAAGGCTTTGGCCGACGTGACGATGCGCCCGCCGCGCCCGCCGCTGATTGCCAATGTCACCGCCGAGGTCACCGACGAGCCGGATACCATCCGCGAGCTTCTGGTCCAGCAGGTGACAGCCATGGTGCGTTGGCGCGAGTCCGTGCTTACCATGCGCGATCGCGGCGTCGACACGCTGATCGAACTGGGCGCCGGCAAGGTTTTGACCGGTCTGACCCGGCGTATCGACCGGGACCTGACCGGTATCGCCGCGGGGACGCCGGAGGAGATCGAAGATCTGATCAAGACACTGTGATCGGCCCACTGCAATAAGCCGGGCGGAGGAGGTTAAAATATGTTCGATCTATTCGAGAAGACAGCGCTGGTAACCGGCGCTACCGGTGGCATCGGCGCCGCCATTGCCCGTACGCTACACGGGCAGGGGGCGACGGTGGCCATCAGCGGGACGCGCGTGCCCGTGCTGGAAGACTTGGCAAAGGACTTGGGGGANCGGGTACACATTCTGCCATGCAATCTCGCCGATGCCGCGGCTGTTGCCGGTTTGCCCGGCGATGCGGAAAAGGCCATGGGCGGCNTCGATATTCTGGTGAACAACGCCGGCTTGACCCGCGATAATCTGGCCTTGCGCATGAAAGATGACGATTGGTCACAAGTCCTGGAAGTCAACCTGACCGCCGGATTCCGGCTGGCGCGGGCTTCCTTGCGCGGCATGATGAAAAAGCGTTGGGGTCGAATCGTCGGGATCACATCGATCGTCGGCGTGACCGGCAATCCGGGGCAAGCCAACTATGCCGCCTCGAAGGCCGGCATGATCGGCATGTCGAAGGCGCTGGCTCAGGAGGTGGCCTCGCGCGGGATCACCGTCAATTGCGTCGCTCCGGGCTTTATCGCTACCGCCATGACCGATCAGCTATCCGAGGCGCAGCGAGAGAAGTTGACGGCCGCTGTTCCCGCCGGTCGCCTTGGGTCGCCGGAGGACGTTGCCACGGCCGTGCTGTTCCTGGCCAGCGACGAGGCGGCCTACATGACCGGCCAGACCTTGCATGTAAATGGGGGAATGGCCATGATATAGCCCTATTCTGGGCAATACTCATCCACTAGCCGCGGACGTTGGCAATTCCGCAAGATGTATGATATGAGGCGGCGCCCTGCCCTGGCAGGGATCGGGAAACCGGGACGGGATCCCGAGGGCCTGTCGACAATGGACGCAATGGACGCATAGAATCTGAGGGTTTTGGGCAATGAGCAACGACATCGCCGAGCGTGTTAAGAAGATCGTCGTCGAGCATCTTGGGGTCGATGAGGCCAAGGTCGCGGAGGGCGCTAGTTTTATCGATGATCTTGGTGCCGACAGTCTCGATACCGTCGAGCTGGTCATGGCATTCGAGGAAGAATTCGGGTGCGAGATTCCCGACGACGCGGCGGAGAAGATCGTGACGGTCAAGGACGCCGTAGACTTCATCCAGCAGCACGCCTAAGCCGCGGTACGGAAACGGTCAGCACAACCGACAGCGATCAAGCACCCCATGCGTCGAGTCGTCGTCACCGGTCTTGGCTTGGTCTCGCCGCTTGGCACCGGAGTCAAACCGGTGTGGGAGCGGTTGATCAACGGGCAGTCCGGCATTCGGGCCATTCAATCCTTCGATGTGTCGGATTTGCCGGCAAAGATTGCCGGACAGATTCCGCAAGGCGAGACGGCCGAGGGCGGCTTCAACGCGCTTGACTACGTGACGCCGCAGGAGCGCCGGCGCATCGACCCTTTCATCCTTTTTGCGCTCGCCGCCGCGCAACAGGCGGTCGAGGACGCGGAATGGCGCCCCACGGACGAAGAAAGCCTGGAGCGCACCGGCGTCATGATTGGTTCCGGCATCGGCGGTTTGCAGACTATCCACGATGCCTCCATCACCGTACACGAGCGTGGCCCGCGCAAGCTATCGCCATTCTTCATTCCGGCGGCACTGATCAATCTAGCCTCGGGCCATGTGTCGATCCGTTACGGCTTTAAAGGCCCGAACCATTCAGTGGTCACGGCCTGTTCCACCGGTGCGCATGCCATCGGCGATGCGGCGCGGCTGATCATGCTCGAGGACGCCGATGTCATGGTTGCCGGCGGCGCCGAAGCGGCGGTGTGCAGGCTGGGTATGGCCGGTTTCGCGGCGTCGCGCGCCCTGTCGACGAAATTCAATGATACGCCGGAGAAAGCATCCCGGCCCTGGGATCAGGATCGCGACGGCTTCGTCATGGGNGAGGGCGCCGGTGTTGTCGTGCTCGANGAGCTGGAGCATGCCAAGAAACGCGGTGCGCGGATCTATGCCGAGGTGGTCGGCTATGGCATGTCGGGAGATGCGCACCACATCACCGCGCCGTCCGAGGATGGCAGCGGCGCCTACCGTGCCATGGAAGCGGCGCTAAAGCGGGCCAAGATCGAACCCGCCGACATTGACTACATCAACGCGCACGGTACGTCGACACCCCGTGGCGATATGATTGAGTTGGAGGCCGTCGGCCGTCTGTTCGGCGATCACGCCCGCAGTGTGAGCATGTCATCGACCAAGTCGGCGATTGGCCATCTTCTTGGCGCCGCCGGTGCGATCGAAGCGATTTTCTCCATTCTCGCGATCAACAACGGTATCGTGCCACCCACGTTGAATTTGGACCGGCCATCGGATGGGTGCGATTCCCTCGACCTGGTGCCGCATAAGGCGAAGGAACGGCCGGTCCGTGTCGCCTTGTCCAACTCGTTCGGTTTCGGCGGCACAAACGCGAGTCTGGTGCTCGCCAACCACACCTAGCCTTGGAGGGCGCCGTGCGGCGTTGGTCGATCATTGCCGGCGGTGTCACGGGGATGATCCTGCTCACGGCTGTGTTGACCGTACTCTACGGGCTAGACCGCTTTGAGCAGCCGGGACCTCTGGAGGCGGATACCATTATCCTGGTGCCGCGCGGTGCCGGCGTGGAGACGATCTCTCGCCGGCTCAAGGACGAGGGCGTCATCGACGATCCGTTCATTTTTCGTATCGGCGTCTGGCTCAGCGGCGCAACACGCGATCTCCAGGCGGGCGAATATCTCTTCCTGATCGGAACGTCGATGCGCGGCGCCATGGATGTGCTGCGTAGCGGTAAACCGTTCACCCGTCGTCTGACGCTGCCTGAAGGATTGACCAGCGCCGAAGCGGTCGTTCTGATCGCCGGTGCCGAGGCTCTCGAGGGCGACGTGGGGGAGACGCCGGCGGAGGGCTCGCTGCTCCCGGAGACATATCACTATGTTCGCGGCGATTCGCGCATGGAACTGGTGCTGCGGATGCAGCGGCCCCTGAAGCAGACGCTCGACGACCTTTGGCTGAGACGGGCACCGGGTTTGCCGTTAAAGGATAAGCAAGAGGCGGTGATTCTCGCCTCGATCGTCGAGAAGGAGACGGGTGTTCCGGAAGAACGGCCGCTGGTTGCCTCGGTCTTCGTCAATCGTCTGCGTGCCGGCATGCGCCTGCAATCCGACCCGACGGTGGCCTACGGAATTACCGGCGGCAGCGGCCCCTTGGGGCGGCCGCTGACCCGACAGGATCTACAGACGCCGAGCCCCTACAACACATATCTTAACGACGGTCTGCCGCCCGGGCCGATTTCCAACCCCGGCCGTGCGGCCATCGAGGCCGTGCTGGGGCCGGCCGAAACCGAATATCTGTATTTCGTCGCGAGCGGCAAGGGCGGGCATGCCTTCGCGAAAACCTTGGCCGAGCACAATCGCAACGTCGAACAATGGCGCAAGACGCGTGATGCTCAGAACTAGCGTTGGGCTAAGCGGCTAGTCCTTCTCGGGCAGCTTCCGCAGGAGCGGATCGACGAGGCCCGGCGGTAACGCGGCGATAAGGCGCACCAGGGCATACATCGGCCAGGGAAAGGCGATGCGCGCTTTGTCGCGGGCTAGTCCGCGCTGAATGATCCGCGCCGCCCTATAGCTCTCCATGAGCAAGGGCATGGGGAAGCGATTGACCGCGGTCATCGGCGTCTTGATGTAACCTGGACAGATGACGGTCACGGCGATGCCGTCGCTGGCCAATTGTCCGCGCAGGGCCTCACCCCACACCCGTACCGCCGCCTTGCTGGCACAATAGGCCGGAGCGCCAGGAAAACCGCGAAAGGCGGCAAGCGACGACATGATGGCGATCTGTCCGTGCTGGCGCGCGCGCATGGCTGGTAAGGCAGCCATGACCGTATTGACCACGCCGTCGACATTGGCGGCTAGGATGCCCCGTGTCTGCGCCGCATCCTCGCCATCGCCGCCGGTGCCGGCGGAAATTCCGGCGTTGGCAATCAGGAGATCGAGCGGCGCTGCCTTGGCGCGGGAATCGATCCAGTCGACCAGACGCGCGCGCTCCAGCACGTCGATTGCTGCGAGATGGACCTCGGCGCCCCGCGCCGTGCAGACCTTTGCCACGGACGCCAGGCGATCCGCATCTCGCCCGGTCAAGGCCAGGCGCACACCCGGCGCCGCATAGATCTGCGCCAGCGCGGCCCCAAGACCGCTGGAGCCTCCGGTAATCAGGATCGAATCTGGACGCGCGTACTTGGCTACCATGGAATCCCGCGAGAGAAGCCGGTCAAATCTGCACCGTGACTTGTTGCCATCCGGAGGCGTGTATATAACGTCCTGGCGTTCCTACCATTTCACCACAGCCGGGGCCATGGCCAAGCGAGCAACGACCGGGGCAATCTCCAGCATGACGGGATTTGCCCGCCAGGAAGGCGGAAACGGTGCGGTCTCCTGGGTATGGGAGATCAAGAGCCTGAACGGCCGCAACCTGGACATTCGCTCTCGATTGCCGACGGGGTACGAAGCCCTTGACGCGATCGCGCGCAGCACCGTGCCCAAGCACTGCACGCGCGGCAATCTGCAGATCAGTTTGTCGGTGGATCGCAGCGCGACACCCGCGCAATTGAAGGTCAATCACGAGCTTCTGCGGCAACTTCTCGCGCTGGTGCCGGAGATCGAGAGCGAGGTCAAGGCGGCGCCTCCGCGCCTGGACGGTCTGCTCTCCTTTCGCGGTGTCGTCGAAACCATCGAAGAGAAGGAAACGACCGAGGAATTAGACGCCCGCGTTGCGGCCATGGAAAATGATTTGGTCCGCGCCCTGAACGCCCTCGGCACCATGCGCCAGTCCGAGGGCAAGCGTTTGCAGACCATGATCGCCGGCCATCTGGAGCAGATCGAAGGCCTGGTCGCGGATGCGGCCGGCGCCGAGGCAGCGCGACCGGAGACGCTGCGCGCGCGCCTGCAGGCCCAGGTGGATGAACTTCTCGGGATGTCGCCGGCCTTGCCGGAAGAACGCCTGGCGCAGGAGGCGGCGATTCTGATTGCCAAGTCGGATGTGCGCGAGGAATTGGACCGCCTGCGGGCGCACATCGCGGCGGCGCGCGATCTAATTGCCGAAGGCCGCGCCATCGGCCGGCGTCTCGATTTCCTATGTCAGGAGTTGAACCGGGAAGCCAATACCCTGTGCTCCAAGTCATGGGACGTCGCCCTCACGCGCATCGGTCTCGACCTGAAGTCGGTGATCGATCAGTTGCGTGAGCAAATTCAGAACATCGAATAGCAGGCGATAGGGCGGTTCGATCATGCAGCAGGGAGGCATCAAACGACGCGGATTGATGTTGGTGCTCTCGTCGCCGTCCGGCGCCGGTAAAACCACCATCGCGCGCAAGTTGATGGCGCTGGACGAGAACCTGGTGATTTCCGTCTCGGCGACGACGCGGGTTAAGCGGCCGAGCGAGACCGATGGCACACACTACCACTTCGTCGGTGAAGATCGATTTGAGGCGATGGTCAGCAGTGACGATTTTCTCGAACACGCCACGGTCTTTGGTCATCGATACGGGACGCAGCGGGCCCCGGTCGAAGCAGCGTTGGCGCAGGGGCGCGATGTTCTGTTCGACATCGACTGGCAGGGCACCCAGCAATTGGCCGAAAAGGCGCGCAAAGACCTGGTCAGCGTTTTCGTTTTGCCGCCGTCCACGGCCGAGCTTGAGCGCCGCCTACGCAGCCGCGCCCAGGACCCCGACGACGTGGTGCGTGACCGCATGGCCAAGGCGACGAACGAGGTCAGCCACTGGGCCGAGTACGATTATATTCTGGTGAACAACGACGTGGCGGAAAGTGTTGCCTCGGTGCAGTCGATCCTGCGCGCCGAACGCCTACGCCGCGAGCGCCAGGTCGGCCTCAGCGATTTCGTCGAGACGTTGCGGGAAGGCCGCTAGCGCCTACACTCACAAACGGCACCTAGGCGGCATCTCGGATTTTGGATTTTGCCATGCCAATTGGTTTCACGATTAGGGTGGCAACGCCTAAGGATGAGCTAACTGTTAGCGCTTTACTCGAATCATCCTACCCGGTGCTGATGCAACAGGACTATGACCGAGATTTGCTCTCGGCTGTGCTTCCAAAAATGACGAGGGCAAGTCCTGAATTGCTGCGATCGGGTACATACTACGTCGCCGAAAACGAGAGCGGGTTAATTGTTGGCTGCGGTGGCTGGACCCGTGAACGGCCAGGTAAGGGCGATGTGGAGGATAAACTTGGTCACATTCGCCATTTTGCCACGCACCCAGAATGGACCAGTCGAGCTGTTGGTCGTTCTATCTACGATGTTTGCGAGCGACAAGCGCGGTCCGAAGGTGTGACTTGCTTTGAGTGCTATTCCAGCCTCAACGCTGAAGGTTTTTACGCCGCTCTAGGCTTCGAATCGGTCCGACGGATGGATTTTCCGATGGGTGTGAATCTGAAAATCCCCGGCGTTCTGATGCGACGTTCAATCTGAATAATTCCGGAGCGCATATTGAACGAATCGACGCTACGGGAAGGCCGCTAACCCGCCGTTTGATTCGCCAGGGCGCGCGCCAAGGCGCAAAATTCTTCTACCTCTAGCTCTTCGGCGCGGGCGGTTTCCGGCACGCCGGTGGCCGTTAGCAGCGCCCCGGCATCCGTTCCCAATGACTTCAGGCTTTGCCGCAACATCTTCCGCCGTTGCCCGAAGGCGGCGGCGGTGACCCGTTCGAGCATCGACATGTCGGCAGCCGCCAATGGCTTTGGCCGCGGCCGCAGGCCAACCACGGTGGAGTCGACCTTGGGCGGCGGTGTAAACGCACGCGCCGGCACCTCGAAGAGTGGTTGGACATGGCAAAGCCACTGCGTGATTACCGATAGGCGGCCATATGCTTTGCTGCGCGGGCGCGCGGTCAAGCGGTCAGCCACCTCGCTCTGAAACATCAGGACGAATCCGGAAAAGGCAGCGGGATCATGCGCCACATCGGCCAGCCAGCGAAGAAGCAGGGGCGTTGAGATATTGTACGGCAGATTGGCGATGATGCGCCGCGGCGCGGCGCCGATGCGGGCGGCGTCAAGGGTTAGGGCATCGGTCTCGCGCACCTCGAGGCGGCCCGGATACGAATCCGCCAACTCCGCCAGCGCGGCCACGCAACGATGGTCCTTCTCGATGGCGACCAGGTTGCCGGTGCCGGCGCCGAGCAGGGCGCGCGTCAAGCCACCGGGCCCTGGCCCGATTTCTATAACCGTACCCAAGGTTAGGTCGCCGGCAGGCGGCGGCAGGAACTGGCTCGCGGTGCGCACAATGCGGCCGGTGAGGTTGAGGTCGAACAGGAAGTGTTGGCCGAGCGACTTGCGCGCGTTGAGCCCGTGTTTGGCGATAACATCGCGCAGTGGCGGCAGCCTTGACTCGGGGTCAGGCAACGGAGCGGCGCTGCGCCGTGGCGCGAGCCTCGGCCATGGCGCTGGCGGTGGCCATGGCGGCGAGCAGGCTGGCGGGGCTCGCCCGTCCGGTGCCGGCGATTTCAAAGGCGGTGCCATGGTCCGGCGAGGTGCGGACGAACGGCAGACCGAGCGTAATGTTGACGCCGTGCTCGAAGTCGATGGTCTTCAGTGGGATCAGGGCTTGATCGTGATACATGCACAGCACCGCGTCATAGCCCGCGCGCGCCTTCGCGTGGAACAGCGTATCCGCCGGGGCCGGGCCGGCGACCTCAATTCCGGCGCCGCGCAGCTCGGCGATGGCCGGGACGATGATATCGAGCTCTTCGCGGCCCAGAGCGCCGCCTTCGCCGGCGTGTGGGTTCAGCGCAGCAACCGTCAAGCGCGGCCGGGCGATGGCAAAATCGTCGTGCAAGGCGGCTGCCGTAATCTTTCCGGCCTGGACAATAGCCTCCGTCGAAAGCGAGGCGGCGGCACGTGCCAGCGACACATGAACCGTGACCGGCACGACGCGCAGGCCGGGGCAGGCGAGCATCATGACCGGTGTGGCATCGCCGCCAGCCAGATCGGCCAGGAATTCGGTATGGCCGGGAAAGCGGAACCCACCGTCGTATAGGGTCTGCTTGTGAATCGGGTTGGTAACCACGGCGGCGGCCTCGCCAGCTTGCACCAGGCTGACCGCCCGCCTGACCGAGTCTACCACCGCTGCGGCATTCTCGCGCGCCGGTTGCCCCGGCGTTACTGCTTTCGGTACGGCCATGGGCAACACAGGCACGGCGCGTGGGAACACCGCTATTGCCTCAGCCGGTGCGCCGATGGCTTCGATCGGGACTTCTGGTGTTATCTGGCGGGCCAAGCCGGCAAGTCGCGCCGGGTCGTCGATGAGGAAAAAGGGTGTCTTCTGTTCGGGAGCTAGGGCCTGCCAAGCCCGCAAAGCGATCTCGCCGCCGATGCCTGCCGGCTCCCCCATGGTTAGGGCGAGTGGCTGCGGTGAATTCTGTGAGTCCGTATCCTTGCCCAGGCTCATATACGGATGTCGACATTGGCGCTTCGGCGCAGATCGCGCATATAACGCCGTGACAGCAGGTCGAGTTGACCGTTGACGAGTTGTTCGCGGATTGCCTCCCGGTCGATGCCGGCGTCGGTTCTCTCGCAGACCACGAGCACGCTCATGCCACCGGCAACTCGAATGGGGTCGCTGGCTTGGCCTATGGGCAGCGAGCGGACGATACTTTGGATGGGGGCCGGTAGATCGCCCAGCTTCATCGTGCCGAGATCGCCAGAGCCTGACGCACCCGCCTCAGCGGCGATTTCTTCCATGCCATCGCAGCCATTAACCTGCTTGCCAACCTCCACCGCGCGCGCATCCATCTCCTGCTGTTGCTGATCGGTCGCATCGTCCGGCAGCGGCAGCAGAATCTGTTTGATGTGCAGACTGACATCCCCCAGTGGCGATTTTCTGCTCTCCCGTAGCAGCAAGACGTGGAAACCGCTCAACGTGCGAACCGGGCCCGCNACNGTNTTGTCCTGCATGNTCGCCAGGGCNGCNTCGAGTTCCGGGGCCAGCTGGCCTTCCTGTACCCAACCGATCTCGCCACCTTGGGGCGCGGTGGCGGACTGTGAAAACTGCCGAGCCAAGGCGGTAAAGTCGGCACCGGCGCGAAGTTGATCGATCAGGCGCTCGGCATTGACCCTTACATCGCCCTCCTGCAAGACAGAATCGACGCCCAGGAAGATTTCCGATACCCGCCGCAAAGTGCTCCCCCGATTGGAGACAATGCGATTGACTACCTCTTGAATCTCCTCCTCCGACACGTGCACCGAGGGTCGCAGCCGGCGGGCAATAAGCGCGCGCCACACCAGCTGGGCGTGGATTTGTTCCAGCAGGCTCTCCTTGAGGACACCTTGCTGTTGAACCACATTGAGGAAGCCTTCCCGGGTCATTTTGTTCCGGCTGGCGAGCTGATCGACGGCGCTGTCCAATTGGTCGTCGGGCACGGCGATGTCCAGGCGTTCGGCCTCCTGCGCTTGCAGACGTTCGTCGATCAACCCACGCATAACCTGCGCGGAGACACGCTGACGCAACTCCGCCGATTCACGCTGACCCGTCGCCAGGATTGCCAACCGGACCCGCATATTGAGGTCCAGCATGGAAATAATCTCGTCATTGACCACGGCTGCGGCGCGCAGCAGGTCCTGGGCGTGGCCAGGGCTCAGAGCCGCGAAAAGCAAGCCAACGGCCAGCGCGCAACTCCGCCCCAGGCGGGCAATGCTCGCGGGTCTCGGCCGGCAGGATGGGCCTGTGAAAAGCATCATCATAGCCGCACTATAGGCCCAAGGCCCCCAGTGGACAACGAGGTGGGGCGGTCAAAATCTGCTCGCCTCATTGCTGGCAAGGCCGCCGAGATGCTTGAACACGACACTGACAAAAAAGGCATCTTCGGGCTTGATCTCCCGATCTCGGAAGAAATTCCGTTCTGCCACCGCTTCAATCAGGAAGCATTCGTCCTGGTAGACGGCGCCGACCCTCACTTGCAGGGTTTGGTCCTGACCCAGATCTACCCGTTGCCCGCCGTATATCGACCAGTATTGGCTGACCTTCGATCTCAATGTCCAATTCAGCTCCTCGCGGTCGTCAAACTCGTCCTCGGTAGTTTGCGAAGTCACCGAGATATATCCAAGATCGAGGTTAAGGGCCGGCGGGCCGACAGTCAGATCCACTTCGTTTCGTTGAAAATCCATACTGTTTTTGTCGAGGCGGAAACGGTAGAGCAGGTTGAGATCATAGTCCGGGCGGACCTGCACGCGGCCGACGATATCGGAGAGGTTGTCCTCGACACCGGAGCCCGCAACGAAAACGTCGGCTTCGCTTAGCCGATAACTTTGCCCGACAAACGTGCTGGCATAACCGCCGCCATCGCCTGTCACGGTCCATTTCAGGCCGTAGTCGAACCGGGTTCCTGGGTCGACTCGATCAAGGCCGGTGAATCGATTGAGGCTGAACAGGTTGGTGTCGTCGAACTCAAAGTCCAGGCTATCCTCGTTCGGGATCTCGTCCGGGTTGGAACCGTTGGGAGCGAACACCGCCTGGGCAATCGGTTCGATCACCTGGTGCATGCCGTCGACACTGCGGACCCACGGATAGCGCCACTGCGCCGAAAATTGTGGAAAGATGCGGCCGGTGATATCGCTCTCGGTCGGTCCGCTGGAATTCACGTCCTC
>JGI24023J19991_10001366_pt1 | contig 18809 bp, 17 predicted proteins | sample Cruoilmetagenom1_FD_19991 | JGI IMG/M metagenome (IMG submission 19991) | reverse complement strand
GACCCTATAACAGTAGGCAAACAGGCGGAACACATCGCCTGTCAGTTTTTGCAAGATAAAGGCCTGATCCACAAAGCATCAAACTACCGCTGTAAGCAGGGAGAAATTGACCTGATCATGATGGACGGCGGAACCCTGGTCTTTGTCGAGGTACGTTATCGCAAGTCAAGCCTGTTCGGTACGGCCGCAGAAACGATAGATACACGCAAACAACACAAACTGATTTTAACTGCCCAACATTACCTCTCCGCCAAAGGCAAACACCACTCAGCCAGTCGGTTTGATGTCATCTCAATGCAAGGATCGATCAATTCCGCCCACATTGAATGGATCCAGCATGCTTTTATTTCCTGATGGCAATTGAACCTGGGCGACGGGTAGCCTATCATCCTTGCATTAACAGGCAGAGATGAGCCACTCCAGAATGAGTATTAGCCAGACAATTCAGAAAAATTTTACTGACAGCATCAAAACCAAGCAAAAAGCAGCCGAATCACTGCTTGAACCTACCCAACAGGCTGTCAGGACAATGATAGAGTGCCTGCAAAACGGGTACAAGATTCTCAGTTGTGGTAATGGTGGTTCCGCGGCCGATGCACAGCATTTTTCTTCCGAGCTCCTGAACCGTTTTGTCATGGAGCGCCCGGCATTGCCCGCGATCGCCCTGACGACCGACACATCGACACTCACTTCCATTGCCAATGATTACCACTACCACTTTATTTTCTCCCGCCAACTGGAGGCGCTCGGGCAGGATGGCGACGTCCTCCTGGCCATCAGCACCAGTGGTCAGTCGGATAATGTACTGGAGGCCATCAAGACAGCTCATGACAAGAACATCCGCTGTGTAGTACTATCCGGGCGTGAGGGTGGGAAAATAGCGGATATATTACACGAAAATGATGTAGAAATCCGTGTACCAGACGATAGCACTGCTCGCATTCAAGAGGTACACTTGCTGATTATACATTGCCTCTGTGATGCAATTGATTTGGAAATGTTTGCCTGATAGGAGTAAAAAATGACCAATATGTACAAAATTCTAGTCTTCCTGCTAGTTGGCTCGATCCTGGGTGGCTGCGCACCTGCTATCATCGTGGGTGGAAGCGCTGTTTCGGCCGCACACGATCGGCGTACGCTAGGGTCTTTTGTTGAAGACCAGAATATTGAACTCAAGGCTTACGACCTTCTGTCAAAGGACAAGGAGCTGGAAAGTCAAAGTCATATCAGCATCACCAGTTATAACGGCGTGGTCCTGATGAGTGGCCAGACACCTTCCCCTGCGATGCGTGCCAGCGCAGAGGAACAGGTCAGAGCGGTTCCCAAGGTTAAACAAGTCCATAATGAATTGACTATTGCGGCCCCCAGCTCAGTAGGTACCAGAAGCACCGACACCTGGGTCACCAGCAAAGTTAAAACAAATCTGTTCAAGGTAAAAGGTCACAAGGACTTCGATCCAACACGGGTAAAAGTGGTTACTGAAAATGGCACGGTCTATCTGATGGGCCTACTTAAGCCTGATGAAGCGGATGATGTTGTCAACGTTGTCCGCCAGGTCGGTGGAGTACAACGCGTCGTCAAGATTTTCGAATATATTCATTGATCAATGACGGTGAATTAACCCGCTACTGGAACAGACAAAACAATGCTGTTCCGGTAGCCATGAACCCGCCTCATCCACATAGCAATTAACATCTTAGCGAAAATATTCGCCGTGTTTTCCTGGCAAGTAGCGAGATGAGTTAATTTCGCTTAGACTTCGATGCATGTTAATCCCCCCTGAAATTATAACGGCCATCCAACATTGCGTTGGAAAAGATAATGTACTCACGGCTAAAGCAGATTGCTGGCCTTATGGTGGAGACAACAGTCGCCGTCATTCGATGCCGGATCTGGTCGTCTATGCAACCACGACAGCACATATTAAGACAATTGCCCTACTATGTTATGAACACGCCATCCCCATTATTACACGTGGACGAGGAACTGGCACTACGGGCGCGACCGTACCACTAAGCGGCGGACTGGTGCTGTCACTTGAACGCATGAACAAGATCTTGCAGGTATCGCCGCAAAATCGCTATATCATCGCCCAACCCGGTGTTACCAATATGGATATCCAGAGGGCCGCAGCCCAACATGGTTTTTTCTGGCCACCTGACCCTACCAGTGCCGAATTTTGCACCCTCGGTGGAAACCTTGCCTATAATTCTGCCGGACCCAGGGCGGTAAAATATGGAACACCCAGAGAAAACACCCTGGGACTCAAGGCCATCACGGGTTGTGGCGACGAAATCAGCACCGGTGTTTGCACGACCAAGGGTGTCGTCGGTTATGACCTCACCCGCCTGTTAATAGGCTCGGAGGGCACGCTGGCGATCATCACTGAAGCCACGCTAAAACTGACCCCCCTACCCGAATGCATCCAGACGTTGCAAGTCATGTATCGGGATATTAATAGCGCGGCAAAAGCGATAGCCAACATCATGGCTCAGGCCATGATCCCCAGCGCACTTGAGTTTATCGATGCGGCGGCCATCAACATGATTCGCGAATATTCCAGTATAGAGTTACCTTCGAATGCTGGCGCCATGTTAATGATCGAGGTTGATGGTAGTCACAACAGCATTGAATATGCCGTCGATGCGATTGAATTGGCCGCGCGTAACGATGGCATGCTGACCTTTCAGGCAGCGCGCACCGATAAGGAAAGACAGGCATTGTGGCGCACCCGTAAAGCCTTGTCGCCAGCACTGCGTAAAATTGCCCCTAAAAAAATCAATGAGGACGTCGTCGTACCGGTATCAAATATACCCGCGTTGCTCGATGGCCTCTCTGAACTCTCAAGCCAATATGATATACCCATCGTCAATTTTGGCCATGCCGGTAATGGCAACATACATGTTAACTTACTCGTCGACCCGAGCAATCAGGCGCAAATGCACAATGCTGAACGTTGCTTGAGCAAGGTTTTTGATTTGGTGTTGTCACTGCAAGGCACCTTATCCGGTGAACATGGAGTCGGACTGGAAAAGAAGAATTTCATCGATCGTGAAATCGACCCGATCACTCTCGCGTTGATGCGTAAAATAAAGCACCAGTTCGACCCGAAAAATATCCTCAACCCTGGAAAAACTTTACCTGATGAACAGCATAGCAAGACTGAGGATACCCATTAGGACATTGGTATTAGCTAGTCCATAAAACTGACAGTCATTGCGCGCTATCTACCTCTTCCCGTGGCCAGGCCTTGATAATGGCCTGCACAACAGTTGCCAGCGGGATGGCAAAAAAGACACCCCAGAAACCCCATAGGCCGCCAAAAAATAATACCGCCACAATAATGGCAATTGGATGAAGGTTAACGACTTCTGAAAACAGCAATGGCACAATAACGCTACCATCGATACCCTGGATAACAAAATAGGCAACCAGTAGATAGGCAAAATCAGAACTCCAGCCCCATTGAAAATAAGCCACAAGGGCAACAGGAATAGTCACCACGACGGCGCCGATATACGGAATAATGACCGAGAAGCCCACGGCTGCAGCCAGCAGGATCGCATAATTCAATCCCATGAGTGCAAACACGATATAACAGGTTATCCATACAATCAGGATCTCCACCATCTTGCCGCGCACATAGTTACCAATCTGCAGGTCAACATCAAGCCATACTGTGTTGCTAAGCTCAATATCTGCAGGCATAAAACTACGCACCCAATTGATCAGGACATCCTTATCCTTGAGGAAGAAAAAAACCAGCAAGGGCATTAGCACCACATAGACGATCAGGCTGATAATATCCGGTATTGAGCTTGAGATAGAGACCAGGAGAGACTGGCCATAGTTTGAAATTTCACTCTTGATATTATTGGTTATTTCAAGAATCTGTTCCTCGTTGATAACACGACTACTTTGCAGGATCTCTTGCAGGTTCGCCAGTCCTTTTTCGATCATTTGAGGTAACTGCGGCACCAGCTGTGATATCTGCTTGGAAAGCTCAGGGATGATGTAGAACAGTAATAACAGCAAAACGGCGAGAAACAGAGTGAATGTAATCAATACAGCGATAAGGCTGGGCATTTTCAGATGCTCCAGTTGCCTTACAATACTCTGCAACAAGTAGGCAATCACTATACTGGCCAGAACCGGCGCCAGAATTTTACCGGTAAACAGGATAAAAACAAACGCGAACAACAACAGTGTCAGCAGGATAACGACCTGGGGATTGGACAAATAGCGCTGAAACCAGTTCTTGATAAGCTGCATATCAGTCTTCCTGTTTTTCCAGCAATATCTGGTAACGGGTATGATATAGCGACTCTATATCATCAATCACTTCACAGGCCGAGCGACCCTGTAACATATGCTGGGCCATTAAACCGGATAATTCATGCAACATGGTTTGCTTGTCGATCATCTCATAGGAGGCGGAGAGTCTTTTAATCGCCCCGACAACTGTCTCACTGTCTGGACGCGGTATTATTTTCGGTGTTGTCAGGGGTAACTGTTTTTTTTCTGATCGTTCATACAGAAATTCTGCATACTCAAGCAAGGCCTTTTGACGACCCTCGTCGAGTCCATCAAAAAACCTGAGTAATTGCTTTTGCTGTTTTCCGCCCATAGAGAAATTATGTCACATTTCCGCCAGGCTGGTGAATTTTTATGATGGACTAGCCTTGAGGACTGGCATGATCTTTACAATACTGGCGCGCAAATTCCAATAGCTCATCCATCGCCCTGTGCCTGAATTTCTGCTTCTGATGCACAAAAGAAAAAGGACGCTCCAACGGGGGATCCAGTTGCAAGGCCACCAATGTACCCAGCTGCAACTCCTTACTGATGGTCGCTCTTGATGTTACCGACATCCCCATGCCTGCCTCAACAGCACCTTTCACCGCTTCCGGACTACCCAACTCCATACAAATATTGATATCAGAATTACTGACATCGTGACTGTGCATGTGCTCAGCAATCACCTCGCGTGTACCTGAACCTTCTTCGCGACAGATGAACGGATGCTTGACCAGCTCGGCGAGTGGCATAATGGTGGTCTTTGCCAGTGCATGTTGCGGAGAGACGATCGCTACCAGCTCATCTTGTCGGCACACTTCAACGACTAGATTTTTATTACTCACCGGGGCTTCAACTACACCCAAGTCGATGTCATTGTTCTCGACCATATGCACTATCCCGTCGGTGTTCGACACTTTAAGATGCACGGTCACATCCGGATATTTGACCTTAAAATCACCTAATAATGCGGGCAGCATATATTCAGCAATGGTGGTACTGGCACCAATCACCAGGGCACCACTCACCTCACCCGTGACTTCACGAACCGCGTTATTCATTTCCGCATAAAGATCAAAGATTTTATCTGCATAACCATAGACCTGCTTGCCGGCCTCAGTTAGATTGATGCGATTATGAGTTCTATCAAACAGGCGGGTATTGAAATGCTCTTCCAACTGCCTGACCTGGAAGGTCACTGCCGGTTGCGTCATATGCAGGCTTTCCGCTGCCTTGGTGAAACTCAACAACTTAGCAACAGTATGAAAAACTTGTAATCTTCGGTCTGCCATGAAGAATCTCTTATGCTGGAATGAATGAAGGCGGCTATATTACCAAAAATTAACATAAATTAAAATTATACCCCCAAAATAAGGTATTCATTTAACAAATGTGGACCGTCAGACCTCGAATCGCTTGCGCATTAAGGCGTAATACATGACAGGAATAACCAGTAAGGTGAGTAAAGTCGAGACCAGTATCCCGAATATCAAGGAAATAGCTAGCCCACTAAAAATAGGGTCATCCAGGATAAACAAGGCCCCCAGCATCGCTGCCAGCCCCGTCAGTATGATTGGTTTTGCGCGCACCGCACCGGACTTAATGACAGCCGTCTGAAAAGGCACGCCTGCTTGCACCTCGCCATTGATGAAATCCACCAATAGAATTGAGTTTCTGACAATAATACCGGCCAGGGCAATCATGCCGATCATTGAAGTCGCCGTAAACTGCGCATCCAGGATAGCATGCCCCGGCATCACACCGATGATAGTGAGCGGGATAGGAGACATAATCACCAACGGCACGAGATAAGAACCGAACTGCGCCACCACCAATAGATAAATCATCAGCAATCCGATCGAATAGGCAATACCCATATCCCTGAAGGTATCGTAGGTTATTTGCCATTCGCCATCCCACTTGAGGCCATATTGGTAGGGAGTCCCTGGGGGATCAAGCAGGTTTTGGGTGATTAACACATCACCATTAACGGGTTTTTCCTGTAGTTGTGAGTAGATATCAAACATGCCATAAAGAGGGCTATCCAGCTCACCGGCCATATCTGCTGTGACGAAGACAACCGGCATCAAATCCTTATGATAAATACTCACCTCACGTTCGGCACTGGCAATTTCAACCAGCTCGGACAAGGCAATCAGGCTCCCGTCCCTTCCTGTTACGGTCAGATCCAGCAGGGATTGCATAGAGGCTTTACTGGCAACAGGCAGTTCCAGGCGAATAGGCACAGGGTATTTCACATGCTCACCATGCATGTAGCCAACATCTTCACCATGAAGTGCTGCATACAGTAACTCACTGATAGCCTGTTGCGAGACCCCGGCTAATGCGGCCTTTTGTCGATCCACCTTGACCACAAACTTTGTCGAAGCCGCCTCCACGCTGTCATCCACATCGACAATGTTGGGCGTATTCTCGAAAACCTTGCGCACTGATTTAGCCACCGCGATTTGTCCCGCATAATCCAGTCCATAGATCTCGGCGACCAGTGGCGACATAACCGGTGGCCCGGGCGGCACTTCAACCACTTTAACGTTCGCCCCTTTCAGTTTGCCAACTCGCTGCAAGGGTTCACGTATGGACTGGGCTATCTCATGACTCTTGCGCGAGCGTAGGGATTTGTCGACCAGGTTAACCTGGATATCACCCACGAATGCGCCTTCACGCAGATAATATTGCCTGACCAGGCCATTAAAATTAATCGGGGATGCAGTGCCAACATAGGCCTGATAATCGCGCACCTCGGGAACATCGGCAATCACCAGGCTTAACTCTCGCAAGACCGCAGCCGTGTCTTCCAGGCTGTTACCTTCGGGCATATCCACGACGACCTGAAATTCGGATTTATTATCAAATGGCAACATCTTCAGGACAACGGACTGACTGATGGCAAGGCTTAAGGACAGCACAATCAGCACCAGGATAACAATCGTCAGCAACCAGCGCTTGTAACGCCCATCACCACCTTGCAGGAACGGCATCAGCACACGTTCAAAAAAGCGATTGACCCTGACTTGCCCGGCAGACTCATGTGCCGCAACGTGTTCGACACGGGCAATAATCTTGTAAGACAACCAGGGTGTAATGACAAAGGCAACTGCCAACGATATCAGCATACCGATGCTGGCATTAATCGGAATCGGACTCATATAGGGCCCCATAAGGCCCGTGACAAAGGCCATGGGCAACAAGGCTGCAATTACAGCAAAGGTCGCTAGTATGGTCGGTCCACCAACCTCATCAACGGCAGCCGGGATAGCCTGAGCAAGATTTTTTGCCCCCATCGCCATATGCCGATGGATGTTCTCAACGACAACAATGGCATCATCAACGAGAATCCCGATAGAAAATATCAACGCAAACAATGAGACTCTATTAAGCGTAAACCCCCAGGCCCAGGAGGCGAACAAGGTCATTGCCAACGTGATGACTACCGCAATACCCACGATAATCGCTTCACGCCACCCCAGGGCCAGCAACACCAGCAACACCACAAAGGCGGTGGCAAAAATCAACTTGCCGATCAGGGTCTGGGCCTTATCGTTGGCAGTGGCGCCGTAGTTGCGGGTAACGGAAACATTAACATCATCCGGAATATAGACGCCACGCAGTTGTGCTATGCGTTCGATCACCTGTCGGGAAATATCAACTGCATTCGTCCCAGGTTTTTTTGCGATGGCCATCGTCACAGCCGGGAATTCATGGCCATGCAGTGAGGGCTCATCACTCGCCGGCCCATTCCCGTGCCAGACATATTGTTGAGGATGGTCATGTTCCTGCCTGACTTCGGCAACATCGGATAAATAGACCGCCTTGCCATCATGCACACCAATCACTAGCGATTCAATTTCATTGGCAGAGACCAGGAAACGCCCGGCCTTTACCGGGATCTCACGATTGTCATACACCAGAGAACCTGCCTCACTGGACTGGTTGGCCGAGATCAGCGCCGCTTTTAATGATTGCAATGAAATACCAAAAGCAGCGGCTTTCTGCGCATCCAGAAGGACATGCATCACGCGATCATTAGTGCCTATGGTATAGATATCACGCGTACCCGACACTTTTTTTAACTCGGCCTCGAGGGCATGGGCGACTTTTTGTAATTCAGGCGTCCCCAGGTCCGGATTCTCCGACCATAATGTCAAGCTGACGATGGGAACATCATCGATCCCCTTGGGTTTGATAATCGGTTGTGCAACACCCAGGTTAGCGGGCAGCCAGTCCTGTTTGGAGTAGATAGTGTTATATAAGCGAACAATGGCATCGGTACGGTCTTCGCCCACTTTATATTGTACCGTTAACACCGACATACCCGGCCTGGATACGGAATAGACATGTTTGATGCCTTCGATCTCAGTCAGTACCTGCTCTGCCGGTGTACTGACCAGGTGTTCCACTTCAATTGCACTGGCACCAGGGAATGGGATAAACACATTGGCAAAGGTGACATTGATCTGCGGTTCTTCTTCTCGCGGGGTGATCAATACGGCAAACACACCCAGCAACAAACCCAGCAATGCCAGAAGTGGCGTAATCTCTGACAACAGAAATTGCCTTGCTATGACACCCGATATACCCAGCTTCTCACTCATAGGATGCTCACTTCGCTCGCTGGGATTTTAACGCACTTACCGCCTTGAGCGGATCCAGCAACAAGCTATCCCCCTCTCTCAGTCCAGCCAGTATCGCCACCAACTGGCCTTGCCTTTCGCCTGCACGTACCTGCCTGAACAACACCTTACCCGCCTTATCCTGCACATAAACGGCCTCTACCTCACTACGCAGCACGATGGCACTGGCCGGTATCATAATCCTGTCTGTCCGTCCCACCTCGATCCCTACCTTGACCATCATTCCTGGATAGAGATCTGCCAGCCCCGCAGGTAACTTGAGGCGTGCGCGCAGGCTATGCGTTTTTGTGTCGGCATAGGGAAAGATGGTGACATCAGCAGGATCGACCGGCACTCTCATTCCGCCTGGCAGCACAACAACCATACCGGCATTAGCGCGTAATTTTTTTGAGAGACTTTGAGGAAAATCCACGACAACACGTAAATGATCCAGGGATAAACCGGTCATCAAGGCTTGTCCTGTACTGGCAGTTTCACCAATCTGTACAAAACGTTTCACAACTATACCGCTATAGGGAGCACGAACAACCGTATGCTCCCATTGCTCGCGCGTCTCCTCTACCCTTGAGCGCGACGCCTTGAGACGAGCCGCAGCGGCGAGATTATCTGCTGTCGCCTTATCGAGAACCGATTTGGAAACCAGTTTTTTGGCGTAAATACTTTTTACGCGAATAAATTCTTTTTGCGCCTGCTCGGCATTGGCCTGCGCTTCTTTCATGGCGGACTGTGCGCTGGAGAGCCTGGACTTCTGTTCCTTGTCGGCCAGGCGTAATAAAACAGAACCCTTTTTGACATAATCATCAACATCAAAATTGATCTCGATAATCCTGCCGCTGGTTTGTGCCGATACGGTGGTCTGGTGCTCAGCCTCGATAACGGCATTAAAGATTCGAAAATCCGCAAATGGCCTGGAAACAACCGTTTGCGATGGCCCCGCATCGGTATCCTCGGCAGAAACAAGGTTTGGAAGAACAAGGAAACACAACAACAGACATGCTGAAATGATTTTAGGCATCATCAATTCCTTTGCAGGCAATATAGAATTGTTAATATATCACTTATGATCTATTGATCCATCAAAATAACTACTGATTAAAGTGATAGTAACACGAATGTCAGAAATGCTGGAAAAAGGATGGCCACACAACTTTCATACAACAACAGAAAACTGTGCAGTTTAGTCAGGCATAGATAAATTGTAATGCTTAGTGGAACCTGGATACGGCCGAGCGTAACTGCATCACCAGGGCATTCAACTGCTCACTGGATGACGCCGTTTGCTGGGTACCCGCGGCAGTCTGCTCTGTCGATTCACCAATCGAACTGATACTCCTGTTGATATCCTCAGCAACAGCGCTCTGCTGCTCTGCAGCCTGGGCTATCTGGGCATTCATATTGTCCAGCGTCGAGACGGCGCCAGAGATTTCAGCCAGGGCTTCGGCGCCATGCTCCACCTGGCCACTACTTTGCTCGGCCTGCGATTTGACATGATTCATGACATTAACGGCAGAAACCGTATTGGCCTGCAAGGCCTCGATCATCTTCTGTATTTCCTGGGTGGACTGCTGGGTACGACTCGCCAGGGTCCTGACTTCATCAGCAACAACCGCAAAACCGCGACCCTGCTCGCCTGCTCGCGCCGCCTCAATAGCAGCATTCAAGGCCAATAGATTAGTCTGTTCCGCAATCCCTCTGATAACATCCAGTACGGTGCCTATATTGTCCGAGTCGGTTCTCAGGCTGTCAACAACTGTAGCGGCGTCACCAATTTTGCGAACCAGAGAATCCAGACCACCGATGGCCTCGGTCGCCACCAGCGCACCATCCTGCGCCTGAGCTTTGGCATGCCTGGAAGCCGCAGCAGCATTCTCGGCACTACCAACCACTTCCTGGAACGTTGAAGTCATCTGGTTCATGGCAGCAGCCACCTGCTCAGTTTCAGCCTGCTGATTTTGCAAACAGGCATCCGTTTGATCACTAACATTTTTTAATCGCATCGATGCATCATCAACTTGTTGTGTTGCATGATTAATTTCTGAGAAGGCTTCCTGAATACTCTCGGCCATGGCATTCATATTCGTCGAGATGGCGCCGAGCATATCGCTACTGCGCAGGTCACAACGTTGGCTGATATCACCTTTTGACAGGGAGTGCGCCATCTCGGACACCGGGGCAAGTTTTTTCAGTAATTGAAAATAGACCACAAGAATATTGGCAGCTGTAACAAAAGCGCCCGCGGCAATACAGGCAAGATAAAAACCCGTTTTATTCTCCGCACTAAGACCTATAAAAGGTTCAATCAACATCGGAAAAACCACACCGACAATAATACCGATACTTAAAAACGAAACAAATAAACGACGCAATATACCGGGATTACCAATAAATTTTATAAGAACATTCCCCGACATAGTGAGACACCTTGTTGAATTGACCATGCTGTCATTAGTGATATCGGCGCTATCCCATGAAACCTTAACAAGGTTTCATGCAAGCCTATGCCCACCCCGCCACCACTAAAATTATTTTAATATCATATAGTTACATCNATCNCNGGTTACNTTTATCCATCTTTCAGCAAGGATTCATCATTAATAGCTGCAAAAATCCACAGGAATTCAAGCCAATAAAGCATAAAAGACTTCAAAATAAAGTTCGCATACCCGCTCCGCCAATGCATCACGACTCAGGAATGGCTGTGCGCTCAACAATCTTGCAGGCCAATTCCAGGTTTAATCCACCCCAAAAAAAGCCCCGTAAAAACGGGGCTTGGCACGGATTTATTCATTACGACTTTATTCACTGTCCTCTTTGGCTGGCTCACCATTGACAATACTGGTCAAGGCAGTCTCTATCTCTCCCGGGGCACACATAATCGAGAAGAAACTGTTGCTACCCACCATACTTAGATCCGGAAAACTTTGTGCGATGCGGAATTTGGCATGCAGGGCAATCACGTCTTTACCCGACACCAGTAACTCATAGGGCAAATGCGTTGTCGAACGCGTATCAGCAAAGTCTATCTTGTTCATTATGAACTCATCCCCACTGCATTCTCGCGTCATGGCCACCCCGAAAACACTCTCCTGCTTTCCTGGCAAATCGATACGATACACCTTTGAAGTGCCACCCCAGCCGGCTTTCAAACCCGACTCGACTGCCGCCAGTGCAGCCTCATGACTCACAAAGGTTTTTATTTCATAGGGATCATCAAAATAAGGCATGAAGATCTTATAGTGATACTCGCGTAAATCCTCAGCCGTGATCCCCTGAGCACCGAAATCTCTAACAACACCCAATGCTTTTTCGAGCTGCTGCCTGACAGTAGAAAGATCACCTTTCATTCGATACACATTAGCCATATACACCGGATTGGTAAATGCGACCTGGACCTGATCCTTGATACTGGTAACCGCAACCCTTTGCATGACACCAAAACCACCATGCTTTGATGACGCGGCATTTTTCTTCAGTTCCTCATTAGTGATCACGATAATAGTTGCGCCCTTGTATGGACTGTAATCACCCACTACTTCAAACCCTGCGGCGCGTAATGATGCCATTGTCTTGGAGACAACATCACTATAATTTGCAGATGCTTGCGAAGCCAGCACATGCGGCTTTAACTTTTCTTCCGCCAAAACCGGCTGTTGCAAGAACACGAATAACCACACTAACAATGAAAACTTAACTAACCTGCTTTTAGTTTGTTGCATTACCTTCCTCCATCAAACAATGAAAAAAAAGGCCATGAATCATCACGGCCTTTTTTCAATCCTCAGTGTCAACTCGCTTAGAACTTCTTGCCGTAAGCTATACCAAACGCGTTCTGGCTCATACTAATATCGGCACCTCCAGCATTCTGAGCATTTGGAAAAGCAACCACTCCGGTACCATTGACAGTTTCTTCAAATGCATGCATGTAATAACCTGATAACTCGCCACCACCTTTCATATTCATTGTGAAGCCTAAAGTTACATGATCTTCTACAACTGCTGGCGCGATGACATTAAATAATGTTTCACCTTGCGGAATTGGCTGATTACTATGATTCCAACCTGCACGAATCACCAAGTCCTTATTCACCTGAAAACTGGCACCGAGCTTGTAAATCGTCATGTCATCCCAACCGAAACCTGGGCCATTAGTTGCACCTAATTGACCTCCAACAAACCCATTATTCACATTGGCAATGGATTTAATATGAGAATATTTAATTTCCTCAATATCAAATGCCAAGGTCATTTTCGGCGTGGCCTTCCAGCTCAATCCAAAAGCATAATTTGCCGGGATATCAAAATCACCACCTTCAGCAAACAACTCCTTGTACTTTGTTAATGCCTGCATCTTGGTCTTGGGTTGATAGGTAAAACCGGCCGTCAAAGTATCACTTAACGCGCCAATCCAGCCAACTCGAAACCCCACACCAAACGAGTCATCATATCCCTGATCTGTTAATCCCGATGTAGGATCAGCACAGCCACTTGGCTTCAGTGCACAAAAATCACTTAATCCATTGGCCTCGAATCTCTGATAAACCAGATTAAGTGCAACACCAATAGAGTTTTTATCGTCTAGCTTGACAGAAATGGTTGGTGAAACAAATAATTGCGACAAATCTATACCCGTACTTGTACCTGCTGTACTGGCAGAGAATATTTGATCACTGTACGTAGTATTCATACCACCGTTACCGAATACGCTAACGCCGACGGACATCTTATCATTCACCATTTGGTTATAACCAATCTCTGGGATCAGAAACCACTCTTCGCCAAAACCACTACCATTACCGTCATAAGTTGTGACTGTATTAGTTGTAGTCTGACTTCCCCATGCGGTGACCGCTTCACGATCAGGGGCAAATATTTCTGCACCGACATCCCAACGATTGCCGACCATGACCATGCCGGCCGGGTTAGTCGCCGCAGCGAGTGAATCCTGCGGCAAGGCAACGCCCACCCCGCCCATACCCTTGGCCTTGATACCATATCCATGAGAAAAGTAACCATTCGTAGCGTGTGCTGAAAACGTCAATGTAGCAATACCGGCGCTGACAGCCAGTACTAGTGATTTTTTTAAGATTTTTTTCATCACGAAGTGACTCCTAAGATAACACTGCAAAATGCAGTAAATGGTTGTAAAAAGACAACGTGCAATATTGTTATGACGTAATATTTGCAGGCAAATTGCAATATGTCAATATATTTATATTCTGTCAGTTTTATTTTAATTTTTTTGCGGATGAGATTGGACAACAGGAGATGCCATCTATCGTCATAGAACACATCAGCCGATTAATATCTCAATCCTGCTCACTACATTACCTCGACAATCACTGCAGAAGCAAACAAACACATTTTCTGCACGCATAAAAAAACCGATCCACTGGATCGGTTTTATACTGAAACTATAGAAATGTAATCAGATGTACAAAGTAATATCTGACTCACCAGCAAATTCGAAGAAAGTCGCTGCTCCACCAAACTCGAGACCATCAATAAATTCAGATGTAGGCATATCAAATAAATCAACTGTCATCTGACAGGCAATCATCTTAACCTCAGCTTCGCCACATAACTCCCTTAATTCATCAACACTGGCCACTCCCTTTGACTTCATCTTGTTCTTCATCATTGAAGTCATGATTGATTCCATACCTGGAATAGCGGTACCCAATACAGGAAACCATTTATCCATACCCATAGGCATGGGCATACCAGGATTACCAAGAGGAGACACCTTCAGGTCCAGCTTTTTCTTCAACAACTGCAATCCATAGAAAGTGAAAAAAATCTGCACTTCATAGCCAAGTGCTGCTGCAGTAGAAGCAAGAATAAAAGGAGGGTAAGCCCAGTCAAGGGTACCTTTGGTAGCGATAATCGCGAGTTTTTTTTCAGACATCGGAAAACCTCACTATCTGTGAAATCTGGAGTGGATACATCTCATAAGTTTCGGTTTGAAACTTATGACTTCTTGATCAGAAAATAAAACTTTCCGCCATCTTCCTTGGATTCCATTAACTCGTTTCCAGTCTGCTTGGCAAATGCTTCAAAGTCCTTAACTGAGCCTGGGTCTGTCGCAACGATGTGAAGGATCTGACCAGACTGCATACCAGCCAGTGATTTTTTTGCCCGCAAAATAGGAAGTGGGCAGTTCAGACCTGACGCGTCCAATTCTGTATCAAAATTTGCCATTGTAATACCTCTTTTCTATGTTCAAAAAATAAACCGGCGTGTTAAGGCCAGCTTCTGGATATTAGTATTGAAGCCTACACTTATATGCCAAGTACAACAGAAAGGCAAGTTTTCAGCGATACTAATATTTGTCGCGGGGCTCGCACCCGGACAAAATTCTATTCAGTCCCGGCAAAATACTAGAATAGCAACTTATTACATTCGTGCCATTTAGGGATCCATCTCACACTGATCGGGTAAATGGCACCACAGAAATAGTGAGAATTTCTACTGGAGGCTATGCGGGCGAAACGATATTGTTTCCGGTCCTGAGCCAATCCATAATACCGCCACGCAGATTATAGACCCGATCGAAGCCGTTTTGTTTCATGTAATAACACGCCTGGGCTGAACGTGCGCCACTACGACAATAAAAAATAATATCGTGATCTGTATCCAGCTCATTCGTCTTCAGAGGCAGCAGGTTCAGCGGCAACGGCTCTCCGTCCTGGATAATCCCCTGATTGATTTCAGGGACAGATCTGACATCGATCAAACGAATCGACTTCCCCCCTTCTTTCCAGGCCTTAAGGGTCTCACTGTCAATCTCATTGATACCAAACATGAAAATACCTCAACCAGTCATACTATTAATTAATATATTATAATATATTAATTTTCAATTTCAAGCTTTACCAACCTATTAGTCTATTTAAAATAAGGTTACTGAGCGTGTTTACAAACACACTCAATTCTATTAAATATGTCTCTGTACAAACACGAAACAGTGTTACAGGAACTTTTTCTCGAGACGACCTGTCCACATTAATCATCAACGTAAACACGGAACGATGCTTTTCACCAGTGCCTCCAACCGCTGAAATGCACGGTTAACTGTCTTAATAACCGGAGATTATTTTTGTCGCGCCAATTATTTGTTTTTCTGCTAGCACTATTGACTGCCCTACCCGGCTACAGTGCCGAGTCTATCTCCCTGCCCGAGATGGGAGACCCTTCGACCGCAGAAGTAACCCCTGATGACGAGCGTCGACTGGGCGAAAGCCTGCTGCGCTGGCTACGCCAAAATGACCTGATCATAGCCGACCCACTGATTCAATCCTATATCAACTCTTTGGGCTATCAACTGGTTGCCAACAGTGACGAATCCAGCCAGCCCTTCACCTTCTTCGTGGTCAATGACAAAAGCATTAATGCCTTTGCGGCACCCGGTGGATTCATTGGTGTCCATACTGGCCTCATACTCACGTCTGAAACCGAAAGCGAACTGGCGGCGGTGCTTGCACATGAAATTGCACATATCACGCAGAAACATTTAACCCGCACCTACGAATCAGCAAAGAAACACCAGCTCACCACAGCCGTCGCATTACTGGCCGCAATCCTGATCGGACAAAATGTTGAAAACCTGACCGAAGCCGCCATCGCAACCAGCGTTGCTGCGAATGCACAATTACAAATCAACTTTACGCGCGCGCATGAACAGGAAGCTGATTATATTGGCATACGCACACTCGCCAATTCTCATTTTGACCCACAAGGGATGCCCAGTTTTTTTGAACGCATGCAAAAAGCCAGTCGCCTCTATGGCGCAGCATTACCCGAATTTCTCAGCACGCATCCCGTCACCGTTAACCGTATTGCTGAATCACGCGATCGCGCACGTGCTATAAAAACCAAGGTAAGCAAACCCAATAAGTTATATGCCTTCATCAAGGCGCGTATCGAGGTGCAAAACAGCACCGACATCCAGCAGTTTATCCGCGAATACCAGCGCACCCAATCCACTGCCAAAGACCCACTGGTTTACCAATATACACTTGCCATAGCCTACCTGAAGGCCGAGCAAGCGAAAAAGGCAATGACGACAATCACCCCTTTAATCAAGTCTGATCCCGAAAATATTTTATACCGCATAGCGCAGGCTGAAATTCAACAGTCCATGGGACAAAGCAAGCAAGCACTGGAAAATTTTAAATCCCTGTTGATTCTTTACCCCTATGACTACGCCATCACCATTCATTACACACAACATCTGCTACTCACCAATGAAAATGAAATGGCCTATACCCTACTGCAGGACTACCAGCGCAATCGCGGAAGCGACATTTCAACACTGAAGTTACTAGCACAAGCCGCCAGCAAAACCGGCAAAACAGCCGAAGCCTACTTATACTTGGCAGAACATGACTTTCTAAAAGGCAACACACATAGCGCCATCACCCATCTAAAAACCGCCTCTGCAGTAAAAGGGCTGGATTATTACCTGTCTGCACAAATTGAAGCCAAACTGAAAGAATATAAAAAGATGGCTTTACTGGAAAAATAATCATCCTTGCGCCTCTGCAAACAACTTCTAATATAAGCGTTTACTAACATATTACTTATAGTAATTTTTGCTTGCTATCTGCAAAGAGATCAGTATCCTAATCATCAAGCTGTACCTTTTTTGGCAGTGACATAAAAACAAAGGTAGACACTTTAACATTCACCTGAACAGGTGCACGTTGATAATTTATCAAACTATCACCACTTAAAATTTATTAAGATTGAGGAGGAAATCATGCGGCAAACCGCGAAGATCATTTCCACAGTAACAGCTGTAGCTGCACTGATGGGAAGCCTCTCCCTGGCACCCATCCAGTCAGCAATGGCTGCAGAAAAAGAGCTCACTTCTGTTCAACAAGGTAAAAAACTTGCCTTTGACAGAAAAAAGGGAAACTGCCTGGCATGTCATTCTATCGCCGGCGGCAGTATGGCAGGTAACATGGGTCCACCCTTGGTAGCCATGAAAGCCCGCTTCCCTGACAAAGCTAAACTACGTGCTCAGATCTGGGATTCCACCAAGGCTAACCCCAACACAACCATGCCTCCATTCGGGCGTCACAAAATCCTTTCTGAAAAGGATATAGATCTGATCACTGAATACATACTGACACTATAATGAAAGCGATTTAGCTTGAAGATTTTTAAGGAGTAATTCCAGATGAAACGAAGAAGCCTATTAAAAGGCAGCCTGACGGCAGGTGTGGCAGGGGTTGCAGCCGCAGCCGGCTGTTAACACCACAGATGGTACTGGCTGCATGGCCAAAAGCCGCATTTGACGCCAAGGGCGTGGATAACGCAGTGAAAACCCTGATGGGTAGCAGTGCCCTGACCGCCAGTAGCGATATCAGCATCAAGGCACCACCGATTGCTGAAAACGGTGCAGTGGTCAACATCGCAGTGAGCACGACGCTGAAGAATGTGGATTCCATCAGCATCCTGGTCGAAAAGAATGCTTCTCCCCTGACCTCCAGTTTTAATCTGGCGCCAGTGACCGAACCGTTCATTAAGACCCGCGTTAAGGTAGCTAAGACCTCCAGCGTGATTGCGGTGGTGAAATCGGGTGGCAAGCTCTACAGTGCAGGCCGCGAAGTTAAAGTCACCATCGGTGGTTGCGGCGGTTAATCCGTTTGCTTTCACACCCCGTTGACTAAATAAATATTTTAAGAGGAAATACACATGGCTACTAAATGGAAAGTACGCGCCCAACTCAAAGGTGGGACAACAACGCTGAAAGCGCTGATTACCCATCCAATGGAAACGGGTCTGCGCAAAGACAAAAAAACGGGCAAGATGATTCCTGCTCATTTTATTCAGAAGCTGGTCGTTGAACACAATGGC
>JGI24023J19991_10001361_pt1 | contig 18836 bp, 15 predicted proteins | sample Cruoilmetagenom1_FD_19991 | JGI IMG/M metagenome (IMG submission 19991) | reverse complement strand
AAAAGAAGCCATAGTAGAGTCAGTCAAATCACGTATCAGGCCTATATTCATGAGTACCACGACAAGCGTATGCGGTATGCTGCCGCTGATACTGCTGCCAGGCTCAGGCTCTGAGTTCTACAGGGGGCTCGGAAGCGTCGTAGTAGGCGGTCTCGTGGTATCTACAATGTTCACTCTGATACTCGTCCCCTCGGTATTCAGCCTGGTCCTTGAAGGCAAAACTCACTTCTCCGCCTGGTTTGCAAGAGTGCGGGGCCGCACAACATCAACAGCAGCCTCGGAATAGATGTGAAGTCTTTAGCTTTTGTTTTTCAAGTTTCCGACATACATAAATAGCGTATAGAAAGTTAATTAGGATGGCGTTAAAAACCTTATACGGGGTGGGGAGGAATTATAAGGTTTAGCCAGAATAATTAACTTTTAGCGTAATTTATGTCCAGTCGGTGATTTTTGCTTCTTTTGATCATTCAAAAGAAGAATAATAGTATATTGATTTTACCATAGCCAGGTAGAGAGTATGACGAATCCTCAGACATTTCCCCTACAAATGGTATAATCCTTCGCCATAAATCCAGAACTCAAGAAAAATATATAAAGGAATCGGAGAAAAAATGAAATTTGAAACCGAGCTTAAAATAGCAATCGAAGCAGTAGAAAAGGCCTGCCGCCTGTGTAGAGAAGTACAGTCCTCACTTGTTTCAGAAGAGACTATGACAAAGAAAGATAAGTCCCCGGTTACGGTGGCCGATTTCGGTGCTCAGGCCGTAATCTGCAGAGCGCTTAACGAGACTTTCCCTGACGATCCCATTGTAGCGGAAGAGGACACGGCGGAATTAAAAGCCGAGGGTGGAGAAACACTCCTGGCGCACATATTGACGCATGTTTCGGCAATTCTGCCAGGCATATCCGAGTCTGAGGTCATAGAAGCAATCGACAGCGGCGCATCGGAGGGAGGCGCGGAAGGGAGATTATGGACACTCGACCCTATTGACGGCACAAAGGGATTTCTAAGGGGAGAGCAGTACGCTGTCGCACTTGCTCTTATAGAGGACGGCGAGGTCGTGCTGGGTATAGTCGGCTGCCCTGACTTACCGCTCGATATAAACGACCCTGAGAGCAATACCGGCNGNCTNCTNTGGGGCATAAAAGGGGAAGGATCGTACATTAAACAGCTTGGTGAAAGCTCTAGAGCAAAAATAAATGTTTCAGAAACCCTCGAATCAAAAGATGCGTCCTTTTGCGAATCGGTAGAGTCGGCGCACTCATCACACGGAGACGCAGAGAAGATAGCAGACTTGCTCGGCGTAACCAACCCGCCGATCAGAATAGACAGCCAGTGTAAATACGCCGTCATAGCCCGGGGCGACGCATCGATTTACCTAAGGCTCCCCACCAGAAAAGACTACGTAGAGAAAATCTGGGACCACGCTTCAGGAGCTTTAATAGTCACCGAAGCAGGCGGAACCGTAACGGATATACATGGCCGAGGACTCGATTTCTCACTCGGCAGGACCCTTCTGTCCAATAAAGGCATAGTGGCTACGAACGGCAAATTTCACGATAAAGTAATCTCGGCCATCACTCAGGTCCTCGGGGACAGTGAGTAACCCCCGGGAAAATCCGAACAGTTTAGAACTATTACGATGTTATACTTCGGTAGTTATGAAATGGGTTTTGGCGCTTGTATGCTCAATCTTCATTTTCTCATGCTCTGGAGATGAATTCACCGCTGACTGCGACACCTGGGGTGAATTCAGCCAATGCAGGAAGTTAAACGAGACTGAGCTTGAGATATATAACGATGTGGCAACGTGTATGGGGGTGACGGACGAGCTGCCCTCCCCTACTGTAGTCATCGTAACCGGGCAGTCCTTAAACTGCGGCGATATAAGCTCCGCCGGCTGCCAGATCAGGGGGTTCATCGCCTTCCCAGAGTCCGAGTCAGACGTTTTGGGGGCAGAATTTATCTGGAGACATGAGTTTACGCATGAGATCTTGGAGCTAACAACGGGCAGCGCCGACAGGAAACACAAATCCGAGTGGTTCATCAATAACGACTGTATTAGGTAGTCCTCAGTCTGTTACTTAAAAGGGGCAGACATCTCGCTCAGGTAATCCAGGTCGTCCACAGAAAGTTCGAATTTCATAGAAGCCGCGTTGTCCTCAACCTGCCCAGTCTTTGTAGCGCCCGGGATTGCGAAAACAGTATCACCATTTGAATTAACAACCCAGTTCAGAGCCGCCTGCGAGGGTGTGACCTGATACTTTTTCGATACGCTCTTTAGCACGCCCACAAGAGCGGACGTAGTATCTAGGCTCTTCTTATTTAAAGAAGCATAGAACCTTCGTAATATATGCCGCTTTTTCATGAGACCGGGTTTATCGTGAAATTTCCCGGTGAGAAGCCCCCTTCCTAATGGCGAGTAAGCTATTATCGACACGCCCAGCTCCTTTGCGGTATCGAGTACTCCGTTTGTCTCTATACGTCTGTCCATAAGACTGTAATTCACCTGGTTTGACACGAGTGCAAGCCCGAGCCTTGAGAGCTCACCGTGCGCTTTACGCATCTGCTTTGCCGAAAAATTGCTGACTCCGATGTACCGGACCTTCCCAGCCTCAACGAGCCTCGCCATAGCCCTCATCTGCGAGCTAATAGGAGAAAACGAATACGGATTATGTATCTGATATAGGTCAATAGACTTTGCGCCCAGACACCTGAGCCTCTTATCTATTGTGGAAGTGATAGAGCCTGCTGTGTGAAATAGGGGCCACCATTTTGTCGCAACCGCAATATCGCTGCGTTTAATTTTCAAGGATTCAAGGGCACTAGACAGAGCTCTTTCAGATTCTCCCCAGCCGTATAACTCCGCAGTGTCGAACCAATTAATACCCCCGGCAATACAAGCCCTGACGATATCTCTTACTTCACCGGGGCTGAGTGTCGGCCACATAATTCCGGCTGTGCCGCTACCCCGGCTCATCTGAAGACATCCGAGACCTACTGGAGAAAGAAATAAGTCCGATTGTCCCAATTGTCTCAGCTTTATTTTTTCGCTCGCACTCATAGACGTCTACCAATATTCCGAATCTCGTGCAAATACACGATCTTTTAAAACTATATTAATTGAAATATAATAGGCCTATGCCCAAAAACAAACGAATAATTGATCTCAGCATAACCATAGAGCCCGCTCCTGGCCCTGAGCACCAGCGTCTGAAGATCGAATACGAAAAGCACGAGGACACGGCAGAGTATATGACAATGCGCTTTGAGTGCGAGAAGGATGACCTCCCTAAAGGACTCGGCTGGGCGAATGAATATGTTACTTTGGGCACCCACGTTGGGACGCACATGGATGCTCCGTGGCACTATCACCCCGAATCCGAAGGCAGGAAAGCCAAAACAGTAGACGAGCTGCCAATCGAGTGGTTCTATTCAGACGGGGTGGTTATAGACATGAGGCACAAGGAAGCGGGGGAGCTTATTGATATTGCAGACTTGGAGCATTCCCTAGAAGAAATCGACTATACGTTAAAGCCCTATGACATAGTGCTCGTGATGACGGGGGCGGATAAACTGTGGGGTACAGACGGATACTGGTCTCGTTTTCCGGGCCTTGGTAAAGAGTCGACCCTTTGGCTTTGTGAGCAGGGAGTTAAGGTAATGGGCACAGACTCCGCAGGCTGGGACAGGCCGTTTTGGACTATGGTGCAGGAGTTTAAAAAAACCGGGGATTCTAGCGTAATCTGGGGCGCTCATTTCGCGGGGATAGAAAAAGAGTATTGCCAGATTGAAAAGCTCACAAACCTCGACAAGCTGCCGCCTTATGGGTTTAAGGTCGTGTGCCCTCCTATAAAGATAATCGGTGCTAGCGCAGGATGGGTAAGGCCTGTAGCTATTGTGGAAGAATAGAGAGCTGCTCACTTCTTAGGTGAGGCAAAGACCACTGTCCAAAAAGTCTTGTACTTCGTATCCTTATTATGGAAACAGGCAGCCCCTATCTCGGTGAACGTGCGGTTCATAATGTTCTCACAGTGAACAGGACTATTGAGCCAGGCGGAAACAACCTCTGCTGAGTTTTCTCTCCCGGCTGAAATATTCTCACCCACAGTCGACCACTGGTAGGAAACAACCTCCACTCTGTCCGACACATCTTTTCCGTCAGGGTCTTTGTGGCTTACAAAATCCTTTGTAGCCATCTGAGTAGAGTGAGCCAGTGCCGCCCTGGCAAGTGTGGGGTTCCAAGCTACCCTGTCTGCGGGGGTGAATATCTTAAAACCGCAGTTACGGCTCGAAGCCCGGGCGCGGTTAAGAAGGTTAAGCATCTCCTCCTTTGTGACGTCGAACTCCTCACAGCGGTACGAGTCGTTTGCCAGCACATAACCAAGCTCAGTAGACGTTCCGCAGCCGTAAAGAGCTATTAATATTAAAGGTATAAAAAGTATCTTTCGCAACAACAATATTATACGGTGTGAGTCCTAAAATATCATTATTTTCATGGTGATTTTTGCTTCTTTTGATCATTCAAAAGAAGAGAAATAACAATGCGCCGATTAACAATTTTAACTACGCAGCTCACTTTTTAGCGCTCGCATCCCAATATTTATTAATAAACTTATCCCTTCCGGAACCCATTCTGTAAGTCTTGTAGTGCATCGGCTTTTTCAGATAGTACTTCTGATGATACTCTTCGGCATCGTAAAACGGCGTGGCTTCCGTAATCTCGACAACTATGGGCTTATCGAAGCGTCCTGACTCCTCTAGGTGTTTTTTGGATTCAAGCGCGGTCTTTTTCTGCTCTTCGTTCAAATAAAATATCCCGGGCCTGTACTGTGAGCCCCTGTCTACGAACTGTCCGTCTGCGTCCGTAGGGTCTATGTTTCTCCAAAATATATCCACGAGCCTTTCATAACTCACTTTCTCAGGATCATAAATCACCTCTACTGCTTCAGTGTGTGAGGTCCTGCCGTAAGCTACATCTTTATATGTGGGGTTAACCTCCGTGCCGCCCACAAATCCCGCAGTAGTGGTTATGACACCGTCAAGGTAGTCGTATGGAGGCTGTACGCACCAAAAACATCCCCCGGCGAATACCGCTTTCTCATAGTTTTCATTCTCTCTGGCCACCTTCCTCTTAGCTATCTCGGCTGTCTCGTCAATTGAGCCCGCAAATAGCTCGTACACCTGTCCAAAAACTAAAAATGCGGCTAAGACTATCAATATTTTTCTCATTTGAATCTCCTGTTACATTGTATCTAATTTATGGAGCTCAGATGCTCGTCGTTAAGTATATACGGAGCCGGAGTGAAATCGGTTCTATTTTAGGGGCAATATTATTATTTTGGAGCCTTCCGGTATAGTTTATTCAGGCTCGCTAATAAACTTATCTCCGCTCTTCTTTTGATTTGAATATACGAAGTAAGCCTCTAGCAAGAGCCACACTGCCAGCGCTAGAACGGTTACCGAAAGAAAGAGCAGCAGCGGATTATGAGCAAATACCATAAAATTCCATACCATAGAGGCGATAGTCATAAGAATCAGAAAGACCATCGGGATCAGGGTATATATGATCGGCCTCTTGAGCCTCCATAAATATATGGTGGCGACAAGGAGAGTAAGCCCCGCTACTAGCTGGTTCGTAGCTCCGAATAGGGGCCAGAGAAGGAACCCTCCCGAGCCCGCTCCCTTTCCGGGCGCCTCTGCAAAGAGTGCTAATAACAGTGGGGGCACTACGGCTAGTGTTGCGCCGACATAGCGATTTTTCAGAGGCTCTATTTTGTAAGAGCTCCCAAGCTCCCCGATAAGCAGTCTTTGTATCCTGGTCGCAGTATCTAGCGACGTTGCGGCAAAGCTTATTACTATCACGCTTATGAGCGTCTCACTAAAGGACTCCGGGAAACCCAGGGCGTCTAGAAAATTCGATGCTCCTATCACAAAATTACTTATCCCCCCCTGAGCAGCGGCCTCCCACGAGTGATAGTGCTGCAGCCATTCCGTCTTCTTTATCCCCGCCGCCACCGCAAGAGTTGCCATCATTGCAAGTAGCCCNTCGCCCAGCATCCCCCCGTAACCNATCATACGGGAGTCTCTCATCCGCGAAAGCTGTTTCGAGGTAGTACCGCTGGACACTAGCCCGTGAAAGCCGCTTATTGCCCCGCATGCCACCGTTACGAATATAAAGGGGAAGATTGGCACTCCGCCCTCCGCGTTCTGATTAAAAGCGGGCGCCTGCATTTCGGGGCGCGCGACTAATAGCCCCGCGAACAATAACCCGACGCCCAGGAATAATTGGTGTCCGTTTATGTAGTCCCGTGGCTGAAGGAGTGTCCACACAGGAAGGACCGACGCAATGAAAGAATAAATGAGTAGAAGAATAATCCATGGAACGATCTGCGAGCCCATCACGGCCGGGAGCTCTATAGGCACCTTTGTGCCGAGCCATATCATAAAGTAAAGCGTAATTAGGGCGATAATCGAGGGCCAGAGGATCGGCACTCCTTTTTTATAGAATAAAAAGCCGATAGCCACGGCTACTATTATTTGGAAGTTCACAGGCAGAACGCTAGAGGGAAAAGCTACAAAAAGCGCCGCGATCGCATATGCGAATACAGCCATCACAAAGAAGATAAGGAAATACACTATGAGTAAAAACAGGGTCCTGGCACGCCCGTTTATGAACTTATCCGCCAGGTCTCCGATGGAGCGCCCTTTTTCCCGGGCAGAGATAACCAAGGCGCTGAAATCATGCACCGCGCCCATGAAAATAGTACCGAACACAACCCATATTATGGCCGGGACCCAGCCCCAGAAGATCGCGATTGCAGGCCCGATTATTGGGGCCGCTCCGGCAATGGAGGCGAAATGGTGACCGAAAAGCACGTGTTTATTTGTTGGGACGTAGTCAATACCGTCCTCTTTTTCATGCGCCGGGGTTACTTCGTCGTCAGAGATGCGAAAGATTTTATCGGCAAGAAATTTGGAATAGAATCTGTATCCGAGTATGTACAACACAAGTACTATTATGGCCAGAAGGGCTGCATTCAAAGAGGATCTCCGTCAGCTCAAGAGACCCCATTTCTTCATCCTGTATCGCAATACCTCGCGCGTAATACCAAGCATATCGGCGGTCCTTGTCTGGTTCCAGTCGTTTAACTCAAGAGCTTTAGTTATAACTTTCTTTTCGATTTTGTAAAGTGAGGCGTCGTCAAGCGGGACATCGATGACCATTTTTTCATCCGAGTTCTCAACATTCAGACTTTCGTCATACTCAAGTTTAACGTACTTGGAGTTGAGCACCGAGTCTTCACTCAAAAGTATCGCTCTTTCAAGTGTGCTCCTTAGCTCCCGCACGTTACCGGGCCAGTTGTATTGGTGGAAAGCCCTGTTTATTTCCTCTGGTATCTCTTTTATGTTTTTATTCAGGTCGACGTTGAAATAGCTTATGAAATGCTCGGTCAGGTCCATAATATCGTCCATCCTGTTCCTCAGCGCAGGCATCTCGAAAGTTATCACGTTCAAACGGTGATATAGATCTTCTCTGAAGTCCCCATTTTTAACGAGCGTTTTAAGGTCCTGGTTCGTAGCCGCCACAACACTGATGTCGACTGTTATATCTCTATTGCCGCCCAGGCGTCTGAAGGAGCGCTCCTCTACTGCTTTTACGAGCTTTGCCTGAAGTGATAGGCTCATATCCCCGATTTCATCCAAGAACACAGTTCCGCCGTCAGCTTGCTCCAGTATTCCCTTCTTTAGCTTCTTGGCGTCTGTAAACGCGCCCGCTTCGTGCCCAAACAGCTCGCTCTCTAAAAGAGTCTCTGGTATCGCCGCACAGTTGAGCTCGATAAAGGGCTTTTCGTTCCTTATACCGTTAAAGTGAAGTATCTTTGCGGCAAGCCCTTTTCCCGTTCCGCTCTCTCCAGAGATCAAGATAGTCTTCGGGTCCGTATCTGTAAGTCTCTTAAATAAATACAGTATCTCCTGTATTGGCTCGCTCGTTCCGATTAGCGAGTCAAAACCGTATTTTTCCTGAGCCCTGTGCGCCACCGCGCTCAGGCTGTCCCTTAGCTCAGTTGTCCTTAGAGCGTTTCTGACCATAACTTTTAATTTATCCAGCGGGAAGGGCTTTTCTATGAAATCATACGCCCCGTCCCTTATTGCGGATACAGCCACTTCGACGCTCCCGTGCGCGGTCATCATAATGGTTGTCGGAGACTGCTCAAAGCTCGTAAATGTCTTAAGCACCTCAAGCCCGTTTCGGTCGGGAAGCTTAAGGTCGAGCAGCACCAGATCGGGGTTTTCCTTTTTTGCTATCTCCAGCCCCTCGCTGCCCTCAAAAGAGGTTATCACAGAGTAGCCTTCCTGAGTAAGCGCCTTATGGAGCTGCTTACAAAGTAGCCTCTCGTCTTCAATTATTAGTATTAGTGAGCTCATTTATCATTAATCCCTTTTAAGTTATTATGTGTGTCAAATTACACATCATATAAAAAATACCCTATGTTTTCGCCGGCCGCGTAAATTAACCGCTTATTTCGTCATGGAGATCGTGCGGTATCTCCACAACGAACTTTGAGCCGACCCCCCGCTTGCTCGTGATATTGAAGTTTCCTTGGTGAGCCTCGATTATCCTGTTTGATATAGCTAGCCCGAGCCCTGTACCGGACTCTTTTGTAGAGTAAAAAGGCTGGAGTATCTTTTCTATTTCATCGTCTGAAAAACCGCACCCGGTGTCAGCTACCGAGATTTCAACCGAGCCGTTTACGCTCTTTGTCATGACCGTTATTTTCCCGAAGCTGTCCGTCGCCTCAATTCCGTTTATAAGGAGGTTTAGCACCACCTGCTCAATCTGCTCATGGTCCACACAGAACTGTTTATTACACGAGAGCTCTTTTTCTATGAGGACGCCTTTTGCTTTGGCTTTCATGTTTACGAGGCTCAGAGCCCTCTCGACAATATCGTTTGGCTCGCACTCGATCAGGCTCAGGCTCTTTGGATGCCCGAGCTGGAAAAGCCCTTTTACTATGCGCTCAAGTCTGACGATTTCCTGAAGAATGTCGGATATCGTATGGCGATGCTCTTCAATCTTAGTCTCATCCCGCATAAGCTCCAGAGCAAGCGCTATACCCGAGAGCGGGTTTCGGACCTCGTGCGCGACACCCGAGGCAAGCTCGCCTATCGTAGCAAGCTTCTCCCTTTTTATAAGCTCCTTGTGCTTCTCCTTTATTTCCCTTGTTGCCTGCTCGATCTCAGACTCCAGAACCTCGTTAAACTTCTTAGTGGTCTCAAGTAGCTTAAGGATCTCTTCGTTTTTCTTCTGAAGCTCGCTGCTGCTGCGGTCGATATTGTCAATCATGTTGTTAAACGCTTTCACCAGCGTGTTTATCTCGCTTGATGAATGAGCGCTCTTAACCCTGACCGAGTAATCCCCTCCCGCCACAGATTCGGCGGCGTTAAAGAGGTTCATGATGGGTTTTGTAATAACTCTAGGTATGAAGACCGTAAGCACAATACCAAATAAAAGCGTTATCCCTACGACCGTAAATATGAGGATATAGGAATACTTAAGCTGATCGTCCGAAATCTGAACAGCCTCAAGAAGCATCTCGTTTGCAAAAAAGCCCTGCTCCTGCTCGCTTTCCCCTTTGTCCGACAAGAGGTTCGACAAAGTGTCGTAACGACCCTTGATGTTCGATGCCGCCCTGTCCAGATTGTAGATACTATAAATCGAAAGCCCGCTTATAAGCAGCATAAGAAGGAACATCAATGCATATCCGAGTGTAATCTGTTTACTTAGATTCAATTCTTATGCACCTTCACGCCAATATATGTCAGATATACCAATTCTACCTGTTATTATTCCCAACTCATATCAATATTTTCGGTTAATGATAAATAATTTTACAATCGTTTTAGGGCATCATGGCATCTGATAAATAAGGTGATCCGCAGTTTGGGCTGATAAATATTCTACTACTCCGACATTCTATCACTGTGTACTATCACACAATCAATACTCCATTCCGACTTATTAATGGATCATATTGGCAGCTCATGAATAAGGGCGGTTCTCTATTTTATTTTATACTGTATTCTCTTTCATTCATTCCGGCTTGTATGCAGTCTGAAATTATTAGGGTAAAGTATTTAAGATAGGTGATAATTGCACCATAAAGAGGTATTCTATTGGCGGTTATGAAAAGATTTCTTCTCATTTTACTAATATTCGCTCCACTTGGAACAGGGTGCTATACAAACACTGATCAGATTGAGGAGCTCCAGCAAAGACAAACCGCGCTTGAGAATAAGATGGACGAGCTCGTTGAGCACCTCAATTCAGACCAGACTACGCTCACGCGGGACGTCGAAAGGATAGAGAACAACCAGCTACTACTTGCAGAAGAAATAGAAAACATACAAAAAAAGAATATAACGCTGAGACACAAGATAGACAAAGTGGCCGAGGACACGGACCCGGCTAACGGAAAAAACCCCGACACACAAGCGCCCAACCCTCCCAAAGACGACTATATTCTAGCCACTGAAAGCTACGGCAAAGGCAACTACGAGGACGCCATACTGGAATACCAGAAGTTCATCGATACAAGCCCTAAGGACAGCAGACTACCAGGAGCATATCTCGGGCAGGGACTGTCGCTTATGAACCTCGGAAGAAAAGAGGAAGCCAAATTTTTCTTCAACACGCTTATCGACAAGTTCCCGAACTCAAAGGCTGCCAAAACAGCCAGAGAAAAGCTCAAAACCATTCAATAAGTAACACTCCCTGATTTATAAATCGGCATTTCACTTCACCCCTTCTATATTCCTACTTAAATAGGATTATTCTGCATACATTTCTCTACTAATTACATCTAATAGTGTCATAAGTAAATCACATTGAGAACTCGAAAGTCAGGTAACTCCTATAAAGGCGGGTATTATGGCAGTCAATCACACATCAGAGAAGGCATTAGCAGAGATTGAGCTAAGGCAGTCCTTAATCCTGAGCTCGGTCCCAATGGCCGTTTACGCAACCAGGGCATACGGCGACATGGGCGCTATTTATCTTAGCGAGAACATAAAGAAAGTCACCGGGTTTGAGCCCTCTAGGTTCCTTGAGGACACGAAGTTCTGGCACTCCCGCGTCCACCCCGAGGATAAAGAAAAGATCATAGACGACGTAGAACAAGTAGTTTCAAAGGGCAGCTTTGAAATCGAGTACCGCTGGAAATGCTCTGACGACACATACCACTGGTTCCTTGACCGAGCGGTGCTGATAAACGGCGGCGACGGCGGACCGCGTGAGATAGTGGGGACATGGCTCGACATTACCGAGCGCAAGATTGCCGAGCAGGCGCTCAAAGAAAGCAATGAAAAACTGATCAAGAAGAACGGTTATGAAGAGATTGTAACTACGGTTCTAAAGAGCGTTCACGGCTCACTTAAGTTCCAGGATGTTCTGGACAATGCTGCCCGGACACTATCTAAGAATTTACAAAAGGTTTACGCGATTGAGATCTACATCCTTGAAAATGAGCACGCTGTATTGAAGTCCCACACAGGGGTTCCTGATAATTACGTGCGGCGAGTACGGGTGCTCGATGGCCCAGAATGCCACACCTGGACGGTGCTCAATTTCGGTGAGCCGCTGTACATTAAAGATTCCGATATCGACACACGGATGAGCCCCGTTACAAAGAGGCTCGGTGTAATGAGCTCATTGTCCATGCCTGTAAATTACAAGGAAAAGACCATTGGGTGCATCAATATCTACTCGATGGAAAAAGAGGCGTTCGATCATGACGAGATAGATTTACTTGAGATTATTACACGCCAGATCGAGGTCGCGACCAGTAATGCAAAACAAGCCTCTGAGCTTGAGCAAGCGCTTCAGGAAGTAAGTAAGCTCAAGAAAAGGTTTGAAACTGAAAGCGTATACCTAAAAGAAGAAATAAAGACCGAGCATAATTTTGACGAGATCATAGGCGCAAGTACTTCACTCGGGGAAGTGTTGGACAAAGTAGAAAAGGTAGCAGGGACAGACGCCACAGTTCTTATACGAGGGGAGACGGGTACGGGTAAGGAGCTTATCGCGCGCTCCATACACAGCCTGAGTAAAAGGAGTACCCGCCCGCTGGTTAAAGTAAATTGCCCTGCCATTCCAGCCGGGCTTATCGAAAGCGAGCTATTCGGACACGAAAAAGGGGCGTTCACAGGAGCTCTTACAAAAAAACTCGGAAAGTTCGAGCTTGCCGACGGCGGCACCATAATGCTGGACGAGCTGGGAGACCTGCCGCTCGACTCACAGGCAAAACTCCTGAGGGTGCTTCAGGAAAAAGAGTTTGAAAGAGTCGGGGGCACCAAGACCCTGAGCGTGAACGTAAGAGTCATAGCGGCTACCAACAGAGACCTTGAAAAAGCCGTGGAAGAAGGGAAATTCCGAGCGGACCTTTATTACAGACTGAATGTATTTCCGATTTCCGTACCCGCGCTAAGAGACCGTAAGGAAGACATTGAGCTTCTGGCTGGCTATTTTATGCAAAAGTACTCAAGCCAAGTAGGCAAGAACTTAAAGGACATCGATAAAGAGACGCTTAAGAAGCTAAAGAACTACTCCTGGCCCGGTAATATCAGGGAGCTTGAGAATATAGTCGAGAGAGCAGCCATTCTATCCCCGGGAGAGACTCTTGAAGTGAGCGAGAACCTCATAAGCGCCCCAGTTGAAAGAGAAGCCGGCGCTATAGGCGCACTCAGGTTGGAAGACCTGGAGCGTGATCATATAATCAGAATACTGGACCAAACCTCCTGGCAGGTACACGGAGAGAAAGGGGCGGCAAAGGTGCTCGGCATTAACCCCAACACTCTCAGAACAAGAATGAGCAAGCTAGGTATCAAGAAAAAAACGGTGCAGCTTATATAAAAAAAGCCGGCCACCTCCCGGAAGGCCGGCTTTAAGTCCCCATCAAAAACCTTCCTAATTAACCTTTATCCAAGCGTCCGCCCATGCCAGACCCGTGCCGGGCGCATAATATGGCTCACTCTGATTACACCATCCTGAGTTTGGAAACGGCCTGCACTCGTACACGTTACCGTCGGTTCCGAGCACTACTGTTCCCGGACCGTAACTGCCTCGGCCCTCAGGATAAGCAAAATCAAAATCATCTCCGGGCCCGGGGCCAGGATCAGCACACTGTTCGCAGCACTCGCAAGTATCTCCGCCTCCACCGCCGTCACCTCCCCCATTATCTTGCATTTCTATATCGAGCTCAAATGAAAACCCGGAGTCTGAAGACACGTACACTGTATTACCCTGCGAATCCCTCACGGGGTCTATATTCCCCTCGGAATCCAATACGCCTACTCTGACTAAAGAAGAGCTTGAGTTTACTTCCTCTGCAAGGTGAAACGGCCAGTCGTCTGCGCCGGTCTGTCCATCTGAGAGAGTTATCGCATGGGTCTCGGCGTCACCCCCCGAGCCATCGAAAAGCCTGAGGGTCACTTTATCGCTTGAAGACAGGGCCTGCTGTGCACGGAGAAGACCTAAGGACTTCCATGCAGTCGGCACTCCTTCCGAAAACTCTACATCCATACAGGTATAGAATGCCTCGGGGCTATCGTCTCTCTGCCAAATGGCATATATCACGTGCTTACCGCTTTTACCCACCGGAAACGGACAGGTCATTTTGTACCTGCCGTTATCGAGCGTCACGCTCGTAATCTCGCAAAACGGGCTGCTCCCGAGCTCAGACCACTCAAGGGGTCTAAGAGGATCATATCCGTCCCTAGTAACATAGAACCTGAAGTAATCTGTGCTGTGGGGCGCTGTGGCGCGGAACACAAAGTCCAGCTTTCCATTTTCATCTGGAGCGATCATAGTCGATGGCCAGTCGCCGCGCGCAAGGTCCATTCCCTTAAACAGCTCATTACCACCGCTGCATAGCTTGCCGCCAGGGATAATCTCTTTGTGCCGGTCGTTTGCGTTGCCCTGGTTTACCCCGTTCCAGTCATAGAGGGCCTGAGTGCCGCCGGCCTGCACAGCGGCCTTGCACGCTTCTGATTTGGGATTCTCTGGGTTCTCCAGAAAGCAGTTGTAAATTCTGCTTACCGGGGTCTCCATCGTGCCGTGCGCCAGTGCTTCACCGCTAAGAATGAACATAGAGAAAATTAAGGTAACAATATAGTACGAGATGAAATATTTCCCTTTCATAATGAAAAACCTCCACTTCTTTTTTACGATACTAACTCAAATTCAAGCAGAACCAAGCACTTTTTTAATTATATGAAAAAATGTGTAACTAGGCGCAACGATTGTGTAATTTCACCCATTCGAACGATCGTTTGTTCTTAATTTTGCCGATATTTCAAGTGATTTTACTCAGGCTCAGAAAGAACCATTTAGAGTAAATTTATTATTTGAGCTTCAAAATTCTTCTGTGAGCTTCAAGATAACTTCCCCGGTTTCGCTGATGAGGTTTTCGACAAGCTCTTTGGCAGTGGTCCGCTTAATAAACGGTGAGCTTTGTCCAGCCCATAGCGACATGAAGTCGGGATTAGACTTAGATTTAGCGGCAGCCCGGAGGGCTTTGGTAAGGTAATGCTGTGCTGGATATTCCGGTACTTGTTCTTCAAGCCCCGACATCCCCTCTACAAACTTGTTCTTTATTCCTCTTGCGTACTTTCCCGTAAAAGCCTTTGTGAGAACTGTACTCGTATCCTTCGAATTTATAAGAGCATCGAGCCACACTCCCGGCACACAGGCTTCTTCACAACCCATAAACGCCGTTCCCAGCTGCACTCCCGAAGCGCCCAGTGCCAGCGCCGCCGCCATTCCCCTACCGTCCATTATGCCCCCTGAGGCCAGGACCGGGATACTCAGTCTGTCTACTAGCTGCGGGATCAGGGACATGCTCCCAATCATTGGAATATCTTCATTAGCGCCAAAACTCCCTCTATGGCCCCCGGCTTCAATTCCCTGTGCGGTAACCACGGTACACCCAGCTTTCTCGAGCATAACCCCTTCCTCTACACAAGTAGCAGTACCGATTACGGCTATATCTTTTCTATGAAGCTCCTCAAAATGGCGGCTTTCAGGAACGCCGAAAGTAAAGCTAAAAACGGGGACATGATTATCCAGTATTACTTGAAGCTGCTCATCGAATGAAATTACAGGCGTCCCGTCAGTGAGAGCAGGCATCTGAACATCCAGCTCATCTGAGAAGTTCTTTAGCCGATTCAAAAGCTCATCTGACGGTGTATCTGTTACAGCCTCAGGTGGGACGAAAAGATTTACCGCAAACGGTTTGTTGGTGAGAGTTTTTACTTTTTTAATATCCCCGTCTAAATCCTCAGGCGACAGGTAGCCTGCGCCGAGAGAACCTAGCCCGCCAGCGTTTGAAACCGCCGCGACCAATTCAGGAGTCGAAGGCCCTCCGGCCATAGGCGCCTGCACAATCGGGTGAGCAATTCCCAATATATCACATAATCTTCTAACCTGATCCGGCCAATTGTCCATTTTCATAGGATTCCTTTGGAAAATACTATTTTATATAAGCGAAACCATAAATATAGTCAGATATTATACGAGATATAATAATACTAAGAAACTTATATATTGGAATTCAACCAGTCACGCTCACAGTCCCCCGGCACTTGGGAAACTGTACACAGCCCCAGAATTCATTTCCGGCGTTTTTTCCTTTACGAGCTTTTCTGAGTACCATTTCCGAGCCGCATTCAGGACATGTTTTCTCACTTTCAGTTATTTGATTACTCTCAGAAGTAGATTTTTGGGCATCAGAAATTAGCTTTAATAATTCTTGTCCATATATCAGCTTTATTGGCTTACCTCTAGCAAAGCTGAGCGCATCATTTGTTACTCTTCCGGTGCTTACGATATGCACCTCATCCGCATAGCTGCCGCTCAATATCCCGTACATCTCCCTTACAACTTTGACCCCGAGTTTTCTCGAACGCCACTGTTTACACTGAACAAGTGTCTCTATATCTTCTTTGTTGACTATAATATCAATTCCGTTATCACTCCCGGAGACCGGCTCTCTTACAATTCTGTAACCGTTTTGCTTATAGGCTTCTGTGATCAAATCCTCAAACTTTCTCCAGCTAAGTTGTCTTATAGAATCAAGTCCGGTTTGAGACGATAACAATTTCCTTCTCTGATAAGTCACGAAATATGACAAGACCGCAATCAAAACAAGCCCAATGGCAATATAACGAAAGTACACAGCCAGGGCAGGTGCCAAAAAGTTAGTGAGTACGTTTGCGTAAATATATGATCCTAATAGTGATAGCGCCGCGAGGACTAACCAAATCCACCAGTGCCTTATAAGTAAGTTCGTCATGTCGTAATTATAATGCCGATATTAATAATTTAGATAAGAACTGTAAACTAGTACCAATGAACCTCATCTATCAAAGGACTTAATACTTTGGTGTGTCTCAAGATTCATTGTCAGCTTAAGAAAGGTCTCGACTACTGCGGTCAGGGGTATGAGATAGATCAATATTGACAGTTTATACACAGATCGGTCATCATAGACAATCTCTAAGTGGAGGAGAACAAATGAGTATTTTTAGTCCGGCTCGATTACTACAATTAACCGTTGCTACATTCCTGCTGCTAATAGCGTGCACAAACCTTGAGGCCATAGGTGAAGAAAGTCTTGCGCATTCCAATGAAGGTCTTGAATTCTCTCATCCATTAATATCCAATTCACCTTCCCCTGAAACTAAAATTAGGCTCGACTACTTATTTTTAGACGTTGACGGTGAAGTTGAAGATGAAGAGCTGGGTGAAGAAGGTGAAGGCCCGTCAAAATTCAAGGAAAGTACTATCCGGCTTGGACTCGAATACGCGTTCAACAGGAACATAAGCTTAGAGGCCGAAATACCATACACTTTTCTAAACGCGGATAACGGCCCAAATGAAAATAACTTCAACAACATAGAAGTAGGACTGAAGCTCGCGACTTTTTTATTGGAGGAATACGGAGTAATCCTGGGCGGCGGAATAAAACTCGGACTCCCGACAGGAGATGACAGTAAGGGTATAGGGAGTGATAACATATTTGAGATAGAGCCATTTGCAGATTTCGGAGTTAAGATACAAGACTTTGAGCTGGTAGGGTTTTTAACTCTTGGATTCCCCGTTAATCAAAATAGACACCAAGACGAGGGTGACGAGCTTAAATATAACCTCTCAATGCTATATCCGTTAGGCGACATAATTGAAATACTACTTGAATTTGACGGCTTGACCGTGCTCAATGGACATGGGGACGGGGAATCCGTATTGAATATCGACCCCGGCATCAAAGTCGCGCCTTTCAATCTGAAACAACTTGTACTAGGTTTTGGCGCAGGGTTCCCCCTTACAAACGACGAGGAGTTTGAATACAGATTAATCGGCTCTATCTTCTATTTTTTCCATACTTCACACTAACACTTATAACAAGTTGGAAAAAGTATAAGTTAAGGAGAGGGTAACTATAGAATATAAAAAAATAATGGAGAATGTTTGGGCACAAGCGCAAAGATCTGTTCCTGAGCACTTAAAGCGCCTATCCTGGACTAAAGACGAGCTCGTAAATCATCAGACTAAGGCGCTCAGGGAAATACTCACCCTGGCTAAAGAGAAGACGGTATTTTACAGTGATGCTCTTAAGTCCGTAAATACAGAATCTTTCAATATTGAGGATTTACAGAGCATCCCGCCGACTAATAAAACTGAGCACATGGACCGTTGGGACGATTTTCTCGCGGTTCCGGATGTATCTTATGATAAAGCTGAAAAACACCTAGAAAAGCTCAGAAAAGGAGAGATCGAAAACCCGTTTTATAATGACCGTTACCTATTTATTGCTACCGGCGGATCAACGGGAAAAAGGGGTCTCTTCGTATGGGATACCGATTTTCTAAGCGAGGAAATCTGCCTTACATACCGCTTACTCATAGATCAGGAGAAGAGGACCGGATATGGGGGTCCTATGAGGCTCGCCACTGTGGAAGCCCCCACCCTTCTTCATGGGAGCAGATTTATATTCCCGAGTAAGCCGCTTGCGGAATTCGAGCTCCTTAGCTTTGGATCCACAGAGTCTATAGCTGAGCAGTGCAAGAGACTAAATGAATTTCAGCCGATTTATTTAATGGCGTTCGCTTCGTCCACGGCAGAGCTTGCTTCGGCTCAGTTAAGGGGAGAGCTGTATATCTCACCCCGCTGGGTTTCCACAAACTCAGGACCGCTTGATGATATGATGCGCACCCGCATTAAGAAAGCCTGGGGTGTAAACACCTGCAATACATGGGGCTGTGTGGAGATAGGTCTGGCCAGCATTGAGACCGCCGAGAGTTCGGGAATGGTTATCTGCGAGGACGCTCTGATACTTGAGCTTGTCGATGAGAACGATGGCCCGGTCGTAAACGCGAGTGATGCCGCAAGAGTCCTGGCTACATGTTTCTTGAATAAATCCTGCCCGATGATCCGCTACGAAGTGGATGATGTAGTTGAAATCGGCACGGGATTCAGCGAATACCCGGCGTATGGTAGAGTGACTAACATCCACGGGAGAGCCACCAACTGGTTTCAGTACGGTGACGTCAGGGTTCATCCGATGGCATTTAGCGATATCCTAGACCTTGTAAAAGAGGTTGAGGAGTATCAGGTCGTTCAGACCGAGCGCGGCGGTATCGTAAGACTCGTCTGTAACGGTAAGCCAAATGAAGAGGAGATTATAGAAAATATAAAAAGCCTGCTTGAAAAGGACGGTCTTAAAAACCCTGAAGTGAAAGTGGAAATCATAGACGCTCTACCCCGACATCCCGAGAC
>JGI24023J19991_10001358_pt1 | contig 18842 bp, 19 predicted proteins | sample Cruoilmetagenom1_FD_19991 | JGI IMG/M metagenome (IMG submission 19991) | reverse complement strand
GAGGCATGAGCGGACAGGTCGACCACTTGGCGGGAATTCGCTTATTGAAACGTTGGAATCTGCTTTGGGTCGAAATCTAAAACCCGGAAAACCAGGCACCAAGAAGAAAGATAAGTAAGATGTCCCCCGAATTAAGATGTCCCCCGAATTATGCCCGAATTAAAGATGTCCCCCGAATTACACGAATTACAAAGTTCAAGCAAAAAAAGTTCTAAGATTTTGCAGGGAGAGGTGTTTTTTACTTGACCAGCTCTTTAATGGGTGACCCCGTTGATTCTTGCGGCATTTGCCTAATTTTTGCCACATGCCATTGCATATCCCCAAGGCTGCCCGATGTTTGGCTGGAAAGGACCTCGAATTCGCATCTGTCCAAGATGGCATCGATTGCATCCGTATCCCGATAACAAACCCGGCTGCCGTTGATTTTGAGTTTGAGGTGCTCCAGGTACCAGGTCCAGTGGGGCCTGGCCGACGGGGGGAGCACCGACCGCATGATCAGGCGGCCGCCGGGAAGCAGGCGTTTGTGGATTCGTTCCAGGGTTTTCTCCAGCTCTCTATCCTGAAGGTAATGGCTTACGTCCAGCATGGTCGCCAGATCCAGCATCACGTCCATGGTTGGCAGATCGGGGGCCGACCCCCTGACGATGTGCCCCCGGTCGTCGAGTGCCAGGGCGGCCACCCGCACTTGCTCTGCTTTCGGTTCGATACCGTGGATCAGGGCCTTTGGATAGCGGTCGGCCATCCAGCAGGCCGGCACCCCATATCCGCATCCCACGTCCAATATATTGGCAAGGTCGGTCCTGGTCGGCATCAGTGCAGCCCACTCGTCGAAAAGTGGGTCCATCCGCCGCTTGAAGCGGGCAAACAAACGCGGATAGGGTTCCATGTTGCCATAGCGCCAGTCAACGCCGCCGGTAGCGACCGGGCGGCTTTCGAACCGTCGCTTCAGCAGGGGCGGCAGAATCAACAGGGCCCCGGCCAGGCAGTAGCCGATGCCGCAAAAGGAGATCAGGCCGGCGCTTTTCAACAGGTTGTGGTCGGCGGTGAGTAAGACGGAAAAGCCAATCAGGGTGGAGGTCGCGGTCATGATGATCGCCGTACGGACCACCGCAAAATGGGGATGGTCGAAACGCTGGTAGCGTTGGTAGCCCCGAACCATGAACAGGGTGTAGTCCACCCCCATGCCCAGGATGACGACCGACAGCATCAATGCGGGGATGTCCAGGGGCCGCCCCATGATGCCCAGGGTGCCCAGCGTGCAGACGAAGGCGAAGGCCAGGGGCAAAAGGGCCGTGAACAGCAGGCCGGTGTCGGCGAAAAAGAGCATCAGCAAAAAGATCAGGCTTACACCGATGACCAGCAGCATCTTCATGAAGGTGTCGAACAGCAGTTGCCCCATGCGCTGGGAGAAGTGCGCCGGGTCGAACACGGCCGACACGTCTGATAGGCGGTCGTAAAATTGCCGGCTGTCGAACTGTTCACCGGGGGTGATGCGGGTCATCTGAATCCACCGGCCGTCGGTTTCGTCCCTGGAGATGCCCAACAGCGGCTGTACGCCTAAGGGGATGGCCGCTCGATCGGGAGCGGCGACGGTGGCCAGCAATTTGTAAAATGGATCAAAGGCGTCTTCGGTAAATCCCAGGGCCGCCCCTTCTCGTTTCAGCGTTTCCGAGACCCTCCGGATGCGTCCGGTGGTCCAAAACTGTTTCCACGCCGAAAAATTTTCCGCGCTGCGAACCCGGCCGGGAAAAAAGAGGGAGGGCGTCACCGCCGTTTCGATGCGGCCCATGTGGAATTCGGTGTTCAGGTGGTCCAGCAGCCGGTCGTTTTTGGCCTGTAGTGCGGCCATATCGCCGGCCTCGGTCATCAGATAGACATTGGAGAAGATATCACCCCAGACGGCGGTCATCAATTCATCGGCCGCCTGTGTCTCCCGGCTGACGCTGTTCATGGCTTTCAGGTCGGTGTTGAAATGGGGCCGGATGAAAACGGCCAACACCGCCGCTGCCAGCAGGGCCAGGGTCAGGCCGGGCCAACCGGTCGATGCCAGACGTTCCACGATCCGGGAAAAACGCCGCCTGGGGGGCGTTGCACCGTGCCGGCCGCCCGCCGTGAGCCGGGGAAGTACGCTATGCACGAACAGAAAGGAAAAAGCGATACCCATGGCGGTGAACTGCCCCAGTTGTTCGAAGACGACAAATCCGGAAAAGGCGAGCACGCCAAAGGCCCCGATGGAGGTCAGTACGGCCAGCAACCCGACGGCCCGGATTTCACGGGAGGCATGTTGTCCGCTGTTTTGGCCGCCGTTGTCCACGAAGAGCATGTAGGCGATGCCGTGGTCCACGGTGATGGAAATGATTGCGCCGCCGAAACCCAGCACCATGATGGAGATGCTGTCGTGGATCAATGAGAAGACAAAAAAAGCCATGACCGTTCCGGCAAAGGCCGGCAACAGGGCCATGAGGCCCGCCAGGGGACGGGAAAAGGCGGCCAGCAGCAATACGCCGATACCGATGGTGGCCCACACAATGGCCCGGTGCACGTCGGTTTTTACAATGGTTTCATTATCCAGGGCGGCTCGATATGCGCCCGTCGGGGTCAGGGTGATCCCGTCACCGAAATCCTGTTTCAGTGCCTCGTCCAGGCCATGGAAGAAATGGGTCAGGGCACGTGCCACGGTCGTGTCCGTACCGGATCCGGTGGGGGTGGCCAGGACCAGCAGGTGGTGCTGGTCGGCCGAGAGAATCCGGCCACGGTGAATGGTTGCCCCGGGCGCCGGATTCATGCCGGCCAGGCGGGTCAGGACGATGTGGCCCAGTCCCAGCGGGTCGGCAGCCATGGCCGATGCCTGGCCGATGCCGTCCATCTGCAAGAGGTCATCCCGGGCCTTTGTCAGGGCCTGCCGGATCGCCTGGTCGGATAGCAGCGGGAGCACCTGTTGTTGTAACTGACCGGCGGTGAACAGCACGGACAGGTGATTGCGGATCTGGTCGGCCAGATCGGTCAGGCCCTGATACGTAGAATGATTGCCTACCTGTTCGAAGCGGTCGCTTTGCTTCAGCCGGTTTTCGACCATCTCTGCGGCGGCGACCAGTCGGGCCATATCGTCTTGGACGGAACCGATGTCGATGGCGATTTGATCTTTGATGGGATTTTTTCCGAAGATGTAAATGCCGTCGGCAATCACCGGGTCATCCGTTGGCAAAGCGCGCACGATGTCCGTATCGATGGCAATGCGGTTGAAGGCGACCAGGAAGATGGCCGCACCGATGACCACAACCGCCGGCAGGATGAAGATGTTGATCGATGTTTTCAGTCGCATGGCGATCGTCTTATGCCAAAACACCGGGTTTCCAAAAAAGGGTGGTTGATCATCAGGATAGCACCCACAAGGCAGCGGCGGCGATGGCCGCCACATGGGTCACAATGATGGTCATGCGGAATCGATGGTAGTGCTCGTTGGCGATCTGGATGAAACGCAGTCCGCCGAAGAGGCGCCGGATGGCATCCAGGGTGCGGTGCCGCGAATTGTCCGATGGTGAATTGTTTTGAAAGACAATGGACGGATAAAGGACAAATGGTTCGTCGATGATATGTTGCATCACCATGTCATAGGGAAGCTTGTGCCAGGGAGCCCCGGCCACCTGCCTGGCCGGAGACCGCTTGATCAGGTAGGCGTGGGTCAGGCACCGGTATTTAATGCTTCTTATTCCGGGCGTCCGAGTGGCTCGGCTCCCGCTCGCGAGGCAGCCCAAAAAAAGAATCTGGCAATCGTCTGTGTTCATAAAAAAATCAATGCAGGTTGCCAGTCTTTGGGCGTCAATTTTTCTAAAAATGACATCGTCTTCGAATACGAGAATGTGACGGGCGCCGCCATCCAGGCCCATTTTCAGGCAGGTTTGGTGAGACTCAAAAATGCCCTGCTCGCAATCACGGGGGTGTCTGCGGGCCAAAAAGAACACCACCATTCCGTCCAGCCCCACACGGGAAAACTGGTGCTTTGCATTGGCCTGTCGATCCTTGCGATCCGCCAGTGAGATGCAGTAGATCCGGTCGATGCGCTGCCAGATGGGTGCAAGTGATTTCCAGTTTGACCCTTGCGTAAACAATTTATAGTATTATCCGTTTTTATCGGTCGCTAAATCGGATTCCGATCCTCATGGCTTCGCCGCCCAATCACGCCAATCGGTTCGACGATGCACTATTTTCTTGATCCCGTGGCCGCCAGTGGTTACGTTTGTGGGCCAATAAACACATGCAAACAGAAAGTATACACCTTCGTGAGACTTGTTGAAACCCTCCTGAAAAAGCTCGTTTCACGCCTGTCACGCATCCGTTTCGTACGCTCGGCCATTACCGACCGGGCGGATCTGAGTGCGTTTCGCCGGCGGCCGGACCTGAGGGTTATTTCCGGTGTGACGGCAATCGCCTTCAGCTATGTCATCAGCTGGCCGCTGATCGCCCTTCTGGGCGTTGCGGCCGTCCACCATAAAAATGCCGCCATCGTGGTGATTGGTGGTCCGGCGGCCTACGGGCTTTCCCATCTGATATTTATGCTGGGTATGTACCTGGCCGGGGCCAAATACAGCTGGATCTTTCTGCGTTGGGCCGTCGGCCGAGGTATGACCTGGCTCATGGTACGCCTTCGGCTACCCTTGCCCGCCCCATCGCTTGCGGATGTTGCGCTGGTGGCAGGCCACGATGAACAGGGCGGTTACCACGGCGCCGATTCCTCCCTGCCAATCTCCCCCCTCGGCAAGCACCGTTCCGGCGGTCAGAACAAACACCAGGGCAAAGGATGAGAGAAACGGGGTTTGCCAAACCAGGTGTGCCGCGCCCCACGCCAGTGCACCGAGGCCGGCCCACACCGGTACAATGGCCAGGCTGAATCCCAGGTAATTGGCCACGCCCTTGCCTCCATGAAACCCGTGAAAGCAGGGAAAACGGTTGCCCATGATCAATCCCAACCCGACCCAGGGCACTTGCCAGAAGGGCAGCATCGTTTTGGCCACCAGGGCCACGCCGACCGCCCGTCCCACATCCAGCAGCAGGACCGCCACGGCCCACCCGATGCCCGCCTGGCGGTAGACATTGGTGGCGCCGGGGTTACCGCTGCCGTGCTGACGCGGATCGTCGCGACCGGTGAGATGAAACACCAGAATGGAGAAATTCACCGAGCCGGCCACATAGGCCACGGCAATCAGGATAGTAAGTATCGGCAGACCGGTCATGGCAGATCATCCACGGTCAGCAAGGTGAACAGGTGACCCGCTAACGTCGTATGGCTTGCCGTCAGTGCCTGCCCGCCGGCCGTCTCCAGTCGGCTGTACGGTGCGGCTACCGACACCGCACGCAAATGTGTCCAGGATTCAGCCAGATCGATTCCCAAGGCCTTGGCGGCTGCTTCCTTGGCGCTCCAGATACGCAGGTTGCCGTTTGCCCGGCCCAGGGGTGAGCGGTCGACAATGGCCTGTTCGTCGGCGTCCATATACAGGTGCATGGCATCCAGGGGTTTTTGCGACAGCGGCTCCACATCCACACCCAGCGGCCGGTCGGCGGCCGCGGCGACGGTGAAACGCCGGTCATGGCTGACGGTACAGAAGGGCAGGGACCCGTCAACCAGGGAGCATCGGGGCGATTGTCCGTCTTCAGCGACGGTTTCGATCGCCCGGGGGTGCCGGTGGTCGCCGTCACCGGAAAGCAATCGGCCTAGCCGTTTGAGGGCCAACCGGGCTGCCAGATAACCCTGGGCACGGCGCTGGGTCATGGGGGCCAGTCGGGCTTTTTCTTTTTCGGAAAGGGTGGCTGCGGCAAAGGGTGTCTGGGCGCGGCGTTCTATCAGTATCATTCCCGAAACGCGGCGGTAAAATGAAACCAAAGGATCGGAGGCATCCTTGTCGTAAAATCCATCGGGTGCCTTGGTTCGGATGCCGCCGACCTCTTGCATGTGGATGCCGGTGGCGGCTTCACGTAATTTGCCGGTGTCGTCATAGATGAAGATGTTGAACACGACGGGCGCCTTGTCGGTCCTTACCGGCACCACGCGTGCCGTGTAGACCGCGTCCAGCCGGGTGGGGCGGATGATCGTTCGTTGGTCGATGGACACGGGAAAGACCACGATGCCGCAATACCGCTGGCACCAGACACTGGCGGCGTGGAAGGCCGCATCCAGCACGTAAGGGGATCCCAGGTGAAGATCGCCTCTCGGATCGGCCGGTCGTGCCGAACGCACCCGGGCCAGGGCGCCGTCCGCTGAAATCAGCAGCGGTTCGCAGATGTTGCGATAGGCCGGGCCGAAGGGGACCATCTCCCGGTAGATGCGCGCCGGGTCCACGACGGTGCAGACACCGGCAAGCGTCGCGGCGATCTCCAGGGGCGGTGCGACAACTGTCGGTAATCCTTTCCCGATGATCAACGAGGCGTGTTCCAACCTACGGGTGATCTTCGCGCCGGGGGCTTTAAACCGGGTGGTCAGGGTGGTGCGTATGGAACCATGGTCATTTTTTTCAACCCGATTGAATGTCGTGATCGGGGCCTTTGAGTTCAGAAAGAGAAATTTGTCAAAGCGAACCCTCTGCATCCATCGGCCGTCATGTCCCGGAAAACGGCCACAGGTGTCCGCGGCGATTCGCTCCATGGCCTCGACGGCCGCAAGCACCGGCCGGTCCTGTAGATGATGATCTCGGAAAAATGGCGGCGGCTGCATGCTTAAGGCAAAGGATTCGGCTTTCATGGTTTCGGAAAGATCTCCCACATCCGGACGGTTTTGGGATCCACCTCCACCGGGGTGCCCGAAGCGTTTACCGCGCAGTGTCGGGTAAATCCCTTGCAGACGATGTCGCCGGATTCCTGGTGGGTGATCACGTAATCGAACTGGATTCTCACCCGTTCCATCACCGACGGCCGGGTATAGACCCACATGGCGTCGTCGTAATACAGGGGCCGGTAATAATCGATCTCCAGCTTGATGATGGGGTAGACATAGCCGTTTTTCTCCACCTCCTTATACGGATAGGCGGCATCGCGCATGAGTGAGGTCCGGCCGAATTCAAAATAGCGCAGGTAGTTGGCGTGGTAGACCACCTGGGAGCGGTCCGTGTCTGCATAGAGGGTGCGGGTTTCGCACTGGTGCCAGACGGTACCGCTATTGTCGTCCTTGACATATTGTGGATGGTCGTTCAGGGGCTGCGGAAAAAAGGGTTTGGGCTTCATTTTACACCCCCCGGAAGATGATACAGCAGTTGGTCCCGCCGAACCCGAAGGCGTTGGACAGGATCAGGTTGTGGGAATGGCGCCGAGCTGCGTTGGGCACCACATCCACGTCAGAAAATTCAGGGTCCGGGATGTGGTTGACCGTGGGCAGGACGATGCCCTGCCGCATCCCCTCGATGGCCAGGGCCGCTTCGATGGCTGCGGCGGCACCCAGGGTATGGCCGATCTGGGATTTGTTGGACGACACCGGAATGGAATCCAGCGAATAACCGAACACTTCACGCAGGCTCTCGATTTCCACGGCATCGCCTTTCTGGGTCGAAGTGCCGTGGGTACTGACATAGCCGATCTCCCCAGGCTGAATCTGGGCGTCGTCGATGGCTTGAACGATGGCCCGAACGATGGTTTCCCGGTTGGGAAGGGTGAAATGGTGGGCGTCGGAGGTCCAGCCGACGCCGAGCACCTCGGCCCTGGGCGCGAGGCGGTATTGCTTCACCACCGCGTCGGCGGCCAGTACCAGCACGCCGCCCCCCTCGCCCAGCACGATTCCCCGGCGATCCACGGAAAAGGGCCGCGATGCCTGGGTGGGGTCGTCGAAGGCCCGGTCGTTGGGGCCCACCTTGATGGTGGCCCACATATTGGCAAATCCCTGGACGATCTCGGGGGTCAGGCAGGTCTCCGCCCCGCCGGCCAGGACGATGTCACACTCGCCGTCGCGGATCATGCGGGCGCCGATGCCGATGGCGTGGTTGCCCGAGGCGCAGGCCCCCTGGGGCGAAAAAATGGGACCGGTAAACCCCAGCAGCATGCCGGCCTTGCCCGCGGGCAGATTGGCGCACAGATTGGGCAGCAGGTAGGGGCTGACCTTGGTGGGACCGTGGTTGATGTAGCCGTCCATGGCGCTGCGGTAGGCGTCGGTACCGTTCAAGGCCGAACCCATCAGGCAGGCGGTCCTGGGGCCTGTCCGATCATCGATTTCCAGGCCGGCATGTTCAAGCGCCCGTTTGCACAGCACCATGGTCAGCAGCACATAGCGTGCGTTCCAGTTGCGGCGATCCATCGGGTCGATGCCGGCCAGCTGCTGGGGATGCCAGTCCGGGATCTCCCCAACCACGTTGCTGCGCGAGGGGGTCTCGCAGCGGGTGATGCGGCGGAATCCGGCTTCTCCGCGTATGGCCCGCTGCCAGGTGGCGTCAAACGTATTGCCCAGGCAGGTGGCGGCGTCGTAGCCAACCACGAATACCCGTCGGTTCAAGGGGGGTTTCATATCCGCTTGAATACCATACACGCATTGCATCCGCCAAACCCGAATGCATTTTTCAATACGTATTCCTGATCCAGGGGCCGGCAGGCTGAGACCACGCCCCCCAAGGCGATGGCCGGATCCGGTGTGTAGTTGACCGTAGGGGGAAGCATACCCGCCTGCATACCCTCGATGGCCAGGATCGATTCGATGGCGCTGGATGCACCCATGGCATGGCCGATCAAGGACTTGTTGGCCGTGATGGCCGGCACGCGGCCGTCGAAGACCTGGACCAGCGCCTCGGCCTCCACCTGGTCGCCCACGCGGGTGGCGGCGGCGTGGGCATTGACGGTGCTGATCCGGTCCGGTGTGATGCCGGCGTGCGCAATGCTTTCAACGATGCAGCGGCGGACGGTGGCAAGGTTCGGGGCCACGTGGTGATGGGCATCCGAAGTCATGGCCCATCCGGCGATTTCGGCGGTAACGCCCAGGCCGTGAACCCTGGCGAATGATTTTTTGGCAATGATGATACAGCCCGATCCTTCGGAGACCACGAATCCCCGCCGGTTTCGAGAGAAAGGGCGGCTGGCCTGCTCAGGGGGGATTTCGGGCTCCCCCTCCTTGGGCATGAAGGCACCACCCATGGTGCCGAAGCCGGCCACGATGGGTTCGGTCAGGGGGAAATCCACGGCCCCGCAGATGGCCGTATCCGCCCGGCCATCATTGATCAACATGGCGCCTACGATCATGGATGTCACCCCGGTGGCACAGGCCGTGATAGTGGCGCTGATGGGGCCCGTGGCACCGGTGTGCATGGAGACCTTGCCGCCCACCATGTTGATGCAGGCGTTGGGGTTGACGAAAGGCGGCGGCAGCTTGCCCCGGTCCCTCAGGTTGCGGTCCGCGACGAGCACGGCATCCAGGCCGCCGATGGCGCTGCTGAAGGTGACGGCCACGCGTGGGGCCAGATCCGGTGTGATCTCGATGCCGCTTTGGGCCAGTGCCCGGGATACGGTGAGCAGGGCATATTTGAAAATGGGAGAGGGCCAGCGGGCCTGTTCACGGGGTGTTAAATAATCGTAGGGCAGGTGGTCGATATCCGGTGCCTGACCGGCGATGCGTACGGGAAAGTTGTCCGTCAGGTCAAAGCGGGTCAGCGGTCCGATGCCGCTGGTGCCGGACAGGGCCCTTTGCCACTGGACCCCAAGATCGATGCCCAACGGTGAGACCGCATCATAGCCGAGAATGACCAGGGGATCATGGGACATTATCGTAAACCTATATTTAGAATATCAATCACCAGGGAATAAACCGGTAAAGCTTGGCAAACATCTCGTAAATTTCGATCCAGTTCTGCAGATCCCGGGTGCTTTTCATGTGCGCACGCTTGTTGACCATAACCCAGCTCATGTGGGCCGCGCCGTCTTTGCAGGTGCTGCAGTCCCGGGTCTCCGAGGTGCAGCAGCGGTGCATGGTCTCAAGATCCGAGGCCCAGCGGATGAAATGGGTCAACCGTCGGGGCTTGGGGTCGCGCTTGTCCAACGGTTCGGTGACCGACGGGCATTCCATCCAGCCGAAGGGCCGACCCTGCATTTTGCCGGTGGTGATGATCTCGTGATAGTACTTGGAGGAGATCACCGTATCGGGATAGCGGTCCAGTGCCTCATCCATTTCGCTGCGGATCTGCACCAGCTCGTCGGGCCGCCAGTGAAACCCGTCCACCCCCTCGTCGTTGGAGAGCAACTGCATGTGCACCTTGAGGCCCGCATCACGGATCCTTTGTATGATCCGGTCTGTTTTGCCCAGCTGTTTGGGGGTGATGGTATAGAGGTAGTAGGTGTGCGGATCACCCGCATAGTTTTTGCTGGAGATGGAAAAGACGTCCTTTCCGCGCAAAATCTTCTCATCCACGTCATCTCCCCACAGGCTGACACCCAGTATCATGTCAGGGAACCGGTCCCGGGGCACCTTGATGATGCCGTTGGTGGCACAGAAGGTGGGTAGTCGCTTATAGAAGGCCTCCACCCGGTCCAGGCAAAGGGTGGGCTCGCCGCCGATTAGAATGGCCAAGTTCACACCGCGGGCCATCTCCCTGTCCACGAAGGCTTCCCATCGGGTGATGTCCATTTCCTCTTTGGCCGCCTCGTGTTCACCGGATGAGAAGAAGAAACAGCCCTTGCAGCGCAGGTTGCAGCGGTTGGTCACATCGTAGATGGAACTGCGGATGTTGAGTTTGGATATGCGTTTGTACCGGGCGTACCATCGGTCGTCCAGCAGCGAACTTACGGTTCTCATGGCTAACGGTCCTTCAGTTGGCGGTCAGTTCCACGCCGGGCGGAGAAACGGTTTGGTTGCACAGGTTTTTTCCTTTCACATAGTCTTTCACCCATACGGCCAGGTAGGTGTCCACAAAGTCCAGCCAGGATCGAAAGGTGTCGGGATCGGTGGCGTGGCGGAACAGGCGGGCCGTGACTACGGCACTGGCGGCGGCATAGTGCCGGCAGTCTGTGCAGTTCGTATCCGGCACGCAGCAGGCCGCATCGCGGTCCCAGGTCAGGTCCGACCGATGTTGGCGAAAGAAGCGGCCCAGACCCACATCCGTGCTGGGGTTCTGTCGGGGATAGGTGCAGGTGAACAGGTCGTGGAGGCCTTTCTCGTGGGTGTGGGCCATGGCGCTGTACCAGGAAAACAGGACTGTGTCCGGGTATTTTTCCAGTAGATTGATCATGGTCCGTCGGGTGTCGGCAAGACTCATCGGTGTGTGGTGAAGGTTGCCGGTGTACCCCACCGGTTCACTGAACATGTTGAAGGTCACTTTGGTGCCGTGGTCGGCCAGTATTCGGACCACCGCCTCGGCCTGATCGACGTTGTGCCGGGTGAAGGTGTAGACGAAGGCCGCCCGTGGATCACCGGCGTAGTTTTTAAGCTGGCGGGTCAGCATATCTTTCGCGTTGCGGGTGTTCAGGCTGGTTTCGTCGTTTCCCCACACGGATATATGGATGCGGTAGTTCACACGATTCGGAATGCGTCTGAGCCCGTTGGTGGCGATGCATCCCAAGGGTATCTCGTCGTAGCAAACCCGGCACAGCTCCGGAACCAGGGAGGGCTCGGCGCCGGCCAGCACCACGAAGGTGATGCCACGCGCCTTCTCCGCTTGCATCAGGCGCCGCCAGTCGTCCGGATTCGAGTTGTCCCGGGAATATTGCTTATCCCCCTCGTAGTAGTAGCAGCCGTTGCAGCGGATGTTACACCGCCGGGTCATGTCGTAGGTGGATTCGCGCAGGAAGAAATATTTTCGCACCTTCTCCCATCGATCCTTGACCACAGGATCGGCAATCAGGTCGGAAAACTTCCAAGTTGCTTTCAGGTTCATGGGCATCGCCATCTTGCCGATTAATTGAATAATTATTCAGTACGGTGCCGATTGGTGCATAGACCCTCGCCGAGAACATCGGCGCGGTATCCTTTCAAACGTGCGTCGGTACTGAATGACCATCATGCAGCCAGCTTTTTTTGGACATATTCTCCGATTAACCGCACCGTGGTTAACTTAGGATAATCGTCTTCGTCTATCCGCACCGCGTATTCATCCCGCAAAACCAGTGCCACGGTGGCTAAATCCATGCTGTCGATGCCCACCTCGTCCACCAGGTCGATATCCGGATCGAACGTATCGGGGGTGACATCCTCCAATTTGAGTTCATTGATCATGATCTCCGCGATACGAAAAATGATTTTTCCGTTTTCCACTGCCATGCTTTTCGGTCTCCTTTGAATCAATTTCCAAACGCTTCATTTAAATCAATAATGGCGCCACTTCCCGTTTCGGGGGCTGGATTCAATCTTTTTGTGCATCCAGCCGAATCAGGCCGCTGCAGATCAGCCCCTCGTCACCGCAGATGCGGAAGCTGTGATTGCCATTTGCATCGCCGGTTGTTACCGTCAGGATCAGGGGCTGATCGGGACGAATCATCTGTTTGAAGCGCACCCGGCCCACCCGTGTGACCGGCAACCGTCGATTGAACCACCGGCAAAGAAAGTCGTGGACCATCCCCAACTGGGCCACGCCGGGGAGTACTGGCGCCTGGGGGAAATGGCCATCGAACCAGGGAGAATCCGCCGGAACGCATACACGGGCCTTAATTTCACCATCCGACCCCGGTTTGTCAAACGACATCTCATACCACATTGTCATTGGTTTTTCTAACCTGTCGTTCACTTTATTTCGTCCCCGATCCTTAGCGGATCAGATATTCCCACAACGGGCCGGAAAAGCCTTTCTTGTACATGCGGTCAAGGGTGGCGGCGGTGGCTTCGCCGCCTGCGCCGACCACCCAGTTGACGCGACCGGCGGCCTTTTCGGCCACACGCTGCCGGATGGTGTCGGCATCAATTTTTGCGGACTGGTAAAACAGCGGTTCGAGTAGATCCGTTCCCGCGTCAAATCGCCTTTTTTCAGCACACTGCCGAAACAGCGGTGTTTGTGGATACACCCGCATGCCGCAGAAAAAAAACAAAATGGTTTGGCGAAGCCGATCAATATGGATCAGGGTGTCGTCCAGCGTCTGGTTGGTCTCGCCGGGCCCACCCAGCAGGAAATAATGGGCCACGTGGCAGCCGGCCCCCAGCGCCGCTTCATGGGCCGCAAACACCTGCTCGATCGTGAAGGGCTTGCCGTAGGTCCGGAGCATCACATCGGACAGGGTGTCGGTGCCGAATTCCACATGTTTCAAGCCGGCTTCGACCAATGTTTCGAAATAGCCGTCCGGCAGGTTCAAGGGGGTGAAAAAAGCCCCCCAGGGAATGGTCAGACCGGCTTTCTTAAACGCCCGGGCCACGTCCAACGAGTGGTTGATGTCGGCATTGAACGAGGAATCGGTGATATACAGATAGCGGGCACCGGCGGCTTCCAGGGCCAGGGCCGTCCGTGCCGCTTCGATCGGCGCCACCAGCCGCAGTCGTCGTCCCTCGATCAGCGGGTAGGTGCAATAGATGCACCGGAACGGACACCCCCGCTTGGTTTGCAGGTTGAGCATGGCACCGTGCTTGAGGTACCAGGACAGATGCGCTGCCGGGTGTTTCGGGCGCGGCTTGCGGTCACCGGTCCATGGTGCCGGAAAAAGAATGGATTTCCCGTCCGGTAGAATGACTCCCGGCAGGCCCGTTGGATCTTTCCCGGTTTCCAGCGCGTCGATCAGCCGGTTCAATCGCTCTCCTTCTCCCACGATTCCGAAGTCCGCACCCAGTTCCGCCAGTACCCGCCGGGGAAAAAGGGTGAACCCGCTGCCCCCCAGCACCACCGGTGCCGGCGACACCTGCCGGACGGCATCCATTACCGTTCGGTACCCGTCGATGAATCCGACGGGGTCCGTGGTATCCGTGTTGTCGATATTGCGCAATGAGATGCCGATCAGATCCGGCTCGAATTCATGAATATTGACGGTCAACCCGGTGAGGCCATCGAGTACGTTGAGGTCTTCGATGCGCACCCGGTGCCTGCCATGGATCGATGCGGCCACGTGATCCAGGCCGATGGGATAGACCGGGTAGGGTGCTTTGAGTGTGTTTGCCGAGATCAGCAGGATCTTCATTGCCTGGTGTTCATCCATAAACGGTCATTTCACCCGAGAATTGTTTCTTTACGGACACGACCGATCTCCAAGAGATCAAAGCTGCAGGCGAAATGGCGGTTAATCGGGGATTCGCGAGGCCGGGTGACCGATGAAGGTGGCCAGCGCCCGTACCGAAGCGAAGACACGGGCGCCCAGTTCCCGATTGTCTATGGTCAAGCCGTAGTCCTTTTCCACCAGCATCACCATCTCGAGCACGTCGATGGAGTCGATGCCCAGCCGGCCGCCGACCAGTTGCTCATCGGAATCGATCGATTCCGGGGCAACGTCCTGAAGATTAAGGGCCGCTACAATCTTTCGGCGCAGCTCGTTGATCAATTCATCCATTGGCATTTCCTTTACAGGCCTTTTCAATTCGTGTTATATCGGTCGCCTTAGAAGCCGCCATACTATATATTGATCAATATCATTTTCAAGCCTTTTTATACGCCATGCGCTCTGCCATTTCGGGGCCGGACCCCTTAACTGCCGAAACCCTTTTGCCCCATCGCGGNAGAATGCTGCTGGTGAGCCGGATCCTCGTACTGAATGACGACCAGGCAACNACGTTGTCCGTTGCCCATCGAGACTGGCCGCTTTTCGAAAAGGGGTTGATCAGCCCGTTGATTCTGGTTGAACTGGTGGCGCAGACCGCGGGTGTCCACAATGGTTTGGCGCGGCTGAAAACGCGCGGCGAGTGTTCGGAAACCCGGGGGTGGTTGGTGGGTGTAAAAAAAGCGTGGTTCCATGTGGATGCCATCGCTCCGGGGGAAGCGATCACGACGACGGTCAGAAATGCCTTCGTGTTCGAAAACCTTCGGGAGATTACAGGCCTTGCAACCATCAACGGCCGGCCGGTTGCCGAGGTGACCCTTCAGGTGGTGGAGGCCCAATAGCCCATATTTGAAAATTGAACATCTATTCATGTTACGGCCTTACCCTTAGGTGCTGGGTCTCCTCCGGATTTTTCAACGGTGGGGACAGCCCACAGGGAAGGGTGGGGGGGGGAAGTCAAGGACTTGGTGATCGGTTGGGAGGTCGGAGAACCATATGCCAGAAAATGAAAAACGACCCGTGGCCCTGGTCACCGGCGGTTCCAAGGGTATCGGCCGGGCCATTTGTGTGGAGTTGGGCCGGTGCGGTTATGACCTGGTGGTCAACTATCATACCGACGAAAAAGGTGCCATGGAAACCCTCGGGTTGGTCAATGCCCAGGGGGGTGACGGCCGGATCCTGGAATTCAATGTACGGGATGCAAAACAATCCCGGAACGCCATTGAAATGTTGCTGGGTGAGGTAGAGGCGCTGGAGGTGCTGGTGAACAATGCGGGGGTCACCGCCGACGGCCTGTTTCTGATGATGTCCCGGGACAATTGGAAGAAGGTGGTGGACACGACACTGGACGGCTTTTACCATGTCACCCGGCCGATCATTGAAACAATGGTCCGTCGGCGCAGGGGCAGCGTGGTCTCCATCGCCTCGGTATCCGGCCTGGTGGCCAACCGGGGGCAGACCAACTACAGCGCGGCCAAAGCGGGCCTGATCGGCGCCAGCCGCAGTTTGGCTGCCGAGGTTGCCCGATTGGGCATCCGGGTGAACGTGGTGGCGCCGGGCCTGATCAAGACCGACATGATCAAGGATCTGCCCTTGGGCAACGTCAAGGCCATGATTCCCATGGCACGGGTGGGAAGGCCCGAAGAGGTGGCCCGGGTGGTGCGGTTCCTTTGTTCAGACGATGCGTCCTATGTCAGCGGGCAGGTTATCGGCGTGAATGGCGGCATGTGCTGAATGCCCATCCATAAACGGCATCTTAGAATTGTGAATTTTATTAATTACCCAGAATTACTTCTTCCTGCGCCTAAAGGCGGACATTGGTAATGAGACAACCCATTTTTATCAATCGCTTCTACGCATACAACCCCTATTCGTCGCGGGTGAGGCGATTTGCCAGGCGATTGCCGTGCTGCGTTTTGTTGATTGCCGCGTGTCTATGCCTGGGTTGGGCGGATACCTGGGACGGCATCCGCAGCGCCGCCGCCGATGTGGATGCCATTAGCGCCGACTTCGTCCAGGAGAAGCATTTGCCGATTCTGGCCGGGCCGCTGGTATCCAGGGGCCGGCTCTATTACCGGCGACCCGACGCCCTGCGATGGGAATATACCTCACCGGTTCAAAGCGTTCTGCTCATGCGTGACGGTGATGCCAGACGCTTCGTCCGGTTCGACCGGGGACTGGTGGAAGATGACGGTGTTCGCCTGCAGGCCATGCAGCTCGTGATGCCGGAAATCAGCGGCTGGCTTGCTGGTCGCTTTCAGGACAACCCCTTGTTTGAGGCCGGTCTGCAAGGGGGAAAAAAGATCGTCGTCCTGGTGCCCAAAGATGCGGGTATGGGCCGGTTCGTCCAACGCATCGAATTGTGGATGTCCCAGCAGCCGGGTGTGCTCGAAGCGGTGCTGATTTTCGAAAGCGAAGACGCTTTTACACGGGTGGTGTTCAGCAACACGATGGTTAATCCGGCTTTGGACGATCGTATTTTTCGGGAAGTGCAATGACGCGGATTTTACTGGTTTGCGCATTGCTGCTGAGCGCTTGTGCCGGCCTGTCGCCGATTCAACCGGCGGATGAAAACCGTCAATCCCTGATCGACATGAGTTGCCGGTCTCATTTTCTGAAGGGCCGCTGGCAACTGGTGCATACCATCAACGCCCGTCTTTATGGCGGCCGCCAGGCTACTTTCACCGGCGTGATCGTCTTGTCATCGGCGGTCCCGTCCATCCATTGTGTGCTGATGACCCTGGAAGGATTCGTCCTTTTCGAAGCCGTGGACAATGGCGAAGTGGTCGTGAAACGCGCCTTCGGACCATTCGAAAACTTAGATTTCGCCAACGGGGTGATGGAGGATATTCGGTTCATTTTCATAGCGCCCGAAGGGAAGGTGCAGACGGTCGGCATTTTCAAGGATGGGGATGAGGGGTGCCGCTACTGCACCGACGATAACCGGGTCGTCGACGTCGTCGAAGCGGCCGACGGCAGCTGGCGGATTCGGCAACACGACCCGTTGAAGACGCTGATTGCCGATNCGGTTGATCGGCAAGGTGTGTCGCCTAAACTGACCCTCGTGGCCGGTGGCCGGCATGCTTACCAATTGTCGATGACACTGGTGGAAGCATTTCCGATTGATTAGGCATGATGCCGTTGACATTTTGCATCCGGCTGTCGACATTGATGAATATCGAATGTATGTTCNGGTATCCTGCTTCGAGGTAATTCTCTATTGAAATTCAAACTGATTTATCCCCGCTGGCCCAAACTGATGTGCCAGACCGAGTTCCATTTGCCTCCCCACGGTCCGGTGGTTTTTGCTGCCACCCTGCCGCTCGACGTGGATGTGGAATTCATCGACGAGAATCTTGAAACCCTTGACATCGATTCGTCGGCTGATGTGGTGGGCATCTCCATGATGCTCACCGCCCAAGTGAAGCGGGGATGGGAAATTGCCGATGCCTATCGGGCCAAAGGCGTGCCGGTGATTTTCGGCGGCATCGCCACCATGCTCCATGCCGAAGAGACCCGGGATCACGCAGACGCCGTTTTCCTGGGTGAGGCCGAAGGGCGAATAGGACGGGTGCTTTCCGATCTGGAGGCCGGACGGTTGAAGAAAACATACGACCACCTGGCCGACCCGCCCCCGATAGAGATGGTGGGGAATGCCCGACGGGATATTCTGAAAAGGGATTTGTACAATTACCGCGGCATCCAGATGGTCGACCTGGTGCACGCATCCCGGGGGTGCCGCTACAACTGCTACCCGTGCTGTGTGGCTTATTTAGGGGGACGAAAATTCCGGCCACGGCCCATCGACAAGGCAGTGGCCGAGATGGCGGCCATTGACAACAACCGTCTCTTCATCGTGGATAACTCCCTGGCCCAGGATACCCGCTGGGAGTTGGACCTGTTTAAGGAGATGATCCCCTTGAAAAAAAAATGGTGCTGCCACCCCATCGAGGACGACCCCAAGGTGCTGGATATGGCGGCCCGGGCCGGGGCCTGGTATGTCTACCAGGCGGTGTTCGATACTTCGGACACTATCCGGGAGCGCATCAAACGCTACCATGACCACGGCATTGGCGTCGAGGGAACGATTCTGCTGGGGCTGGACAACCACACCGAAGACAGCATCCTGCGGCTGATCGATTTTCTCCTTGAAATCGAACTGGACCTGGCCGAGTTTACGGTGCTCACGCCCTTTCCCCACACCAGGGCGTACGCGGACTTGAAGCGACAGAACCGGATCCTCTCTTACGACTGGAACGAATACACGGCCGATAAGGTGGTCTTCCAACCCAAGAACATGTCCGCCAACCGGCTTCAGGAGCTGTTGACCCATGCCTGGAGCGCCTTTTACCGGACCGAATCCCAGGGCATGAAAATGGCCACCCTTTTCCAGAAAGTGATGCGTAAAGAGAAGGCGGACGGCACCTTGCGCCCCCGCAACCGGGCGTTGGCGCAACAGACATTCGGCCGATGAACAACCTGATGGATGTTTGACAATTGATTGCCGAATAGAGCAATTTGAGCGCCAGGGGCGCTCTTTTTCAACTTTAGGGTTCGCTCAAAAATAACTTCGCAGAATTGGCGCTCAGATTTGGTCCAGGTTTGGCTGATCCGAGAGAGCAAAACTACAGGAATAGCAAGCTATTTCGAGGCTTTTGAGAGTGAGGTATCAGCCAAAGATGGGCTGAAGCTGAGATGCGAAAATGTGAAGTTATTTTTGCGCG
>JGI24023J19991_10001356_pt1 | contig 18850 bp, 16 predicted proteins | sample Cruoilmetagenom1_FD_19991 | JGI IMG/M metagenome (IMG submission 19991) | reverse complement strand
AAGTTTATCAGCTGAAAAGGGCTTAATAATCCAATTGGTAATTCCCTTATCCTGAACCCAAGAAATTTTATCATTATAGTCTGCTAATATTAGCAGTGGTATCATATGATATTTATTCGTAGAGTTTATTTCATTTGTAAAATAAATAATATTTCCTTTATCTATATTCATATCTATAATTATTAGTCCAATATTGTATTCTGAAAGAATATACAAGCCTTCTGTAGTAGAATTAGTTGATAACACTTCAAATCCTGATTCCTGAAGGGTTAAAAAAATATTCCTTGAAATCGCTTCTGATTTTTCTAATAATAGCACTTTACAAGTCATTTTTACCTCTTAGACTACAACTTCTTCCAGTTCTCTAATTTCCTTAAAGGTTCTAAGTTTAATAATGCTTTTATTTTGTATCTGTCTTACTCTTTCTCTGGTAATACCCATGAGAGAACCTATTTCTTCCAGAGTTAATGGACATTCCCCTGATAATCCATATCTTAGTTTGATTATTTTTTTTTCTCTAATAGTAAGTTCACTAAGTGATGAATCTAAAATATCCTGTAGNTTTTTTGTCAGTGCACTATCAAATGGCTGNTCNTAATTATCATCATTTATTATATCTGAGAGTGTACTATTATTATCATCGTTTATAGTTGTATCCAGAGATGCNATTTCTGTCCAGTATGATAGATAAAGTTCTACTTTTTCTGTACTTAAATTCATATAATCTGCAATTTCAAATGTTTGTGGATCTCTTCCGTATTTTTGTGTCAGATACTTTGTAATTGAATGACATCTTTTAACAGCGCTGAGAATATGAATAGGGATTCTGATGGTTCGTCCTTTATCCGCTATAGCTTTTAAGACAGATTGTTGTATCCACCATGACCCATATGTAGAAAATCTACAATTTTTTGTATAGTCAAATCTTTCAACAGCTTCAATAAGACCAATATTCCCCTCATCTATAAGATCGAGAAGATGTAAACCTCTGTACTGAAATTTCTTGGCAATGGATACTACCAACCTTAAGTTCGAAGTGATCATTTTATCTCTTAGGTTGCCAGAAGCTTCTTTTAGGTCTTTTAGCTCTGAAATAATATTTTTTGAGTTAGTATCATAAGAATTATTTTCCAATTCAATAATTCTTTTTTTTGCAATTTGAATATCCTGACCTAGTCGAAGTTCATCCTCTTTTGATAGTAGAGAATATCTGGAAATCTGTTTTAGATAGAGAGATAATGGATCAATTTCAATATTATTTTCTTTTTTGTTTGCTTTGGAAGGTTTATTTAGAATAACCATATTATTACTTAATTCATTTCTCATCTCTATACTCCTGATACTTAGTAACTATGCTAAGTCTGACTTATAGAGATGTTGTTGCCAATCAGGGTAATTTGAGACATTCTATAGGGGAATCCCCTATAACAGCTTTTCGTTTATGTTTTATTTATACGTTTCTGGATCTTTCTTTTAGATGGGTTTTTGCGGTTATTGCTTTCCGATTCTAAAGGGGTTTTCCCTTTATAGAATTTTGCAATAAAAAGTATGGCAATTCCAAGAATAATCATAAGGACGCAAAGAATTTGTCCCATTGAAAAGTTAAAAAATATGAAGCCAAGGTCTCTATCAGGTTCTCTAAAGTATTCTATGAAGAATCTAATTATACCATATCCAATAAGATAAATTGCCAAAAGAAATCCATCAAAAGCTTTTCTTTTTCTAAAAATAAACCAAATTACTATCCATAGGAATATTCCTTCGAAAAAAGCTTCATACAATTGCGAAGGGTGTCTTGGTAGATTTATTGCATTCAGGCCTTTATAGGATATCCCTGTTTTCTCGGCCAGGGTTCTTACTATGGTGGATTCTGTGGACATCCTGGGAGCATAGGGAAATATCATTCCCCATGAAATACTTGTAACTCTTCCCCATAATTCACCATTAATAAAATTACCTAATCTACCAAATGTGTATCCAAGGGGTATTCCTGCAACAAGAAGATCTGCTATTTGAAAGAAAGAAAGTTTTTTTGATTTTACATATATAATCAAACCAGCAAGAGCACCAATTAATCCTCCATGGTAACTCATTCCCTGAAGTCCCACCATTTTCATCTCTGAATTAAAAGGCCAAAAAATAAGCCATGGTTTTTTCCAATAGAGCCCGCTTGTGTCATAAACAAGAGTTGAGAATATTCTGGCTCCAATAATAAGACCAAGAATTGTCCAGAAAAATAAATTTACAGTATCATCATCGCTTATTTTGAGCTGGTCCTTTTTTACCTGGTACTTAAATAATAGGTAAGTAGTCCCAAAAGCAAAAAGATACATTAGTCCGTACCAATGAAAGGGTAGTCCTGGTATTATTATTGGGCTTATCCAATTTGGATAATTAAGAAAAGCAAGCATTTAGTTGTCCTTTTTTATTGGAGTTTCTTCGATTTTTCCTGTTTTGAGGTTAAATGTTATTACCAGGTTTTTTTTCTCTGTTGTAATTTCATGATATCTTCCATGGCTTTCAAGTATTACTCCAGGATATAGAGTTCCTCTTACTGTTATACTTGAATCAAAATGTTCTTCAAATCTTTCTCTTAAAGTAAATAATCGTAAACCTCTTTTTTCCATAAGTTTCATAAACTTTAGTTTTTGCATTCTTGCACTTTTTAACTTTGTATTAGCGTTTTCATTTTCAAGTGTGTGCATCAAAATATCAATTTTTGCTATTTGAGCTTTTATTTTTTCTACTTCTCTCTCTTCCAGTTCTATTCTGTCCTGAATCAGATAATTTTGTCCGAAAGAAACCTCGGTTTTTACATTTTTATCATTACCTAGGTTCCCAACATTAATTCCACCTGTAGATTTGGTATTTCCGCCAATAAGATTACCCTTATCACCAATTAAGTGGAGCTGTCCATTACATTTAATTTTGCAGCGAAGGCATGAGTTTTTTGCTTTTATATCACCAACTGCAAGAAGAGTTGCCTGTTCAGCAAATGCCATCTCAATATCTTTTTTGGATCTGAGAATTGCCTTCCCTCCTCCTACTACTCCCTGGCCAATTATAATTGATTCTCCGGCAGATACAAGGGATGCTTCAACTCCTCCTGCAATCTGTACTTCTCCTCCGGACATAACAAAAAAACCCTGGGTAACAGAACCCCCAATTTTAACTGAGCCTGAAAACTTAATATTTCCTTCTTTTAAATCAACATCACCCTTAACCATATGAAAATTATTAATAAATAATTTTTCACCATCCTGAATTAGTTCTCCAGCTACTTCAGCTATTAAAGAAATATCACCATTATCTTCTTTTACTTCTTTTATTCCATTGCCAATTTCAGTTTTTAATGGTGGAGCATCTTTCGCTTTTATTGTAACCCCTGTTACATCCCAACCATCCCTTGCTTCTGTTTTTGGTGAAAGTATAACAGCAAGAAGATCATCTTTTGCAACAGAAGTAATTTTATTCTGATTTTTGAAATCTGCAGAACCATCAGATCTGAGTGAAACTGATTTATCATCAGTCATTTCAATTTTTAAATTAAGCCTGCTTGTNCCAGGTTCAACAGCTGCTTCTCCTGAAGCAATTAATAGTTTTTCTATTATTTCTCCGGAATTACTGGCTTCAACTGCTTTTTGTAAAAATTCTTCTTTTAAACCTTTAATTATACCGAAATTTACAATCTTTTCTTTAATTTCTGCTTCAGTAGTGGGCGCTCCTGTATTTTCGTCTATGGATAGATAAGCTTCCATTTTATCTTCTGATATTTCAAGTTCGATAATCTCGCTTTTTGAAGGTCTTATTCGGATTGTTGTATTTCCCTGGTCTTCAAATACATCCAGGAATCCATCAATTTCAGAGATTAAAGTGTCTTTTTCCCTGACAAGATTTTCAAGTATAGTAAGATTTTGTATTTCTCCTGGAAGACCTGGTAGAACTTTCCCGTATATATCCTTTCCTGATAAGCCCGGTTTTGATGGGCTAAACATAACTGCCATTCCATCTTTTTCTATTACCCCGATACTTTTACATTTATCGACTGGAAAATCCTCCAGAGATTCTATTCCCTTTGGTTTTCTTTTTTCGTAATCTTTTTTAATTTTTTCTTTATGGTCAGTGAATTCCTTTGTTTTCATCATTTCACATTCAATACTGAATGTGACTTGTTCGCCTGCTTCAGGAGCTTTACTTTCGATTAAAATATAATCAATCATTTCCGAATTGGAACTTTTATAGAAAGCAAGAATATCTTCTTTAATTTTATTAAAATTTAATCCTGTAAAGCCGCTTTTTTTGATTGCCTCTCCGACATTATTTAGCTTGAGGACTTTCCCGCTTCCACTTCCCTTAACTATGTTCAGAAGTCCTTTTGTTCCATCTTCTGAAGTACTTATAGAATATGAAGAATCTTTATCCTTTGTTAAAGGAAAATTTTCCAGGTAGGCTCCTGTATTGACAGTTTCTTTAATAATTCTTGAAATTACTGATTCATCTATTATTTTTTCAGGGTCAATACCCAGAGACACAGCACTGCTGATAATACTATTNGTAGTAGGAGCCATATCCTGCTGAGTCTCGGCAAATATTTTTAAAAGTGCATTTGATCTGTTTTTAGATAGTGAAACAACCCATGATTTACCTTTGAATGGTATTATTTCGGCCCAGTTTTCACCTCGTCTGAAAAATCCATAATACTCTGCAATTAGTTCATTATTTTTTTCTATTATGCCTTTACCTTTATAGAATTCATGTATATCTGGTTTTAACTCTTCTCCCAAAACAGATTGACCTGACTTTCCCTCTTCTGCTTTCCCCCGAACAGCAAGAATAGAGCCTGTATCAGCCCATCCTGTCATTATAACTTCCGGGTTAATTTCAACAGCTTCCTTTACTGTTTGTTTTTTAACTGCAGTTATAAATTCATCCTTTGCTTTTCCAAAAGGAAGTTTTGATTTTTTTTCAACTTTCTTTTTAATTGTTATATTTTTTACTATATCTCTTGTAATTTCAGGATCAAAAGCAACCTTAAAAATCCTTTCTCCATCTGCTTTTAATTCTGCCGGGATCTCTAGTTTTTCCCATTTTAAACTTCCTTTTGATTTCGAAACAGGAGCTTCTGATTCTGCAATAAGTATTTTNAGTTCATTTTCTGTTTTTGATATTGAGTCTTCTGCTTNTTTTATTGATTCAGGAATAATTCCCGATTTTATACCTTCAGCTTCAAGAAATGACTTTATCCGTTTTTCTGTCCATTCTTCTCCGTTTTTTTCAGGTATAAATACTAAATGAGCACTTGTTTTATTTTCATTATATTCCAGTTCCAGGTTGCCTTTCAAATTAAAACACCTTTTCCTTTTGTTTACTTTCAGAGAATTGNATNATTTGTGCTTTTAAGAAGTAATTTTCTTTTTTTAGNGAATTTATTTCATATTGCTGAGACCTTATTGTTTCTACAAGGTCTCCTTCAGTCAGGGTTCCGCTGTGAAGAAGATTTTCCATAGCTTCTACCTTACTGTCATAATCAACTTCAGCTTCCATGGAGGCAGTATTATAGCTATCATTAAGAGCTGATATATCCAGGGGTCGGTTTATCTCCTCACCTTTTTCAAGAATTTTATCAGCTATTCTATATATAGCCTGACTTAGCACTGAATTGGGTTTGTAAATAATAATAGGCAGGCGGGAATTTAATGCAATTTCCTGAAGGTGATCAAAATAGATAATACCAAGGTGTTCCAGGTTGACTCCAAGGTATTCCTTACAGGATCTTCTTATTTTTACTGATTTTTGACTGTCTTTAGGGTCTTCCAGCATATTCATTATAAGCATAGGTTTAAAAACAGACATACTCTCCATAAAAGTATTATAACTTTCAGGATCTTCCAATCTTATTTTTTCTATTAGTTTTGGGATGTAGATTTTTTGGAAATTTTTTCCTTCCTGCTTTAATCCTTCAAAATACTTGCCTGCCCAGGACTCTTTTTTAAAGGAAGTTGACATAAGCCTGAACACAACATTTTTAAGGAAAAGATAGGCGTTTAGTGTTGCAGTTAAAGCTGGTGCAGTAACTATTACTCCAATAGAGGAACTTAGAAAGAAGTCTACAGTATTAAAACTGGTACCAGCACCTAAATCCAGAATAAGATAATCTGCTTCCTGCATGTAAAGTTCACGAACAAGTTTTGTTTTTTGAGTATTGTCAAGGTTTGCCATTCCGGGGATTTCACCATCACCAGGTATAAATTGAAGGTTTTTATATTCTGTATCAAATACAATATCTTTAAAATTAATATCAGGATTACATAGAAAAGAACCAATACCATCTTTAATTGATCCTGTTCCCAATATCAGGTGCAGGTTGGAAGCACCAAGATCCAGATCTGCCAGTATTACCTTTTTTCCAGCCTGAGCCAGTGCTATTGCAATATTAGTAGCAAATAGAGATTTACCTACTCCTCCTTTTCCACTGGCAATGGGCAGAACCTGCATTAATATACTCCTTATGTATGATGCATATTGTAAGGGGAAGTTTGTGGAGTGGTCAAGACTCAGCCTTTACTTTAACTTTACTAATTTATATACTCTCATACTCATGAAAAAGTAAAATAAAGATATACTATTGTAATATTCTTACTGGATAAACAAAAGACAGAGTCTCTTGACAAATGCGGTAAAAACAAGATGATAACAATATATGGAGACAGTAATGAAAAATAAAGAAAGATTTTTTTGGATCTTATTAAGCGCTTTTCTAATAGTTTTTTCGGGGGTATCCTTTTTTGGCCCTAATCTATTAGCATATCAGTCAAACTCAGAAACCAGAGAATATCTGGATAAGTTTGAATATTTATTCCAGTTTCTTATAGATAATTATGTGGATGAGGTACCTGTAGAAGAGCTTTATGAAGGTGCGCTAAAGGGTCTTTTTGAAAGTCTGGATGATCCTTATTCATACTATTTAACTGCTGATGATATGGAAGATATGAACGATACTACAACAGGAAAATTTGGCGGTGTTGGGCTTTATATTTCCAAACCAGCTCCAGGTAATTCACTTACTGATCCTTTGGATCGTTTTGTACAGGTTGTTTCTCCTATAGAGGATACACCAGCATATAGAGCAGGTGTTCATGCAGGAGATTATATAACAAAAATTGAAGATGAATCTGTTGTTGAGCTAAGTGTTGATGAGGTAGTAGACAGATTACGGGGAGCTCCGGGAACAGATGTTCTGGTTTCAATACTAAGAGGTAAAGATATTGAATTTGAAATTACACTAACAAGAGCCATAATTGAAATCCCTACTGTAAAAGAAGCTATGCTTCCAGGTAATATAGCGTATTTACGAATTATTCAGTTTACTCCCTTTACTGCGGAGAGGGTAAAAGAAGCAATAAAGTTTTTTGATAATAATTCATATGTTTCTCTGATAATTGATGTAAGAGGGAATCCTGGAGGGCTTCTTGGTTCTGTTGCAGATATAGGTGATTTTTTCTTATCCAGTGGTCCAATTGTATCTACAAAGTCCAGAATCCGTAATGAAAATGAAGTTTTTCATTCTACAAGATCAGTTCTTGTTCCCAAAAATATTCCAATTGCTGTTCTTATAGATAAAGGTTCTGCTTCTGCTGCAGAGATTCTGGCAGGTGCACTTAAAGATACCGGAAGAGGAACTCTTATTGGGGAAACAAGCTTTGGGAAGGGGTCTGTACAAAAGGTAATGGGCTTTCATGAAGGTGGTTTAAAACTGACTATTGCCAGATATTATACTCCAGCAGATATCAATATTGATAAAATTGGTATTGAACCGGACAGAGAAGTAAAAGATAAGGAACTTAGTGATGAGGAAACAGAATCTCTTGGCAGGATTCTAAAAGAAAACCTTGTTTCTAACTTTATTGATGATCATCCTGATGCAAATAAAACTGTCCAAAGAAATTTTATTAGTGAACTTAAGCAGGATGGTATTATTCTTGAAGACCGGATAATCGAAAAATTGATTCGAAATGAATACAACAGGAATTTGGATATTCCACCAGTCTATGATCTTGATTTTGATATTATTCTTCAGGAGGCTGTTAGAATGTTAAGCACAGGGGAGATTAAAGGGCAATGATTACAGAATTGATTACTATCCAAACAGGAAGTCATTCTGAGTTTAAAGATATAACCGGGGAAATTGAAGTTTTTATCAATAAGCATAATTTTAAAGAAGGGTTTTGTAATATATATATTCCTCATACTACTTGTGGTATTACAATAAACGAAAATGCTGATCCTGATGTAAAAAAGGATATGCTTATGGAATTAGGAAAGATTGTTCCTTTAAGGGATAGTTACAGTCACATGGAAGGGAATTCAGCAGCTCATATTAAATCGAGCTTAATGGGTTTTAGTCTTTCTGTCCCTGTTATGGATGGACGCATGATGTTGGGGACCTGGCAGGGAATTTATCTTTGCGAATTTGATGGTCCCCGAAACAGAACTGTCAGGGTTTCTATTCAGGTATGAGACTTTTCCTGATGCCGGAAACCTACAATGGAGAATCGTCTCTTGTGCTTGCAGATAATGATTATCATTATCTGGTAAGAGTTTTAAGGTATAAAAAAGGATATGAATTTTCAGGCAGGGATTTAAAAGGGAATCTATTTGATTTAAAAATTTCAGATATTTTGGATGATAGATGTATACTTGATGTGAAAATGTCTGAAAAAGATTATACCAGGCTACCTGAGATAGTCTTATATCAATGTGTATGCAAAGGTAAAAAAATGGATCAGATTATCCGCCAGGCAACTGAAACAGGGGTTTCAGAAATAATCCCTGTTGTAAGTGACTTTTCAGTTTCAAAGATTGACACAGAAAAGTCTGCGAAAATTGATAGATGGAATAAGATTGTCAGAGAAGCTGTTCAACAAAGTGGTTCCAGGGTAAATACTAAAATTGGAAAATCTGTTACAATCGATAAACTTGTTGAAATAACCGGTTCTTCTGGAGATTTAGGCTTGTTTTTTCATCAGGAGGTACTTGATTCAGGCTCTCTGCATGGATATCTTAATTCTGTTTCTGGGAAAATATATCTGGTAGTCGGTCCTGAGGGAGGACTTTCAGATAGAGAGACAGAAATCTTATTCAGGAAAAAATTTAAATCAATTTATTTAAAAACAAATGTTTTACGGGCAGAAACAGCAGCTGTATATGGTATAAGTGCTGTTCAAACTATTCTATTGGAGAGTGAAAATTGGGTGTTAAAATAGTTGGTGGAAGGAAGCGGATATCCTTTCTGAATGTTCCTGTTGATATTGTTCCTGAGGATATTTTGGAAGATGTAGTTAATGACCTTCTTCTTGATAAGGGGAAACATCAGATTGTTTTTCTAACTTTAAGGGGTCTTCTAAAAGCAAGAGGCAACAGTGAATATGCTGATACTGTACGCAGAGCCAGTCTGGTAATACCTGTTTCTAAAAGAATAATCAGAGGAGCAAAATTCCTTGGTAGAATTGAACCTGTTAGGTATATGCCTTTTGAATTTGCAATAAGACTATTGGGAATTCTTGAGAAATATCACCATAGTTTATATCTTGCCGGTTCCAAACCCTCTGAACTCCAGATTACTACAAATAATTTGAGGGATTCGTTTCCTGGTCTTGGGATTGTAGGGCGTTATGCCGGTTATTTTAAGAAGGAAGTTGAAGATAATATGATACTTGCTATAAAGAAAGCTGCTCCTTCTCTTATCCTTGTAGGGAATGGTATTCCCGGACGAAGTAACTGGTTTTCAAAGAATATGAATAATCTTAATCCTGGTATTTTCCTTTGGTGTGGTAATTGTTTTGATATCTTTTCAGGGAAGAAGAAAAAGATATCAAAAAAAAGCTGGAATAGAGGTAGTTTTGCTATTTGGGAAAGTTTTAGAAAGCCCTGGAAGTTTTTTATGATTTTTCCACATCTATACTATTTACTGCTGCTTTTAATTTATAAAATTAGAAAACTGTAGGAAATTATTTAACTTAATTCATATAGCTTCATGTATTCATATAATTCTTTAACTTTCCCTTCCATTGGTTGTATCAAAAGAGATCCAATTTTTTTACTTAAGCTGGGAATAAGAAAGCATATACCTAATAAATCTCCTATAAATCCAGGGGTAATTAATAAAATACTTGCTATAAATAATCCTGTGAGCTTATTAAAATCTTTTTCCGGGTATTTCCCTTCATTGATTGTAAATTTAATAATTTTTAATCGTGATCTAATTAATCCATAGCTGATTATAAGACCTACTAAACTACTCCCTGTAAGGGCGGCGATCAAAAGATAGGTACTAATTTCAGAGGACAGAAAAATATATAAGTAGACCTCTGTTATAGGAAGAATTGAGATAAGCATAATTAAAATTAAGAATTTCAGTATAAAACCTGTATCGAAAAAGCGAATTAGAGTTCTGATTTCAAACATGAAGTTAAGATATCATAAGGTGGTTGAGTCTGCAACCTTTCTTATGTACTGAATAAGAAATTGAGATGGGAATATGTATGCTGCTTTTTCGTCAATAACTCTGAAATCTGGATTATGGAATTTCCCGTTTACTCCTGGTAACCCCAGCATAACTGTCGGTTTTATCTGTGATATATTCCCTGCATCTGATGATGCGGAAGAGTATTTTTCTTCAATAAACTCTATGTTTAATTCGTCAGCTGTTTTTCTGATAAGATTATGAAGGATCAGGTCTGCTTTAAAGGGTTTGTATCCCTCCTGTAATTTAACCTCTACTTTAGAACCAATAGCATTTGCACATCCATATGCCGCATTCTTAAGCTGTTCAACTACTGAATTTACTGATTGTAAGTCGGCTGCTCTGACGTAGGTTTCCACTGTTACATGTCCAGGTATTAAATTTACAGATTGATTGCTATCAAGTTTTAATATTGGATGTATTCGAATATGTTTATGTTCATCAAAACTTTCCCGTAAAAATGCACATGCCTGAAGGAAAAGAGATGCAGCATTTTGTGCATTTATTCCTAAATGCGGAGCAGCTCCGGCATGGGATGTCTTTCCGGAAAAAGAAAATTTCATGACTTCAAATCCTGCCATATTTAAAACAGAGCTAATAAATTTTTTACTTGAAAATGGTGCAGAATGAGTGGAAATAACGTACTTTGGAGAATTGAAGATTCCCCTTTTAATTAATTCAAGCTTTCCACTCATATATGATATTTGTTTTTTATTTACCAGAGCAGCTCTTTTTTCAAAATCAATATATTCTTCTGCGGGTATGGCAATAAAGGCAACAATATTTAAAAGTTCAGGATCTTCTTGTGTTAACATAAGGGCTGTACCATATAATGCAGTCATTTGTACATGATGCCCACAGGAGTGGATATATCTGTTTTCGGGATCCCCGGGGAGAGGGAGGGCATCCATATCTGATATTAAGGCAATAGATTTAGTTGTAAAATTACCATCTTTTGTTGCTATAAATCCGGGGATATTTTCAAATTCTTCAATTGAAAAACCAAGATCAATAAACTTATTGCATAATATTTTATGAGTACTTTTTTCAAAAAACCCAGGTTCCGGATTATTCCACAGTTGTCTGCCAAGTAATAATAGTTCTTCCATTTCCTGCCTCCTGATAAAAAATATCATATTTTAATTGATTTAGTCTGGAAAACCCTTTACCAGCCGGGAAAATAGTTTAAAATATTCAAAAATACATGTTTATTGAAGAGGTCTGAAATGAAAAACATATTTATAGATTCTGATTGTGGAATAGATGATGCTACAGCAATAATGATTGCACTGGCAAGTAGAGAGATTAATGTTATTGGAATCAGTGCTGTTGCTGGAAATGCAGGCCTGGATCATGTTGTAAATAATATAACAGGGCTTCTTGCATATTTTGGAAGAGAGGATATCCCTGTGTATAAAGGTGCCAGCACTTCACTTCTTGGGGAAAGAATTCATGCAGAGGGAGTTCATGGGTCTAATGGTCTTGGAGATGTAATTCTTCCGGAAAATTCAAAAACTGTAGAAACTATAATGGCTCCGGATGGTTTGTATAAAGCTGCAAAAGAGAATCCTGGTCTTACCCTTGTTACCCTTGGACCACTTACAAATATTGCTATGAGTATAAATTTATTTCCTGAACTAAAAAGTTTACTTAAAGAGATTGTTGTCATGGGAGGTGCTCTTGAAAAGGGAAATATAACAAAGTTTGCAGAATTTAACTTTGCAGCAGATCCGGAATCTGTACAGTTTGTTTTTAATGCAGGAATTCCTTTAACAATTGTACCATGGGATGTAGCTGTTTCTGCAATATATTCTGAGGAAGAACTGGATGCTCTTGGACTGAAAGATTCAAAAGCAGGTAAATTACTTCTTGATATGCAGAAAGTTCCTCTGGACTTTCTTGAACAGGTATTTGGTTTTAGAGGTGTCGGGTTTCCTGATCCTCTTACAATGGCTTATGTTGTAGATGAAACTATTGCTTCAAGGCGAATAAAGGGAAATTTAAAGATGGAATTAAGCTTTAATACCATGAGAGGTGCTTCTGTTCCCAGTGAGGGTTTGGAGATGGATATAATTCTGGAGATAAAAAAAGAAAAATTTAATCCTATACTTAATCTTATAAAGACATTAGAATAAAATGTCTAAATATATTTTTTTGGAGGTTCTTAAATGAACAAATTTAAAAGGGTGCTCATTTTAAGTGTTATAGCACTTATGGTTCTTTCTACTATGAGCGTATTTGCAGGTGGTGATAAAGAAGCTGCCGGTGGAGATAAGGTAAAAGTAGTTCTGTATGTAAATGGAACTCTTGGTGACAAATCTTTCTTTGATTCAGCCGCACGTGGTATAGACCAGGCTGTAAAAGAGTTAGGTATTGTTGGAAAGGTTGTTGAAGGTGGATATGATCCTGCAAGGTGGGAACCGGATATTCTTCAGCTTTCTGAAGGTGATTGGGATATTGTTATTGCCGGTACATGGCAGTTACAGGAATATTTGGAAAAAATAGCTCCGAACCATCCTGAAAAAAAGTTTTTTACCTATGATACAACTGTTAACTATGCAAACGGTAATTTAGGAAATGTTTATTCAATTCTTTACAGCCAGAATGAAGCTTCTTTCTTGACAGGTGCTCTTGCAGCATTAATTACAACTTCTAACCTTCCTCAGGCTAATTCTGATAAGGTTATTGGTTTTCTTGGTGGAATGGACATTCCTGTAATTAATGACTTTAAGGTTGGTTATGAAGAAGGTGCAGCTTATATTGATCCTTCAGTAAAAGTACTTGTTACTTATGCTGGTGCATTCAGCGATCCTGCAAAAGGAAAAGAACTTACTTTAGCTATGTTTGATCAGGGTGCAGATATTTCTTTCAATGTTGCTGGTGAAACAGGTCTTGGTGGGATTGATGCTGCAAAAGAAAAAGGTAAATATACACTTGGTGTAGATTCAGATCAGTATCTTCTTTTTGCTGATACAGATGCTGAAAAAGCAGCTAATATAGTTACTTCAATGATGAAAAATGTTGACTTTTCAATTTTTAGAGCTATCAAAATGCATATTGCCGGTACTCTAAAATACGGTGAAGCAGAAATTCTTGATATTGAAAAAGGTGGTGTAGGCCTTGCTGATAACGCAAATTATCAGAAAGTTGCTACTGCTGAAATGAGAGCTGAAATTGATGAAATTGCCAAAAAAATTACAAGTGGTGAAATCAAAGTTGGGACTGCATTCGGTCAATAAGTAATAATCAATTTCTATATCTATAGGGGCACATTGGTTGCTGAGTGATTTTGCGCTTATCCTGAGTAGAGACGAAGTCTCGGATCGAAGGATGCAAAATTGTATCGAAGTAATGTGCCCCTTTAATCATACGTTTTAATATCAGGTGAAATTCGAGGAAAGAATGGAAAATATTCTTCAGGTAAAAAACATCACAATGGTTTATCCTACTGGTGTAATAGCTAACAAAGATGTAAGTATGGATGTCAAAAAAAATAGTATCCATGCAATTGTTGGAGAGAATGGCGCAGGAAAATCTACCCTCATGAATGTAATATTCGGAAAGATCCACCCTCAGGAAGGTGAGGTTCTTTATAAGGGTGAAAAAGTAAGTTTTAAAAATCCCAATTATGCTATAAAAGCAGGTATTGGTATGGTACATCAGCACTTAATGCTGGCTCCGGATTTGACAGTAGCAGAAAATATGATTCTTGGTATTGAACCAAGAAAAGGAAAGATATTTCTTGATACTGTCAATGCTTTGGAANTAACCAGAGAAGTGTCACAAAAGTACGGACTGGATGTTCCTGTAGATAAAAAAATAAAAGATCTCCCTATTGGTGTTCGCCAGAGAGTAGAAATTNTNAANGCTCTTTTTCGTAATGCAGAACTTCTTATTCTTGATGAACCGACTGCAGTTTTAACTCCTCAGGAAACAGAAGTTTTATTTGAAACTCTTNTTAANCTTAAAGAAAGTGGGAAAACTATTCTTTTTATATCTCANAAACTTAGTGANGTTAAANNACTTGCAGANACTGTTACTGTTATGCGTGATACGAAAGTAATAACAACAAAAGATGCTGCTGAATTAACTGAAGAGGGAATTGCACATCTGATGGTTGGAAGAGATATTAACTCTGGTCGTATATCTGAACCTGAAAAACCAGGTGAAGTAAGATTGTCTGTTGATAATCTTTCATATATTGATGATGAAAATATTCAAATTCTTAAGAATGTAAATTTTGATGTACGTTCTGGAGAAATACTTGGTATTGCTGGTGTTGAGGGTAATGGTCAATCTGAGCTTATAAATATATTAACTGGATTGATGAAACCATCAGGTGGTACTGTGACTGTTGATGGTAAAAATATTATTGGTTTGTCTCCCCGTCAGATTCGAGAACTGAAGATTTCTCATATTCCTGAGGATAGAATGGAGAATGGAGTTGCTGATGTTGCTTCTTTGGAAGAAAACTTTATAGTTGACAGGTATTATAAATCTGGCTTTTCAAAGAATGGAAAAATTAACTGGAAGTATATAAATGATTATAGCATCGATNTGATAAAAAGATTTAATATNTTAACTCAGTCTTCGAAAACAGCAGCCGGAGCCTTAAGTGGTGGTAATATNCAGAAGGTTGTAGTGGCCAGGGAGTTATCTTCAAATCCGGAACTTATTATTGCTGCGCAACCTACCAGAGGAGTTGATATTGGTTCTGAAGAACTGATTCATGATCTTTTAAATGAGGCCAGAGATGCAGGAAAGGCAATCTTTTTAATATCTGCGGATCTTGATGAGATTCTAAAACTCTCTACCAGGATTATAGTAATCTACGATGGACATATAACCAAACAATTTACAGATTGTTCAAATATATCAGGAATGGATCTTGGCCCTTATATGCTGGGCGTAAAGGAAGAGGAGGGCGCAAGTGGAAAAATTCATTCTTAAATATTTTACTTTAATAAGGACATTAATAGCGATCCTTGTTGGAATGATTATTAGTGTTGTTCTAATTTATTTAATAAGTGAAATGCCGGTTTATTCAATTAAACAGTTTTTTTTAGGTCCTTTACTTTCCAAGGGACGGTTTGCTAATGTAATTGAAAATGCATCTCCCATGATTTTTTGTGGTGTTGCTATAGCTATCTCTTTTCAGGCTAAGCAGTTTAATATTGGTGCAGAAGGTGCCCTTTTTCTTAGTGCTGCAGTGGGAACTGCTTTTGCTGTTTCTACAGGTATGCCTACAGTATTGCATGTAATTATGGTATTAGTTGTTGCAGGTGCAACAGGAGCTATCTGGGGATTTATTCCAGGGATCTTGAAGGCAAAGTGGGGAGCAAGTGAGCTTGTTGCCTCTTTAATGATGAATTACATTGCCTATTTTGGAGGGCTTTATCTTATTAACTCTCATTTCCGTGATAAGGATGCAGGTTTTTTAGTTTCGCTAAGATTGCCTGAAACAGCCTGGCTGCCCCAGTTTATGCCAGGGACAAGATTGCATGTAGGTATTTTATTAGCTTTTGTGTTTGCATTTCTTGGTTACTATTTTCTCTATCACACAACTTCAGGATATGAAATAAGAACTACAGGTAACAATGATAAATTTGCAAAATTTGGTGGTATGAACATAATAAAAGTAATTATTCTGGCTCAGGTTCTGGGTGGGATGATTGCTGGTATTGGAGGCATGACAGAGGTCATGGGTATTCACAGAAGGTTCAACTGGCAGATGAGTCCTGGTTACGGATGGGATGGTGTCATTGTTGCCATTATTGGAAGGAATCATCCTCTTTATATAATATTTGCTGCATTTTTCCTCTCTTATATGAGGGTTGGAGGACAGATTCTTAATCTTATGGCGGATGTTCCATCAGAGCTTGTTTTTGTAATTCAGTCGGTAATAATTATTCTTATTACTGCCGAAGCTTTTCTTTCTACCTGGAAAAATAAAATAACAATAAAAGAAGCAGAAAAAGCGGAGGTGTCAAATGAATCCCTTGCTTAGCAGTATTTTTTCTACAGGATTCGCATTTGCAATATTAAGAGTTATGACTCCACTATTATTTCCAGCTCTCGGAGTGGCAATTTCTGAAATGGCCGGTTCGATAAACATTGCTCTGGAAGGTATAATGCTTATGTCAGCCTTTGTGGGTGTTATTGTTAGTGCATTTACCGGGAGTCTGATCCTTGCATTACTTGCCGGTCTTGCTGCAGGTATATTAATGGGAGCACTCCTTGGATATTTTCATCTTAAAATGAAAGCAGATATTATTCTTGCTGCTATAGCACTCGGTATGTTTGCATCTGGAATGACAATTTTCCTTCTTTACCTGTTTACCGGAGATAAGGGCAGTACAAGTTCTCTTCAGAGTCTTGTATTTCCAAGTATTGAAATTCCGCTTTTGAAATCTATTCCAATACTTGGGGCTATTTTCAGTGGACATAATATATTAACCTATGTAGCTTTGATATTTGTGCCCATGTTCTATGTGTTGATGTTTAAGACACCTCTTGGATTACGGATTCGAGCTGTTGGACAGAACCCACATGCTGCTGAATCTGTTGGTATTAATGTGGATAGAATAAAACTCTACGCTTTAATGTTATCTGGTTTTTTTGGGGCTTTCGGAGGATTATATCTTTCCATGGGTTATGTTTCCTGGTTTTCCAGAGATATGACAGCCGGTCGTGGATTTATTGCTATAGCAGCTGCAACCCTGGGTGGTAATATGCCTCTGGGTATTTTACTATCATCATTGTTATTTGGATTTGTAAATTCTTTTGCAATATATATAGCTTCACTTAATGTACCTTCAGAACTTATACAGATGATACCTTACCTTGTAACTCTCATTGCTCTTGCTGTTTTTGCAATAAGGGCTCAAATGGTAAAAAATAAGATAGGAGATATTCAGGAGCATTTTGATGAGGATGCAGTTAATGCTGTAGTAAAAGATGTTATGAAAGCTGGAGGAGAATCGTGACCAGGGTAATAATAGACTGTGATCCAGGGCATGATGACATGATGGCTATCATGCTGGCTTCTGCTTCTGATAAGATTGATCTTTTNGGAGTAACAACAGTAGCGGGTAATCAAACAGGTGATAAAACCTTCGAAAATGCATTAAGAATTTTAACTCTGATTAATGAAGAGATTCCCATAGCCAGAGGTGCAGATAAACCTATTTTGAGAGAGCTGGTAACAGCTCCCCAGTTTCATGGCCAGAGTGGTCTGGATGGTGCAGAACTCCCTGAACCTGGAATAACCGCCCTTGATATAGATGCTGTAGATTTTATTATACATATGCTTGAAGAAAGCCTTGAAAAAATAGTTCTTGTTCCCACAGGACCACTGACTAATATTGCTATGGTTCTTCTAAAAAAACCTGAGCTGAAACATAAGATTGAACGGATTGTACTTATGGGTGGGGGTATGCATGATTCAAATGTTACCCCTGTAGCCGAGTTTAATATTTATGTAGATCCTGAAGCTGCAAAAATAGTTTTTAATTCCGGTGTACCAATTACTATGGTTGGATTGGATGTTACAAACAAGGCTTTAATGTCTTTTGAAGAGATTGAAGGAATTGTTTCTGCGGATGGAGTAATTTCTTCTAAAGTTGGTCCATTATTAAAGTTCTTTGCCAATGCAAATAAAAAAATCTTTGGTCTTAACGGTGCTCCTATTCACGATGCACTTGCTGTAGCAGTTGTAATTGATCCGACAGTTGTAGAAACAAAATATCTCAATGTTCAGGTTGAAGTCTCAAGTGAGCTTACCCGCGGGGCTACTGTTGTTGATATCTATGGTGCAACAGGTAAAACTCCCAATGTAGATGTAGCTTTGAAAGTAGATACCCCTAAATTTGTGCGTTTTATGCTTGATTCAATAATTACTCTGGATAAGAAGTTTGCATGATTATTAAAAATATCTCTATTCTCTCTTTTAAAGATCTTTCTGTGCAGAAGAATATGGATCTGTTAATCGAAGATGGGAAAATTGAGAAGATTACTGGTTATTCCAATAGTAATAATACAATACAACGTCAGTCTGATGAAATCATTATTGATGGAACTGGTAAATATATAATTCCAGGTCTTGTAAATGCCCATGCTCACACAGCTATGACCCTTCTAAGGGGAGTTGCGGAAGATGTAAATGTTGTGGATTGGTTTAATAAATATGTTTGGATCTATGAACAAAGTCTTACTCCTGATGATGTTTATATTGGAACTCTTCTTGGAGCAGCTGAAATGCTTCTTTCGGGGGTCACAGCTGTAGCAGATCATTATTTTGCTATGGACAGGGCTTTTGATGCCTATGTT
>JGI24023J19991_10001355_pt1 | contig 18858 bp, 19 predicted proteins | sample Cruoilmetagenom1_FD_19991 | JGI IMG/M metagenome (IMG submission 19991) | reverse complement strand
TTGATGGTTGCTATAGTGAAAATGATAAGGGCTAATACAAATGCTATTATAGCCCAGATACCATCCAAAATAACTTCTTCATCGATATTGAGGAACTCAGCCGTGCTCCCACATCCCTCGATTCATTTAATTATCCCCCGTTGGCCACTTTCATATCTATAGACCTCCCTTTCTACCCGCTAACAACCCATCCGATGTGTTATCCTTATCAGTATTAAATGATGCAAGACAAAGCCTACTAATTTTATAAGGGCGAATCGACAGGAAAGCGAGTCTACTCTCTGTTTACTGAGCTAATCGCCCCTTTAGTCAAGCCTCTCGGTCTTTATCACCACCACGTCTCTTACAGATACCACATCTTCGAACGGAAACATTACGTTCCCCTGCGCATCCTGCCTGAAGAGCATGGGGTCAACGCCTTCCTTTGGCTCTACCACTATGTCAAGGAGTTCCCCGCTCTTGGTGTTCATTACAACGTTTCTTATCGTGCCGAGAATTCGCCCATCGTTGCTGAGTGCGGGCATCCCTCTCATCTCATCCATCGTTATCTTCATATCTTTCTGGTACATGCTAACACCTTTATCCTATAATACTATATCTAGCTTATCAAATTATCGTTAATCTTTGGTTTAGATTCACCTTCCCTTCGTGCTCGCTATTTTCGGAAGCAGTAAGCACGGCATTACCCCGAAAGCTGCGACGAGAGCTAGCACGGACCATGCAGCAGGCCAGGCAAACGAATCACCCATAATTGCCACTGTCTGTCCTGCGATCCCGCCAACTGCCTGTCCCATTATAAGCGCTAATCCGGAGATCGCACCTGCTTCATGTGGGTCTAGATCTGCCGGCAAAGCCCATCCAGGCCCGCTCGACCATGGGCCCCCAATGCCTAGCAAGAAGGTACCCGCGACGATGAGGGCTGGGATCCCGGTCTCGACCAGCCCTGGATAGACGACTATCAGTACGGTTGCAAGTCCAAAACCCAACGATACGGAGTACGATCTAGCTCTAATGGCTCCAATTCGGAGTATCAGCTTATCTGAGATAACGCCCGATAATGGTGCAGCGACCAAACTGGCTAGAGAGAAGAACAGGATCGTCAGACCTATCATGGTAGCGTCAACTCCCTGAGCACGTAGATAAGGGGCAGCGTTACCGGTGGTCCCAAATACCACCCAACAATTTATGGATATTATCCACACCGTTAGCCAGGTTGCGCCCGATCTATATATGCTAACCTTATCTCCCTTCCGTGTCTCTTTTCTTTCAACTCCCCGCTCCAACAGGGGTGGCTCCCTGACCAGGAACACCCAAATGGCTGATAGCATCAGCATAACACACCCAAGAAAGATGAAAGTGTGCGCCCAATCGCCCAATGCGACCGCAAATAACGCCCCCACTCCTGAGTTAACTCCCACAAAAGTCATGAAGACCCCCTGTGCCATTCCCCTCTCCTCTAACGGAAACCACAACCCAATCAGCGGAGAAAGCACCCCAAATGGCAGGCCAATACCCTGAAGACCTCTCAGAGATAAACAGATAGCCCATGAGATTTGACCTTCAGCTAAATTGGGAAGCAGGGGTATGATAAACTGTGGAACTATTAGAAGAGGGGCAAAGATCAGAAATGTCCTCCTAAATCCTATTCTATGGACGAGATTTCCCTGCAAAAAATTTCCCGCCCCCTGAGTAAATACGGGTATGGAGAATCCAAGCATAGCTATGGGGTAACTACTTACGCCAAATGAATTGTTTATGCTGTCAATCCCAGCTTCCACCTCTTGAGTCACGTTCATGACCCAGGTGATCTGGACCATGAAGAAGAACATCATCAGCGAGCCGCTGGTCAAGAGGATGACCCATTTGTAATTCTTGCCCCCCATTCAAATGGCCTTGAGGGTGTTCTCCTCTACGAAGGCTCTAACATCGTCTAGAGTAGCGCGCTTAAGCCACGTACTCACTTGAGAGATTCGCAATCCCGCCAGCCCATTAGCTAGCACCAGTCTTTCATCTGCCTTCAATCTCGCAAGGATTCCGTATATGTTACCGCCATCCCATAAGTTTCCAGCTCCAATGGATCTGTATATTGTCTTTAGCCTGAAGGTTGGTACTATATACTTAGATGAGATCGTGTAGTCGGGAGTGTGAAGATCCACGCTGCAACCCAGCATGCCTGAGAGGTCACTTACTTCGTCAACGCTTAGTCTGTCCCCTGTATGATCGATCTCAAAAGCTCTCATGTAATAAAGCGCTTCAGCTTCACTTAAGGATGTCCTCACCCTCCCCTTGCTATTCCTCAATATGTTGAAGAGTATGAGGAAGTCCCTCTCATGCCCCGCAGGGTTTCCCGTCGTAAGATAAATGCGGGATTTAGTTTTCTCCAAAACGTGTTGGAGGAGCTCCCCACCGCTGCGGTTGAGCCAATAGTTGTTGATGCATATGAGGTCGACTTCGCTGAAGTCCTCCTTTATAATGAGGGACGGTGGAAAGTTTTCGTTCGATCCTGGATAGCACATCCCTATGTTTATATCCGGGGGAAACCCAAGGGTGGTGGCGAGTCCGGGCGTTCCTTGAAAGGACTTTACCTCCACACCTGGCAGAAGCAGATCGCTCATCTTCTCACCCATCTCGCCCGCCCTCGTTAATAGCTTGCAATCGACTCCCAAAGAGGCAAGTGAAAAGGCTATACCAGAGGCCTGTCCGCCCCCCTCTACCTCCTGCCTAAAGCCCTGCAGCTCCCCGCTACCGCGCTCATAAGCATCTCTCAGAGATTCGAGGAATTCGTCGAATGAGTACTCATATCTGACGATGCTGTGAATGAAAAAGTCATGGAGAAAGACAGCTCTCGCCTTCAACTTCGGAGGACTTCTTAGAGCTCTAAGGGTCCTGGCTTTCAGGTCCTCGGCGTTCTCCTTTACCATCATCACCATTTTTAAGACCTCTTGAAGACTCCTAACGCTGGCTCATACACTCGACCACTTTCCATGAGCTGATCGATGGCCTTTTCTACCATGTCCTCACCCATACCCCCTTTTAATGCCTTTTCCAGGATGTCTTCCCATAGAGCCCCCCCCTCCATCTCTCCCCTACCCTCGAGAGCTCCCACTATCTTCAACACCTCCTCATCCAGCACTCCTTCCTTCGATATGCTCTCCATCGTTACCTCTTCCTCCTCAAAAAGGTACTCGAGTGCATCTTTAATGCCTCCCGTGAAGCGATCTAGATCGATCTCATCGTACCTACAATACGCCATCGCGGCCCCTTCGGCTATATGCTTTGGGTATCGCATCGCCAGGAGCTTTGACCTTACTTCGTTCTCATCCTTCTCCATCCCCAGGCAAGATTTGATGGCGTCTATCCTCTCAATCATCAGCTCACAACACTTGACTATCCAGAGATCTCTCTCTCTCTTTTGAGTGAACGTGATCCGCTCAGGTCTGATTGATGCGTACACCACTCCCTCCTCTGGCTCGTAGACTCTGCCCTTTCCAACCAGGGCTACGTAGCTGGGGGTAGGGGCTGAGGAGAGAGATTGGCTTACCTCGGGTTGGAATTGACCGGAATAGATGGAAAATATGCCGGTCGGGTCCGATACTCTAGCCCTGTAACCATTTTCGAGCTCTTCCACTTCAGTGAGCACTCCGCACACGTAGACTCTGTTGACAAGACTTCCGAGGGGGGTTAGCAAGTAGCTCGGTACCCTCTCCCCCTCACCCTTGATGTATATCGAGGAGGAATTGAACTCCATGCTAAGGAGCCTTCTAGAGGTTTCCCTTTTCATCGGATTCCCTCCAGCAGGCCTCCCGCTATTTTCTTCGGATCCTTATCCTCAGCGGGTTTGATGATCTTGACCATCATCCTCAATCCAAACTCATCTGATCTAGTATCCCCTATCACCTCGTATCTCCTGAGGAGAAGCTTCTCCTCCATCTCTCTCGAGACTATAGCGGGATCCATCGCATTTTTGGCATCGTCCTTGAACTCTTCGAGCGTCTTTCCTAGCAACTCCTCACAAAGCCCCCTTCCGATGATCATCGAAAGGTTTCCCGTTCCATCGTCGAGCACGCCCTTTATCCTTAGATCCCAGACCCCATCAACCTCGCCATGTATCGTACAATTGTTCCCCTTTACGGCTCGCCTGCAAATTGGGCATCTGACTATCAGGCCACTCCCCTTCTGAATTTCCAACAGTTCCCCATTGACCTCGACCTCGAAACCTCCCCCTCTATCTTCCAGCTCCCCGATGGAGAGTTTAAGGCGTTTGGCCTCGACCCCTTCTTGGCTTTCTTTAACCTCGGACTCTTCACCTATGCTCAGCGAAAGCAGCCCAAGCCAACTCCTCACCATTCCGCTCATCTCGACCGTGTCGCCCTCTTTGAAACCGAAATCAACCCATGACGTAAAGGGCATCCTGCCAGTCTCGTCCCCTATTACTCCTCTGATGAACTTCTTGTCGTTTTTCTCCCTTCTCTCTGCGCTAAGAATCTTTCCAGTAACGGTGACCCAACCAATATCTCTGACATCGGCTATCTTCTTCCTCTCCTTTTTCTTTTGAAGGCTGCCGAACTCTCTATCACTCTTCAGCAAAACGCTCTGTCGGTTTATTACTATCTCCGCTTTTCCCTTCCACTCCCTGACCAATCCCTTTTTTATCACGACGCTGTTACCCTTCTCGTAGGGGATATCGCGCCAGGAGGTGTAGGGCAAGCTGCCTGTATCATCTACCAGGAAGCCGTAATAGGCCTTTTTTGGCTCATCCCCGAGGTTCACCTCCCTCTCGTTTATGGTGAGGATCTTACACTCGAGATTCACCACTTCCCCCGCTCTTTCAGGCCCGATATTTGATAGGCGGGTCATCTCCTCGCTCTTCGAGGATATGGCCCTTTTAGCCTCTTCCAATGGGATACCCATAGATAAATATTTCTCGAGCTCGTTTGAGTCCGAGCTATCATCCGCCTCTTTCACGGAAACCTCCTTTTCCTTTTTTCTAAGTAATAGTATGATACAGTATATCTAAGTTGGTATGATTCAGTATATGTAATTTTCCAATCGACACCACCGATAGTTTTAATTGACTCCCGCCATTTTCATCTCTGTCGATGTTTCATCGCGTGCTTATAGCCACGGACAACTCAGATCTAGTCAGAAATGCGGTCGAGTACGCGGCCGAGCTGTTTCCAGAGGGGGAATTCCACATCATCTGCGTGGCGGACACCTCGGATAGATCGGTGCAGACCTCGTCCCTACTCATGGATCTCCGAAAGAGGTTAGCGGAGGAGGCGATAGATAATACCGCCACCATCCTGGAGAGGAAAGAAATAGCCCCGGTAAAGTACATGGCAATAGGCGATCCCGTGCGGGAGATAATCAAATACACGAATGAGAAAGGGGTGGACCTCTTGGTCATGGCCACTCACGCTCTGACGGCCAGCTCTAGGTTCCATCTGGGGGGTACGTGCAGGAAGGTGCTGGAGAGGGTGAGGTGCTCCTCCCTTCTCTTCAGCCATCCCTGTGAGCCGAGGAAACCTAAAAAAATTTTGAACCCATCTACGGTATCTTACTATTCGAGATACGCGAGCGACATTGCCATCTCCTTAGCAGGAAGGTACGGGGCAGCGATTAGCACCATACTGCTGGGTAGGGGGGATTCCGTCGATAAAGAAGAGAAAAGACTGAGTAAACTGGCCACTGAGATGGAGGTGCCTCTGGAAATCTTTAGGTTAAGAGATGAGGATAGGATAGAGAGCTGTAAATGTATAACCGGATATGCCCCATCACACGATTTAATAATTCTATCCAGGGGAAGCAAATCCGTAGCCTACCTTTTCCGCTATCTTTACCGGGAGCTGGCCCTCGGCGATCTGGAGAAGGAGATGATCGTGGAGAGCACCATACCTTTGCTGGTGGTGGGGGATTGAATGTGCAAACATGAAAATGCTCGCACAGGCCTAAATGGCTCCGGGAAATAAAGGTCGGTAGGGCAATCCTTATCTACACCGACTCGCATCTGCCCCTCTTGTAATGGTACCATCAGATTTATCCTGGCTGATCTCTCTTGCGATTCTCGTCGTAACCTATGTTCTGATAGTTTCGGGAAGGATCCACAACGCAGTCGCGGGTCTGGTGGGCATTTGTCTAACTCTGCTGATCGGGGGCGCGCTCGGCGATGTGACTTTTGATAAAGCTGTAGGTTACATCGACTTCAACACGATCTTTTTGCTCATGGGGATGATGATAATCGTGAGCGTTATCTCCCAGACCGGCCTGTTCCAGCTCTTGGCGCTGAAGAGTTACGAGCTGGCATCGGGCAAGATCTGGCTTATGATTGTCATCCTCTGCTCGGTGACAGCCCTGCTCTCTGCATTTCTCGATAACATGACCACGGTGCTCTTGATGGCCCCTGTAACTATAGAACTATCCAGGATTTTGAAGATAGATCCAGTGCCTCTGATGATCTCGGAGGCACTGTCAGCGAACGTAGGGGGAACCGCTACGCTCATAGGAGACCCTCCAAACATAATGATCGGGTCCGCTGCGGGATTTTCTTTCGTTGATTTTCTGGCGAATCTGGGCCCTCTGGTACTGATAATTTTTGTCGTTTTGATAATCATCTTATACGGGTTTTATGGTAAGAAATTTAAAGATGCCGGGGAGAAGAAAGTAGATGTAAAAGAGCTTAGAGAGAGATATAGGATAAAGAATAAGGGCCTCTTCTACAGAGCTCTGGGTGTTTTGATATTCACGACTATTTTATTTGTACTCCAAGGCGTGACCGGTATGCCGGTATCTGTGAGTGCTCTGTTGGGTGCAACGGTCCTACTGATAATTACCAACGTACCGGTGGGAGAAGTTCTGAAGAGAGTCGAGTGGCCGACCCTCATTTTTTTCATGGGTTTGCTGGTCCTCGCCGGAGGAGCAAATGATATGGGTCTGTTGCCCATGATCGCCGATGGCATCAAAGTTCTATCTGGCGATAGCGAGGTTTTTGTGATTCTCCTGGTTCTCTGGGTATCCGCCATATCATCGTCAGTCCTTGGGGCCCTGCCCATGACCGCCGTTATGATGCCGATCGTAGCTGAGCTCGGGGGTGGGGACCTTTATTGGGCCCTGGCAATGGGCGTTTGTCTTGGGGGGAATGGCACCTATCTTGGGACGGCGAGCAGTTTGGTCTTGACGGGCGTGTCAGAGAGCTATGGTTATCCGATCTCATTTTGGAGATACGCCAGAGTCGGCATGCTCATAATGTTCATCGCCGTTGGCATTTCCTCCATTTACCTTATACTGAGGTACGTCTAGGCGCGTAAACTAGATAGGGGAAACTTCATTTGAGGGGTTATGGGCCTAGAATATGAAAGGGTAGAAGACATCGACCTGGAGAGTGCGGATAAAGTGAGCGATCTTATCGCCCAGATGGGGGAGGGTGGGGGTTTTATGGCATCTCACCTCTCTAAAGCTCTAGATACCTTAGAACAGATGGAAAGAGATGAATGCTTGAAGTTCTTATCATTTCCAGCGTGCATCGTATCGACTGGTTGTAGGGGGGTCATCAAAACCATGGTGGAGAAGGGATTGGTAGATGTGATAATAACAACTTGCGGCACCTTAGACCACGATTTGGCGAGGGCTTGGGCCTTCTATTGCAGAGGGTCCTTCACCGCTGATGATGCAGAGTTGCATAAAAAGAAGGTACACAGGCTCGGAAACATCTTCATCCCTATGGAGAATTATGGTATCGCTCTAGAGAAGGGTTTAAGGCCGATCTTTGAGAAGCTCTATGAGGAAAAGAAGGTCTGGGGAGTAAGGGAGCTCATCGAGAGAGTTGGTAAATCCCTGGATGATAAAAAGTCCATATTGTACTGGGCCACCAGAAATGAAGTGCCCATCTACGTGCCGGGCATATTCGATGGGGCTTTTGGATCGCAGCTATGGCTTTTCTGGCAGGATCACAGGGATTTCTCCATCGATCCATTTAGAGATGAGCAGGAGCTAAGCGATCTGGTGTTCGGATGCAGAAAGAGCGGGGCCCTGATCGTTGGAGGGGGAATATCAAAGCACCATACCATATGGTGGAACCAGTTCAAGGATGGTCTTGACTACGGCGTCTATATAACCACAGCCATGGAATGGGACGGTTCCCTATCAGGTGCTAGGTTGAGAGAGGGGATCTCATGGGGAAAGGTCAAGGAAGAGGGGGAGGAAATAACCGTCGAGGGCGAGGCCACCATGCTTCTCCCCTTTTTGATTAAAGGATTGATAGAACGATTGGGGATAAGAAGGGTTAAGTAAGCGAGTGCGCATTAATAAGTATGGAGAAAGAGGGCGCTAACGAGAAAAAGGTCGGGGTCATATCTCACTATTATCCTGGAATAGGGGTGGCGGTGGTGGAGGTGAATGAAGAGCTCAAAGTGGGCGACGAGATCGCCATAAGGGGCTACACCACGGATTTTACCCAAAAGATAGAATCGATGGAGATAGCGCATAAAAAGATCGATGTAGCTAAAAATGGGAACTCAATCGGGTTAAAGGTGAAGGATAGGGTTAGGGAGGAGGATAAGGTATACAAAGTTCGGCTTTAGCTCTCCTTTTCCATTTTTCCCATCTGGATCGGCCCTCATCGGTTCAATTCTGATTACTTAGGCAATTATATAAGGAGAAGCACATATCGGATTGAGATGGACCACATGGAAATTGCTCTCTCTCTGGCAAAACGGGCTTTGGGCTCGACTAGCCCAAACCCAGCCGTTGGTGCCGTGGTGGTGAAGGATGGTGTGGTAGTTGGAAAAGGGTATACTCAGCCACCCGGTTCTGATCATGCCGAAGTCATGGCCTTAAGACAAGCCGGTGAAAAATCTCGTGGAGCGATCATGTACGTCACCCTGGAGCCATGCTGTCATTTTGGAAGGACTCCTCCGTGTACTGAGGCCATAATCTCTTCGGGCGTATCCGAGGTTCATATCGCCATGCTAGATCCAAATCCCCAGGTTTATGGGAAGGGCAGCGCTCAACTCGAAGAAAACGGCATAAAAACCATCGCGGGAGAGCATGAGGAGGAGGCCCTGGAGATAAACGAGGGGTACATCAGGCTCATATCCACGGGCGTCCCATTTGTCATCGCGAAATTTGCCATGAGCATCGATGGCAAAATCGCCACAAAAACCGGCGATTCGAAGTGGATAAGTTGCGAGGAGTCCAGAGAATACGCCCACAACCTTAGAAAAAGGGTCGATGCCATAATCGTGGGGGTAAACACGGTTCTTTCTGACAACCCGAGACTTACCGCGAGGGCAAATGGAAGAGAGATCGAAAAGCTTAAGGTGATCGTGGACTCCCATGGGCGAACTCCCTCAAACGCTAGAGCGCTTAGGGGGAAAACGATCCTCGCTTCCGTCGCGCCCATGGATACAAATAATAAGAGAAGATTTGCAGAGCTTGGGGCAATGGTCCTGGAGCTTCCCTCCAGAAATGGATTGGTCGACTTGCAAGAGCTTTTGCGTGAGTTGGGGCAGGTGGGTGTAACGAGCGTTTTGGTGGAGGGAGGGGGAGAGCTTCTGGGATCCTTTTTTGATCAGGGGCTTGTCGATAGGGTGTATGTCTTCATCGCGCCGATACTCATTGGTGGGGAAGCTACAACGATATCTGGGAATGGAGTAGAGAGGGTCGCGCAGGCGACTCGACTTCAAAAGGTGAAGGCCGAAAGGCTCGGTGAAGACGTCCTCATCAGCGGTTATGTGAGGTGACCATGTTCACGGGGATTATCGAGGAAGTGGGTAGAGTAAAAGGGATCCGTGGAGGAAAACTCGCCATCTCAGCGAATGTGGTAATAGATGGGACGAAGCCGGGGGATAGCATGGCTATAAATGGGGTCTGCCTCACAGTTATCTCCGTCCAAAAAGATTCATTTTTCGCAGATGTAGTGCCAGAAACCTTCAGGAGAACCAATCTAGGTGCTTTACGGACTGGCGATGCCGTGAACCTCGAGCGTCCATTGAGAGTGGGAGATCGGATGGGAGGGCATTTCGTGCAGGGGCACATCGACTGTACGGGCAGGGTGGCCTCCCTCGTCCCCGAGAGGAGTGCGATCTTGATGAGGATCATCTCCCCCGCCGAGATTATGCCCTACATAGTGGAGAAGGGTTTTATAGCGGTTGATGGCGTGAGTCTCACCGTGATCGATCTCGAAGCGTCCTCATTTGCGATCTCGCTGGTCCCTTATACCGGAGAACATACTAACCTGGGGGGCAGGAGAAATGGCGATATGGTCAACCTCGAAGTGGATGTTATGGGCAAGTATGTAGAACGACTGCTAGGGAGAGGAGGGATAACCAGGGAGTTTCTTGCTAGGCATAGTTTTTTATAATCCTTTCCAATGATGAGTAGAGGTGCGCTATGCCGATAGCATCCATTGAAGAAGGAATCGAGCGGATAAGGTCGGGGAAAATGGTCATCGTCGTCGATGATGCCGATCGTGAAAATGAGGGAGACCTCGTTATGGCTGCCGAGAAGGCCACGCCAGAAGCCATCAACGTTATGGCGAGATATGGAAGGGGGCTTATCTGTTTGCCCATTACAGGAGAGAGGCTCGATGAGCTGGGAATCCCGATGATGGTGAATGACAACGAAAACACATCTTCCTTTGGGACCGCATTTACGACCTCTGTCGATGCAAAGACTGGAATCACGACGGGAATCTCGGCCTATGATAGGGCCACCACGATAAGGGTAATGATAGACCCAAACACCAGGGAGGAGGACATAGCAAGACCGGGGCATGTTTTTCCGCTCAGAGCAAGAGAGGGTGGCGTTTTGGTAAGGGCGGGCCATACTGAATCCGCTGTGGATTTGGCCCGCTTAGCTGGGCTCTATCCGGCTGGCGTGATATGTGAGGTCATGGCGGAGGACGGAACGATGGCTCGTCTACCTAAGCTGGAGCAAATCGCGGAGGAGCGCGACATTCCGATAATCACTCTAGCGGACCTTATCGCCTATCGCTATATACATGAAAAACTGGTGAAGAGGGTGGGTGAGGCTAATCTCCCCACGAAACATGGAGACTTCAGAGTCATCGCGTATACGAGCGATGTTGACCCGGCAGATCATCTGGCCCTGGTGAAAGGTGAAATCGACAGTGAGAAACCGACCCTCGTGCGAGTTCACAGTCAATGCACCACAGGAGACGTCTTCGGGAGTCTCAGGTGTGATTGCGGCGAGCAGGTGGCCATGGCTTTAAGGATGATCTCTGAGGAGGGGGCAGGCGTTTTCGTTTACATGAGGCAAGAGGGTCGCGGAATTGGTTTGCATAACAAGATCAGGGCCTATGCCCTACAGGACCAGGGGTTGGACACCGTGGAAGCAAATATAGCTCTTGGATTCGCCCCAGACCTTAGAGATTATGGAGTTGGTGCTCAAATCCTCATGGATCTCGGGGTCCGGAAGATGAGGTTGCTCACAAATAACCCGAAGAAGATCGCTGGGCTTGAGGGATATGGGCTCTCCGTCACTGAAAGCATCCCGCTAATGGCTGAGATAACTCCTGAGAACTTCACATATCTTGAAACGAAGCAGAATAAATTTGGGCACACGCTCAACATAAAAAAGGAGGAAGGGAAATGAAACGGTATGAAGGCGGCCTTCTTGGTAAAGGGCTCAGGTTCGGCATCGTCGCTTCGAGATTTAACGAATTTGTAACGGTGAGATTGCTCGAAGGCGCCAGAGACTCTCTCAAGCGGCACGGAGTAGGGGAAGAGGACATCGATTCCTCATGGACGCCCGGAAGCTTTGAGATCCCCCTGATCGCTAAGAAGATGGCCGAGAGCGGGAGATATGATGGTATAATCTGTCTCGGCACAGTCATTAGAGGGGATACACCACACTTCGAATACGTAGCATCCGAGGTGAGCAGGGGGATAGGGAAAGTGAGCCTTGAGACCGGCACACCGATCATCTTTGGTATTATCACCTCTGATACCCTGGAGCAGGCGATCGAGAGAGCGGGGACCAAACAGGGGAACAAGGGCTTTTTGGCAGCTGAGGCCGCTATAGAGATGGCCAACCTCGTAAAGAATCTAGAGAAGGGATAGAACCCACTCTTAGAGATCTCGTGAGATATGCTATAGTGCACCTTAGCGCTCAAGCCCAACAGTGCGGGCGCCGGGATTTGCAGTTTTAGTGGTAAATAATCTATAAAATAAGAATTTTTGAATTTTAGGTAGAATCTTCCTCTTCATAGACTAAAACTCTCAGAGTTTAATTACTCTGTCTCTATCTGAGCTATACAACTGGGGCGCTTTCCCTCCATTCGCAGGGATCTTTTTTATAGTTCCAGAATCCGTTCGTTGAAGTCTTCCAGGTCATAATCTCAAGAGGCGCATCCTTTTTTCTCACTTTAAGCTTTACAATTCTGCATTTCTTGCCCCTTTAGACCAGTAGCATCAACTATTCCCCTTTTTACCGTGTCTTATTTTCATATCTTAACGCTTCTTTTATCGCATCTATTATTTTGCTTTCGTTAGGAAGAACAAACTCCGTCATTGGAGAGCTAAAGGGGAGGGGGACATGCTCTCTTGTCACTCTTTTTATAGGTGCTTTTAGATATGAAAAGCCATCTTCAGAGATGGTCGCGGAGACCTCGGAAGCAAAAGAGCAGAGCCTTGGGGCATCCTCGCATATCACAAGTCTTCCAGTCTTTTTCACGGAGTTTAAAATAATCTCTTTATCCAGAGGCACTATCGTTCTTGGATCGGCCACTTCAACGGAAATCCCTTCTTTTTGGAGTTTTTCTGCAGCAGATAGAGCCTGTGGAGCCATGCATCCTACTGCAACAACCGTAACGTCTTTTCCACTTCTTTTAATATCTCCTTTGCCTATGGAAATTAGATATTCTTCTTCGGGCACATCGCCTTTTATCCCTCCCAGAGTTACTTCCTCAAAGAATATGATCGGGTTATCATCCCTTATTGCGCTCTTCAACAATCCCTTTGCATCATAAGGGGTCGAAGGCAGGACGATCTTGAGGAGGGGCATGTTAACAAAGGGCGCCACTGGGTGATCTGAATGCTGTGCTGCTGTAGATCCCATGTCTCCTGTAGTGGTGTAGAAGACCATGGGAAAGTTGACCTGACCTCCAGACATATATCTCAATTTTGCTGCCTGATTAGCAAGTTGGTCCATGGCCACGTACATAAAGTTTCCAAACATAAAGTCCACGATCGGTCTCATTCCAGAGCCTGCAGCTCCTATTCCCGCGCCCACAAATCCTTGCTCAGAGATTGGGGTGTTTCTGACCTTCTCTTCTCCAAACTCTTCGAAGAGTCCTTCGGTTTGGCCCAAAACTCCGACTTTTACCTCCTCCCCCATTATAAAGACCTTAGGGTCCCTCCTCATCTCTTCCCTAAACGCTTCGTTGACCGCCTGAATATAGGTTATTTTCCTCATTCTTCGCCTCCAGCAAAAAGATCCGCTACAGCATCCTCCGGCTCTGGCAGGGGGCTCTCCTCTGCAAATTTAACGGCTTCTTCAATCTCATTCTTTGCCTCTTCTCTTATCTCTTTTACCTGAGCTTCAGTGAGGATCCCCCTTGATAGAAGCTCTTTTTCTAACCTCAATATTGGACATCTCTTTTTCCATTCCTCCGCCTCCTCTGGGGATCTGTACACCCAACCATATGCTTCTTCTCCTTCCATGTGTCCATGCCATCTGTACGTCTTGCATTCGATCAATGATGGCCCATCCCCGTTTCTCGCCCTTTCAACCGCTTCATGAACCGCTTCATAGACCGCAGTCACATCGTTCCCATCAACGGTAACTCCAGGAATCCCGTACCCTTTTGCTCTTTCAGATACGTCTCTAACAGACACTGCATAGGATGCGGAAGTCCACATCCCATACTGGTTGTTTTTACAGACAAAGATAACTGGAAGCTTCCAAATGGCAGCGAGATTCAAAGATTCATGGAATGTCCCTTGGTTGCTCGCTCCATCCCCAAAAAAGCAAACCGTAACATTCCTGGTTCCAAGCATTTTTTGTGCAAGAGCAGAACCGGTCGAAATCGGAATCCCAGCCCCCACAATACCATTTGCCCCAATGATGCCAAGGGAGTAATCCGCTATGTGCATTGAACCGCCTCTCCCTTTGCAATAGCCCGTCTTTTTTCCGTAGAGTTCCGCAAACATGTATTTTGGATCTGCTCCCTTTCCTATGATGTCACCATGTCCTCTATGCGTCGAGGTTATGTGATCCTCTGGAAGAAGATTTGTACATGCGCCCACAGGAACTGCCTCCTCCCCAATGCTCACGTGCAGAAGACCAAGTATCTCCCCCTTCCAGAAGAGTTCGCTCGCCTCCTCCTCAAAAGCCCTTATGGTTAACATCTTCCGATACATCAAAACAAGCTCTTCATTCATTAAGCTCATAATATATCATATGGCATGCGGAGCCTTAAATCTTACTACCGTGTTAAGTAAGCCCTCCAATGAAACATGGGTAGAGCTCGATCGATCTGCAGGAGATGCCTCTATGAAATCTCTCTTTGTTTTACCAATCTCTATACCCTTTTCTCGGGATTATCGTAAAAAGCAATTTATGACTCGCCCTCCCTACGTCTCTTTGGTAAAAAATGCGGTGCCAGTTACCCAAGAATTTGCGGGCCAGATCAGGGCCAAGTTACGCGGATGGGCGCGTGAAAAGTGAAGACTTAAGTACTCCGAACGGCATGGAATAGATATGAGACTTGAGATTACAGGTCCTGTAGCTGTTCTAGGCGCTGGAACGATGGGATCTGATGTCTCTCTGATTTTTGCTATAGGCGGTTTCGATGTGATTATAAGAGAGACATCTGAGGAGGTTCGCGTGTCTTTACGGGAAAAAATCGAGGGCACGTTGAATCAACTCATAGAAGCGGGAATAGCGAAGGAAGAAGGGGAAGTAATGAAAAGGATAAGGATAACGGGAAAACTCGATGACGTTAAAGATGCCGATTTCTTTTTTGAGGCAATAACTGAAAATTTAGAAGCGAAGATAGAGTTGTTCAAAGAGCTCGAAAAAATAGTTTCCGAAGATGCCGTTCTAGCCACCAATACTTCAAGCTATATGATCTCCGAGATCTTCGAAGGGTTAGCGAGACCCGAAAGAGCTGGAGGAATGCATTTCATCACCCCGCCCATTGAATCCTCCCTTGTGGAGGTGGTAAAGGGTGAAAAAACGAGTAAGGAAACACTGGCACTCATATCAAAAATGGCTGAGAAAATAGGAAAAACCCCCGTTCTCATCGAGAAGGACGTGAGGGGTCTCATCCTGAATAGGGTGATAGGGGTCGCTATAGCGGATGGGTTATGGGCGATCGAGGAAGGTGAAGTTAAACCTGAGGAAGTGGACGCAGCTCTCCATGCTATTGGAATACCCAACGGAGTGATCGAAGGTGCTGATCTTATAGGGTTGGATGTGGTTTCGATCGTATGGAAAAATATGGAGGAAGTTTATGGAAAAAGATTCGAGCTTCCGCCAATAGTCCAAAGGATGATCGAGGAGAAAAAATTGGGAAAGAAGAGTGGTATAGGTTTCTTGGATTGGCGGAAGGGAAGACCGGAAATCGATTCGAACTTGGTCGGAAAGTTCGACGCGAGCAGGACAGTGGCGCTTGCGGTCAATGAGGAAACCCGATTGTTGATGGAGGAGGTGGCCTCCGTGGAAACCATGGATAAAGTGATGGAGTTGGGACTCATGATACCCGCTGGCCCTTTAAAATTGGCCGATGGGATGGGGCTAGAGATGCTTTCTGAAACTCTGGAGAAGTGCTACGTAAAGTACGGGAGAGAGCTTTACTCGCCCAGCCCGCTCTTTAGAGAGTATGTTTCGACCGGAAGGAACTTTTATGAAGATTGAAGGTGATAAGATGAGAGAGAGATTGAAGGTGATAAGATGAGAGAGAACGTGATATACTGGGACGGGTTCCTTCCCGTCGAATTTCCCGATAGGACCGAAGTGCTGGACATTTCTTTCCTGCCCACCATGAATTCGGTAGAAAACCCGGAAAAAGAAGTAAATGAAGCGCTATCTGCCCCTAGTGGGATTAAAACCATTCCCGAACTCGTGAAATCTGGCGACAAAGTCACAATCGCCTTCGATGACCCGTGTGTTCCTGGGAAAACACCTGGGCTAAGAGAGGGCATATTGCTTTCAGTGCTGGAGGAGCTAAAGAAGGCCGGGGTCTGGAAGAAAGACATTAAATTGGTTTGCGCGACCGGGCTCCACAGGAAGTGGACAAAACGCGAACTGGGCTGGGCGATAGGAAAGCGGATCGTCGATGAGTTCGGATACAGACTCTTTAGCCACGACGCAGAAGATAAGGAGAATCTCGTATTCCTCGGCGAGACGAATAACGGTTACGAGATAGAGGTGAATAAACTCGTGGCCGACTCGGATCTGTTGATCTATACCAACTTTCTATCTAACATCTTCGATGGCGGTTGGAAATCGGTATGCGTTGGTCTCAGCACTTTCAGGAGCATACGCTATAATCACGGGCCGGGGCAATTGTTTGGGACGCCCCTCGAGGTCAGGATAGATCCTTCCAGTGACCCGCTACACAGCACGCTCAATGAGATGGGGGAGAAAATTGAAGATGTGATTGGGAAAAACTTCTTCAAGATCGAAACCGTGTGCAACAACAAATCTGAGATGGCGGCTGTCTTCGCCGGAACCATGTCCTCAACGAGGCAGAGTGCACTGGAGGCCCAGGGTACCCAAGTCGCTTTGGACTTCTCTGGGTTTGACCAATCGGATGTGCTGATCTATGGGCTACCAAGGTGGATGCCATACGCCACATTTTCTCGAACCAATCCCATCCTGAACGTCCTCGGCTTTGGGCTCGGCTACCTGACGATGACCATCCAGTTGCTGCTGAAGAAAGGCGGTACCGTGATTCTGGTATCTCCCTGCCCCGACGTGTGGGACGAGATGCACCATCCATCATATATCGAGGCCTGGAATAAGGTGCTAAATCTGACACATGACCCTTATGAAATCAGGGACCTGTTTGAAGAAGACTTCGCCCATAGGCCCGAGTACATCTACAAGTACAGGTACTGCTACGCCTACCATCCAGTGCACGTCCTGTTCATACTCTATAATTACTACATAACTAATGAATACATCGGCAAGGTTTTTGTGGCCGGGGCGAATGACCCTTGGGTGGTCCGCCACATGGGTTTCGAGCCCACCAAGACCGTTCAAGAAGCCATCAGCAGAGCGGAAGAACTCCACGGGAAGGACTGCAGCATATCCTATATGAGATACCAATTCCCCGGGGTTCAGACTGTATGAAATCGATGGGATAGCTAGCGTCCAAATCTAGAGTTTACTGTAAAGGATGCGGGCGCCGGGATTTGCAGTTTTAGCGGTAAATACGAATTTAGCTTTTCGCAATTTTACCTGGCGCTCCAGGCGTATCTGAAGCCCCAAAAAGGTGGATCTGGGTGAACTTTCAATAGTGTCACTTCTAAGCATCAAAAATTACGACCTAAACCTCGACACGCTCGCGTCCAAATTCTCCGATAGCTGTGATAGTTCTTGGGCTGTTGCGGTCAGCTCTTCCATGCCCGCGGCTCGCTCCTGGGTAGAGGCGGAGAGATCCTCTACGTTTGTTGCTATCTCCAGAGCTGTGGAGTTTACCGCTTGGGTAGCGTATGCTATCCTCTCAACCGCGCCCTCCTGCTTCCTGCTACTATCGAATACGCTCTGAGATGTGGCGGCAGTCGTTTGAACCAGGTTTGCCACTTCCCCCAGAGCTAGAAAAGCGCTTCTTATGACCTCCTTGCTCTTTTGGGTTATATCGAACGCTTCATCCACGGAGGCTAAAGCGTCCTCCCTCCCCCCCTCTATCTCTTTGATCATTCCCTCTATTTTCCTGGTGTTCTCCCTGGAGCGATCCGCTAGCCTCCTGACCTCTTCGGCGACGACGGAAAAGGCCCTACCCTGCTCGCCAGCCCGAGCGGCTTCGATGGCAGCATTTAACGCTAATAAAGTGGTCTGAGAGGTGATATCGGTTATTATCTCAAGCACTTCGCCCACATCGGTTAGTTTGTCCCCCAGAGATCGGACCACTTCTACAGTGCGGGATATCGAATTGGACATGTCCTCGCTCTTCTGTATCGCACCTTCAGCGTCTTTAGCCCCTTTCATCGCCCTGTCGGCCGCTTCTTTCATCCTTTTAGCGGTGGACTCCATTTCCTTCGCCATTTCTTGTGCGAAGCTCATCATCTCTCTGGTGGAGCTGCCTATCTCCTCAAGTCTGGTAGCCTGGTTATAGGTTCCATCGGCTATTTGAGATACGGTAAGCGAAGCTTGTTGAGCGCTGGAGTTAACCTGCTCCGCAGAAGAGGCTATGCCTTGAGATGAGGAGGATAGCTGGTCTGAGGCTTCCCTGATACTTTCGACCATGCTCGTCAATCCCTGGACCATCTCATTGATATCCTCGGCTATCGGTGCATATTCCTCCGAGATCAGGGATAGATCCACCTTTGCTGACAGATCCCCGGAGGACGCTTTAGATAGAACAGAGCCGAAGACCGAGACCGCTTGCTTTAGCTCTTCTTCGCGCTTGCGCAGCTCGTCGATATTTTCTTCAATAGCCGAGATCATCGAATTGATGTTCTCACCAATTGGTTTATATCCTTCTGAAATTTTCGATAAATCTACTTTTGTGGACAGGTTTCCACCACTGGCTGAAGATAAAACCTCGCCGAATACAGAGATGGCATTTCTCAGATTGATCTCTTTATTCTTGAGTTCGGTTATGTCTTCAAGTTCGACGACCCAATTGGTGACTTTATCTTCTTCATCGTATATGCAGGTCTGCGTGAGCAG
>JGI24023J19991_10001354_pt1 | contig 18860 bp, 19 predicted proteins | sample Cruoilmetagenom1_FD_19991 | JGI IMG/M metagenome (IMG submission 19991) | reverse complement strand
ATTTGAATGGAGGTGAAGATTGCCAGCAGCAGTTAAGGTGAATTTGGATTGCTGCGAGGCAAAATTGAACAGCCTGTTTATACAGTGCCGCAGCTTCATATAAGGTCAAATTGCTCAACTTGAGGCAAAGACCCCTCTCAAGCTGCCTAGCAGAGTCTTCGGTAGTTTGCAGGCCATTTCTACAGTGGTAAACGGAGCAGATGCTAAGCGAGGGCATTATCACGGCTGACGCAGTCGCGCCACAGCTCAAAGTCACCTTCGACACTTGCCTTGCATGCTACCTGTTTGCCGGCACAAATGGGTGTAAAATCGCACCGCTGGCACGCCTGTCCTGGGGTTCGTCGGTAGGCCTTTTCCCGTCTAATTTCTCCTGCTATGACAAGCAGATCCCACGCTGCCTGTTCCAACTGCTCAGCGTTGAGCTCAGCTGTTTGACTGATGCCAGAGGAGAGATAGTGGAACGATACCCTGTGTACTGAATATGGCAACTTGCGAGACACAATCAGCGCATAAAGGTAAAGCTGGAGCCAGTCGGTGTGCTGAGGCACATTGCCAGTCTTGTAATCAATGATGTGCAGGCTCCCATCAGCTTCCTTATCCACACGGTCGATCCTTCCCTGCAAGATAAGCCCAGGAGTGATCTCCGCCTCAACCCACGCCTCCAGCATCAACGGGTGAACAGCGACATCTTGCTCGGAAACAAAACGGCTAAGCTCAGCTAGGGCCTTTTCAGCCCATCGCTTCTCATCGGCTCTATTCTTGAAACCGACTCTACACCGCTGCCAGTTCTTTCGCAGCAGCCTCTCAGTGGTCTTCTTGGTTCTCTCCTCTATAGGCACAACAGAAAGTAGGTCCCTGAGAGTGGCGTGGACGTGGTTAGCCATCGTGTAGTACGGCCTTGCCGTGGCATACTGGTCTCCCAGTTTGTCTATGTAGCGGAACTTGTACTGCTGCCGGCACACACGGAATGTGCTAACACTGTATGGAGAAAGCTTCAGAGGGGGAAGCTCGATCTCCCGCGGTGCAAAGACGGGAACAGTGATATATCTCACCTGTCCAGAGCTACCTGTAAGCTTCTCTGTCATGCTGGCACCTATCGGTCAAACATAAAACCAATCTGCCGGGCATTAACCACCGCCTTGTCCCCATGGCAGTTGTTGAACAGGATGTGGGGTTGCCTGGTCTCACCCTGCAACCTCTCGATCCTGGGAAGCCATTCTCGGAGCTCCTGCTCGGGATATAGATAGTTGAACCGCTCCGCAGTGGAGATGCCCTTCCTCTCCCACATGTCGGAGTTTCTGCCGTGAAACCTCACCACGGCGATGTCAGAGGTTGCCTCGGCCACTGGAGGCACGCAGTCTATCCTAATTGAAGGATGAGCCATCTATACTTTTGGCCTGCTGCTATTTCATTCCCTTGATATTCCAGCAGGAGCTTACCAGCGCTTATTCTTACTACCTCGGCTGTCTGCTGAGGTTGCTCTGTTTGATCACAAGGCCCAACTGTAAGCCCTATGACAACCATCATCACAATAAAGACTAAAGCTAGTGAGCCGAAGATAATGCCAAGCCTTTGGGCATTTTGAGCCCCCCCTTGAAATCATGACGGACTCTTTGTGCTAAGAGCCCCCTCACTGCGGAGGTATTGAAAATGAAGAAAGCACGAAATCACCACAATGTTAAATTGGTAATGCGATACTGTCAGCCGCTAACAAATCATGGGCGACAGTATCTCGAGCGATGAGGAAGCCCGCCGCGATTCATATGGCACGGAAGCCGGTACCATTATAGATAGCGTGGCAAGCGGTAACTTCACTGTACTAGGCTGCGCTCAGCCATATTGACATGCCCTCTGATGAACGTGCAAGTACGTGTTGTGACTGTCGAAAAACCCCTGACAACCTCTTTTTCAAAGCTGGGAGTCTGACCACTCCAAAGCTGAGCCTCTACTTTTTCGACAGTCTCGTTAGTCCGAAGCTTGCCCGCTTCCATGTTACGACCCTTGTTCCCACCTCAAAGCTATCTTACTGAAGGTGTCTTGGATTTAGGTAGTACGGCTTTAAGAAGTCAGTAATAATAGGCCACAACCGGCTCTCTTCAACTCTAAACATCCTCTCAACCTCGATGAAATATGGTTTTTCATCACTCACATTTACTAGAGGAATGCCAAAACCAAGATCAAAATCTCTTATGCTACATACACCATCCCTAATGGCTCGCCCGCTCAAATTCTCAAATCCCACATTTTCTATGGCTAGCCTTATAGCCTCCACTATCACCTTCGCTACTATCCACCCTACAAAGTAAAATTGTGGAACGTCCTCGACCTCCCAGCCCCGGTTATCCTTAGCTGCATCGAGCACTGCTTTCATCCCTGGTAATTGTGGATCATCCCCATTGCACACAAAGGGATATATCTGGTACCACCCATCAGCATCACCTCCTACCATACGGAAGACCCCCTCATCAAGGTTACCAGCGCCTGCGCAAAGCTTTATGCCTTTTTTCATTATCTCCAGTCTGGCAGCATCCTTTACCAGCACTGCCATAGAACCCCCAAAGTGCATGACATATATCCAATCAGGGTTTTTATTTGCCAGCCTAATCCACTCGACAGATGTATCAATTACTCCAAAAACAGGTATAACTTCTTTGCCTACAAACTCAACCCCTATTTCGGCGGCATGTTTGGAACCCTCATATGTTTCCCAACCTTCCTCGAAATCTATAAGCATTATTCCGATCCTAGGTGGGCGCTGCTCAATCCAATTATCCCTAACCCACTTCATAAAAGTGGCAAACTCAGGGCCAAGCCCCGCGCTGGTACCAAATACCCACATCTCAGGTTCGGTTATCATCAGGGTAGAATATGGAGCGAATGGTATCGCGGGTATCTCGTCTCTTTGCATCGTTGGTGCGATGTATGCGTGACTATTGGATATCGCACTCTCTATGAGTACCCCTTCCGTTTTCCACCTTTTGTGTGCTGTGAGAAGTAGAGGAATCGGGCTCTGTGCCGTGTTTGCCCACCGCCCCTCCAGCTTGACTCCATCAAGCCCACCTTGGTCATTGACTAATTTTAGGTAATCAACAATCCCGTAGTAACCTGGGATACCACAGCTCGCTATAGGCCCAGTGAAATAACTGGCTACGCCTATCTTCACCACCCTCTCATTTGGCCCAGCCTCACAGACTGGAATAGCGGCCGTAAGTGAGAGCACTATGCAGAGCCCCACTGCTACGAGACTCAATCCAATCCTCTTTACTCGTTTCTTCATCTCCCCTCCCTTCATTCTTTTTGCTCCTCATCAAAGTAGACTTTATCTATGGCATACCTTATGAGCTGGGCCATAGACACCTTCTTCTTATAAGGTAATGTCTCCATTTTCCTGTAAAATCCCTGGCGTAAGTGCCTCCAACGGTTTAAACATGTCACTTTTCACATTATTGACCCAGGTGTTTTTCATCTAAATTGACCACCTGTGGGCACGCATGGTTGTCATTTTACATGACTCTCACCTCCTCGGCAACCAGCTGAGCTCTGTCGGGTCGCAGTAGAGACCGATAGCTCTTGCCAGTCAAGATCACATGATGGGCTCTGTTGATGAGGCGATCCAGAATACCTTCTGCCAGGACAGGGTTAGGGAAGAGGGGATACCAGTCCCGAGGTATGCGGTTGGAAGCTATCACCAGGGAGCCACTGCGGCTTCGCTCATCGATGAGTTCATATATGTCCTCAGTCTGCTTGGGGGTAAACTCCTTCATAGCGAAGTCGTCCGTGATAAGCATATCAGGCTGGAGGTAGCGGCGCAGACGGGTTTCCCAGGTGCCATCGGCGTGTCCTCCACCGAGGTCTGCCAAGAGCCGGGATGTCTTCATATACAGCACTTTGTAACCCATGCGACACGCCTGGTGCCCCAGGGCCAAGATGATATGACTTTTGCCCACACCCACAGGGCCGATAAAGAGGACCCACTCTTGGCGCCCAATGAACTGACAGGTGGCCAGATCTCTGATCTGCTGTGCTGGCATCTTAGGATTGAAGGCGAAATCGAAGCTTTCGAAGGTCTTTACCTCCTCAAAGTGGGCTTTGGCCACCCGAGCCGCCAGGCTCTTGTTGGTTCTTCTCTCGAGTTCATCCTCCAGGAGTAGCTCCAGGAATTCGATATAGCCCAGGCGTTCCTGCTGGGCCTGCCGGAGTCTCAAGTCCAGGGTATCTAACATGCCACCTAGCTTGAGGGACTTTAGCTTGGTCTCCAGATGATGGATGTTACTCACGATACACCTCCTTGGAATAGGTAAGGGGGAGCAGGAGCTCAGAGGGACCTCTGAGGAATGCGCCTGCCGTAGCCGCGGCATGGCGATGGACAGCTCCTGGTCTAGTCCCCTCTCGAGTATATTCTTGATGGTGCGATAGGAAGGGTCCTCAAAGGCATTGGCACGGGCACAGGCAGCATTGAGGCGACTGGCACCATATTTCTCCCCCAGCCTGATGATGCCGTGAATCTGGCGCAGGTGGTATAGCAGGTGAGCCTCCAGTAGTGCCTCCACCGCCTTCTTCACTTCCTCTCCTAATTGGGCTGCCTGATACCGGCACCAGTCTGGTGTGCGGCAGAAAAAGGCTGCTATCTTAGGTGGGAAATCATTCCAGTCGGTCGAGCGCTGTCCCTTGCCCACTCGCACATGGGTCTTTATGAGCTCATACCCAAAGTAAGCCTGAACTAGATGAGGGGTGAGATGCACCATCACCTCTTTCCCAGCATAGGGATAAGGAGCGGTATAGCCAGCCCCACCGGCCTGGAAGTAGCAATCCCGGCCCACTTTGGCTCTCACCCAGGTGGCAATCTCAAAGGGATCTGGGGGCAGCGGTCTGAGTGCTGGCCGCTCTACCGCCTCAAAGACTTCCAGAGGGCGCTGCCGAGTGGTGCCGTGGATATGTTGTCCCGCTATCTTAAGACACCACTGGAGGAACTCCCGGTTTATCTCCTCCACACTGGGAAATGTCCTGCCTGCCCAAAAGCTCTCCCGAATATAGGGGATTGCCCTCTCCGCCCGGGGCTTGTCTTTAGGCTTACCCGCCCGAGCCGGGTCGATGAGGATGCTATAGTGGTGGGCCAGCTCCTCGTAGCCCCGGTTGAACTTGGGGTCATAGAGGTCTGGCTTCAGTATCCCGGACTTGAGGTTATCGGACACCAGTCGGGCTGGGGCGCCACCCCAAAACTCGAAGCCAGCCACATGACTCTCCAGCCAGGCGACCTGGTCCATGTGACGGACGGCACAGGCAAACATATGCCGAGAATGGGACAGCACCATGACAAAAGCCCAGAGTCGGCATCTCTTCCCAACTAAAGGGTCCTCCCATAGACCCAAATAGCTAAAGTCTATCTGTGCCTCCTCCCCCGGTGGTGGGTCATCCCGCCGCACTGTAACCTGAGTCCGCTCCATAGCCTCGGGAAGGTATTTTAATACATAGCGGCGGAAGCTGCTGTAAGAAGCCTTGAGCCCCAGCTCCTCCCGTAGTCTTAGCCAGGCGGTCATGAGGTTGGTATAGGCCACAGTCTCTTTGATCTGGTCATGCCTGGAGCGAAGTTCAGCGAAGATGACAGACCCCAATGCCGGATTAAATATCTCAGGGGCGGCTTCCTCGAGGAATGCTCTCCACCCCTCTGGTGGAGGTGTGCCTCCGGGTCTATAGCCATGAGCCTCAGCTATGGCTATGTACTTGCGTATTGTGTGGCGACTTGCTCCCAGGCTACAGGCAATGGCCCTGACGCTTCGCCCCGCCTGCCAATGGTCTAGAATCTCCCCTGCATCGCGCACCGTAACTTTCCTCCTTGCCATTTTGTCCAGCCTCCTTATGAATTAAGCTGGACACAGGATGCCAGATTTTTCGTCCCGGTGCGCCCAGGGGTGGGTCAATTAGATGAAAATGAGGTGGGTCATATCCTTGAAAACAGGGTGGGTCAATTACCTGAAAAAATCACCCTCAAAGTGGGTAATTTCCGTGAAAACTGACATCCATCGACAAAGATATTTAGGAAGTGAAAGTGGAAATCCTACAAGAGAGCCCACACCATTTTTGACGGATTCTGGTTTGAGACCTGAAGATATACCATGATGATATATGTATTCGCACTGCACCTAACACAGCATATACGCCACGGGCCAACGCCCTCGCCCTTCAGGACATTGCTCCCTTCGGTCGCAACATCGTATATGCTGAAAACGTTCAAGCTGCTGCACCGCTGCATCACTAGAAATGCCATTTTCAATGGGCATTTTCCCTGGAAAGCTATATGTGGTTAGCGAGGATAGTTTGTCTGGGTGCACCTTGGCGGTCGATAAAGTAGCCAACACGAATGCCTCAGCATCAATACTACAGGCAAACAAAGTGGCCTGGAAATGCAGCATGTGTTACATATTATCAATATTATGTAAAGTTAGCTGGGTCAAAGACGAATGAAGTGGCTCAGGAAGCCTGGTCAATTAATTCCCCTATGTGATACCGGTGACACTAAAGAGGCTTTTTTAAAAATGCTAGCTAAGTTTGAAGATAGCTTGAGGCTCTATCGTAGCGTAGCATTGGGATGGTTCAATAACGATTTTGGAGGAATTTACGCCAAGAAATCCCTCTGAGACTCGTTTTTGGGCCACCTTTTCCCATCATGAGGGTTTGGGGGGATACCCCCCCGACTTGAATGCGACCCCCTGGCATCATTCCAGAGGGATTTCATTGTCCATAATATGGCATTAAGGTCATAAGGACGCCGCTCGTCTCTCGGGGTAGAGGAGTTTCTTAGTTTCTTAGCCTTTCAAAATAATCTAGAAAATAGGGCACTTTCTCCCAATCGGAAACGAGCTCATATTTGCCCACCTCTCGACATATATACACTCGAAAGTAATTCTGATACCAAGGTTGCTTGTCACTCATTGTTACCAGAGGTATAAGGCCGCTGTCAAAGTCTTTTATATTTGCCAAACCATCCCTGACTGCCTGTGGAGTCAGATTATCATATCCAACTTTTTCTACAGCTAACCTGATACCTTCAATGCCAACCATTGCATGCATGCATCCGCTGATATAACCTCCCCAAACCTTCTCTGGCCCCCAGCCGCGGTATCTGTTGGCTATCTCGCGAATAAGTTTCTCCCCTGGCAAGTCCCAATCCGCTTCTGAGGCAACTGGCCACCCAAATTGAGAGTATATCCCTATGAAATCCTTCCCAACTGCCTTTAGAGTAACCTCGCCGGTCGTAGAGCCCAAAGCTGTCATTGCGTTTATTCCTCGTTCCCTAAGCCCAAGTCTGGCAAAATCCTTGCAAACTACTGTGGTCGTTGCTCCAGAGATTGCCAAGAAAATCCAATCGGGTTTTTTAGCTGCAAGCCTTAATAGCTCGGTTGATGTATCAATCGTTGCTATAGGCACCCATTCTACACCGAGAAAATCGCAGCTGATTCCCTTTTGGGCAGCAGTCTCAAGACCCTTTACGCCTGCCCGGGCTGAGGCATTATCATAACCTATCATAGCTAGCCTAACAGGGCGTTCCTCGGGCAGATGCTCTGCAGTCCATTTGGCGAAGGATGCACCAACTACTTGCCATCCTGGGAAGATAGAGAAGACCCACCTTATAGGCTCAGTTATCATCATCTCGGTTAAACAACCGTAATACAGCATAGGCATCTCATCCCTTTTGTATCTCGGCGCCATTACGTCGACTGGTGTAGAGTTCCAATTCATCTCCAGCACTACTCCCTCCTCTATAAACCTCCTGTGAGCAGTGATAGACTTGCTTACTGAGCTCCCTGAATCCTCCCAGGTGATCTCTACTGGGATGCCATCGATGAGTCCTTGGTCACTTGCATACTTTGTATAATCGATCACTCCCTGACACGTATCCAACGCGACAGTCGCCCATAGCCCGCTGAAGCCACCATGAAGCCCTATTTTAATCGGCCTCACCTTCTTCCCATCTGGCCCAGCCTCACACACTGGCATAGCACCTGCAAGTAAAAGCGTAATAGAGAGTCCCACTGCCAGAAGAGCCAATCCAATCTTCTTCAATCCTTTCTGCATTTCCCCTCCTTTCATTATTTTTGCTCCTCATCAAAATAAACCTTATCCAAGACACACCTTATGAGATGAGACATAGACACCTTCTTTTCATAAGCCAGCTCCTTGAGCCTCTCATGCTGCTCAGGGGTGGCGTAGTAGGTTGATTGTTTGAGTTCCCTGTTTATTGTTGGGGTTATAATGCCTTAATACCCCTATTGTCAAGGCTGCAAGGAGCTGGTCCTGGTCGACTAGTGCCAGGGGACTACTCAAAAGTATCTCGTCGGGCTATAGGCCGCAATCTGCAAGCTTCACAAGAAGGCCTCTGCTACTCAAATCTCATCGGGGACGCTACTTTTATCCAGTCACTAATAGGTTGAAAAAATCCTTGCCGATATTGGAGTATCCTCACAAAGCTAGCCATGGCGGGGTGCTCATTGCTAACCGATATGGGAGGCGTACATCCTGTATCGAAATCCCTTATGTTTGCCAAGCCGTCTCTAACGGCATGCCCATTCAAATTCTCATATCCTACCCTCTCTACGGCCACCCTTATGCCTTCAGCTCCAACTTGAGCCAGGAGCCAATTGCCCCTATACATCTCTGTGATGTCCTTCGGCTCAAAACCCCTATACCTCTTGGCTGCCTCCACCATTAGTTTCACCCCTGGCAGTTCTGTTTCTGTTATTGCTGGTGCCGGGCTGATTATGTGCCACCCCTCGCCAGCTTTCCCAACTATGTTGAGAACACTCTCATCGGGACCAGCGCCTGTTGATACAAACTTTATCCCTCGCTTTGCAATCTCCAACCTCTCGATATCCTTCACTAACGTTACCGCAGAGGCCCCAGTAACTGTCGTAGCAACCCAATCAGGTTTTTTAGCGGCGAGCCGGAGAATTTCAGTAGAGGTATCAATAGCTCCAAGCAAAGGTATAACCTCATAACCAACGAAGTCAATGCCTTGTTCCGGGGCGTAGTCTCTTGTACCCTTAAGGGCCTCCCAGCCAGAGGAATGATCATATAGGATATGGCCTATCCTTGGAGGACGTTCTTCGGTCCAAATGTCTTTGAGCCATGTCACAAATGTTGGAACAACAGATGGAACGCCGGGGAAATAGCCGAAGACCCAGCTGAGAGGCCTAGTTATCGTGCCGGTGGTGGGGGTAGGATAACTGATTATGGGTATCTCGTCTTTTTGCAATCTAGGCGTTAAGACCTCTGTCGGGGTGGAGCTAAGTTGGAACTCAAGCACCGCTCCTGCCTCTTTAAACCTCCTGTGGGCAGTTATTGCCTGAGGCACTAACCCTTGGGTCTCAAACCACATGCAATTGATCTCAATTCCATTGATGCCGCCCCGCTCATTCATATACCTTAGGCTGTCAAGAATACCATAACCCATGGGTGCAGCAGTGGTAGCTAGGGCTCCGGTAAAAGCGGCATGTAACCCTACCGTTATAACCCTCTCCTCGGCTGCCTTAGCAGGCATTACCGAGCCTACTAGTAGCGCCCCTGCTAAAAAGATTGCCGTGGCCCCCAAACCTAGTCTTTTACCCTGCCTGAATAGCCTTCTCATCTCTCCTCCTTTCATTGTTTTTGCTCACCTTCATCAAAGTAGGGTAATGTATCTATTTTCCTCTAAAATCCCTGGCGTAAATGCCTCCAACGGTTTAAACATTCTACACCGTCACGAGCTCTCAGTCTAACCTCTTGCTTCTCGCGTCTGAAGGCTTCTCTCGTGAGTCCCTCCAGCTCCCACCAAATGTCCGCTGTCATCTTCACACCCCTCCAACTCTGAGAGGCAGTAATCAGGCTGGCATAGAGCAGTCTTACCCCAGAACTCTCCTTAGGAAAGCGAGGAATCACTTTAGTCCTGTGCTTTCCCTCGCCAAATGTTCTTTCCAATAGCTTGGTGGTTCGGATGGCCTTCCAATGAGCCTCGGGGAACTTTAAATGGGTAAGGCACCTCCCCACATCTTCTTCAAGGCACTCTGTGGAGTGTACCAGGGAAATCTTATAGTCGGGAGAGGCAAATGAGAAAAGTTAAGCAGAATTCCAAAGCTAAGCAAGTAGGATTTGTTAAGCAAAGTGTCAAAGCTGAACAGGTACGATTTGTTAAGCAAAGTGGAAAAAAGCAATCGCCTGGGAGGAGACGGGAGGCCTCGATTTTACCTCAAAATAGATACAAAACAGATGGTGAGCCGTGTGGGATTCGAACCCACGACACCCTGATTAAAAGTCAGGTGCTCTTCCTCTGAGCTAACGGCCCAAATTTAGCCCTTTTAATGTTTTAGCTTAGCATTTTTTCGCCCTATAAGCAAGGATAGGGGGTCAAGCCAAAATAGAAATAAATCTCCGCTTATCATCTGGAAGCCCCTTAATCAGTGAATTGATTTAAAAATGTTCTGGGGGGATGATGCAATTCCAATGGTGATAACGATGTTTTTAGCTCAATTCCTGGGCAAAAATCACAGGGGGGGGGATTCTTCCCAGCCTTTTAGGGCTGTTTTATCGCAGGATTTTCGTGGGGTGGTTTAGCCTGGAGGAGTTAATGCCAGCACCGTATAATGAGCTGAACCAATTAATACCTCCCAGGATTTGTTAGCTCTACGGAGTAAGACTGTGCCTGCCTGGCTTACTACCGCCCAAACTGAGTAAAGATTGCAAGGCCAAGCCGTTTGGGATGGGCAGTAGCCTATTCTCGAGGCGAAGCTACCGCTTTAAGTATATGTGTCAGCACTTGAAGCCTGAGCCAAGCGCCATTGGCGCCATGTCCTGTCAACTTTCCATACCTTCCAAGCCTCATGTCGCACTCCAGCAAATTCCCACCCTTTACCTCGAAAATAGATTCCCCATGTGTCATTGCGACCCTGAGCGAAGCGAAGGGGAAGCAATCTCACTCTCATTACCCCAAGCTTGCTTCGGGGCCTTGCCCCTCGCAACGACAACCTATTTTCATGATTCGCTGGTGGGCACCCGCCCATGACGGTTTGTTATGCCAATGCTCCAAGGTATCTTGCGGTAGGCTGCTGAATTTGACCTCACCTCCCACAGCCCCAGCGGTAGCATTTCATAGGCTTCATCCACCACCTGTTGCCCATCCCCCAACCCCTTTGACGATTTCTTCTTGGGCAATGCTCGCCGGCGGCTGCTTCTAACCCCACCCTGTGATATCGCTCTACAGCAATGCTGCTCCTGCCCAGGGCGTCACATCCTCTTTAAGACCACCGGTGAGAATAACCCCTGAGGAACTCTGGTTCTTCTTCACCAATTTTCACCCCTGGGTGAAAATTTACCACAACCTAGATAGCTTTGCCCTTAGAGGGATATTCACGGATTAAGGGTAGAGGGCAGCAGTTGACAATTTTTGGGAGAAGTGGTAACTTATGCGTTGAGTGCTAGAGAGTTCCAAGGAGCGTCAGATTTTGACCTGCTGCCATAAAATTAGAGTTTTACTTGCTGAGGACCATATAGTAGTCAGAGAGGCCCTTCATCAGCTTCTCGAGCGAGAAGGCGATTTAGAAATAGTTGGCGAGGCTGGTGATGGAGAGGAAGCGATTCAGCAAGTGAGCGAGTTATCCCCCGATGTGGCTATAGTAGATATCGCCATGCCCAAACTCAATGGCGTCGAAGCTACCAAACAGATCAAGGCAAGATATCCTGCTACTGCAGTGTTGGTCCTTAGCGCACATGATGATGATGATGATGATGATGAGTACATCTCTGCCCTCCTCGAGGCAGGAGCATCTGGTTATCTGCTAAAGAATGTCCGGGGACAAGTGCTTATTGATGCTATCCGGATGGTGCATGCCGGAGAGTATGTGTTTCACCCGGTAATTGGCCGCAAGGTAGTCAACCGCATCACCTCCACTCATCAGGACAAACCTCAAAAGGGTGAGCTCTTGGATCAGCTCACCGGGCGCGAAATGGAGGTACTCAAGCTGGCAGCCAAGGGTATGAGCACCAAAAAGATATTGCTGAGAGGCTCACCCTAAGTGTACGCACTGTCCAGGCCCACCTGGGAACTGTATTCAGCAAACTACAAGTGGGGTCGCGCATGGAGGCAGTGTTGGTGGGGATAAGAGAAGGTTGGTTCGACGTCGATGATATGGAAATAACGGATAGGCTATCTCAGCACAAGGCACTAAAGTTTAGCTAGCCGCAGCGGGCTAGAGAGAGAATAGTGAGGATAGCCCCGGGCGTATCGGTGGTCAACTCGGTAAGGCAGATTTGGTGTTATTGTCGACTTGGGCTTGTGATGGCTATGCTAGCCATCAGTGCAATCCTCCACTACAGTGGGCCTGAAGGCATTCTCTCTTTGCAGCCCCCTGGCATCCTGTCGGGCTTAACTCAGGACTTTGTTGGGAGGGTCTTATTACTATCGGCAGCAGCTTACGCTGGCTACGTCTTTGGACTGGTGGGAGGGTTAGCAACCCTGTCGGTTGCTGTGGCCATTGCGTTGTCTGCGGCCATTCTTAGTTCGCCAATTTCGTGGGACTTCGTGGGACTACGTAGTTGACATAGCAGCTGTCAGTCTCGTTGGCGGCCTAGTGCTGCTGGGGTTTGAAAGACGACAGAAAAAGAAGAGGCGGTACCAACGCGCCTTGATCCAGAGTGAAGTAGCTCAAGATAACCTTTATGAAGCCTTAACCCATTCTGAACTGGCTCGCCAGGAGGTTTCTGCTCACCTTGAAGCCATAAAGGAGAAGGAGAGGCAACTAAACATACTTAATGCTATTTCTAGTATACTCAGTCAGTCTTTAGAGCCGGACCAAATCTTGGAAAATGCTGCGGATAAGATTGGGGAAGTTATGGGTGTTGGCGCCATCCTGATATTTCTTTTGAATGAGGGGACCCAGGAGCTAGTGCTTAAGACTTATCGAGAGGTGTCACCAGAATTCGCCCGTGGTGTGGATAGAATAAAGGTGGGTGAAGGCTTCAATGGCCGAGTAGCTGAGTCAGGGGAGCCATTACTGATAGAGGATTCTTCACGTGAATCACGACTCGCCAGAATGTGGGGGGGGAGGGGCTGAAAACCCAACTCGTTGCGCCGCTGAAATCCAAAGGCAAGGTACTAGGCACCATTACAATAGGCACTCATGCCCCCCATCCGTCTTTCGGGCAGGAAATGGAACTTATTGCTGCCATTAGTAGCCAGATTGGTGTTTCTGGGGAGAATGCTCGTCTCTATCAGCAGCAAAGGGTGATCGTGGAGCAACTACGGGCATCGGAGGAAAGATACCGCCAGCTTTTCGAGAGTGCCAGTGACGCCATCTGTGTTAATGATTTACACGGCAACATTAGGGCAGCGAATAGAGCCTGTGAAAAAGTTATCGGCTATCCCCGGGAGGAATTCATAGGGCTTAATATTAAGGAGCTTTTCGCGGAGGAAAGCCTGAGATTCGCCAGGGAAGTTCACGGCAAGCTACTGAGCGGAGAGGATATTGCCCAACCCTATGAACAGCGAATGGTCAAGAAGGATGGGTCGGAAGCAATTGTGAAGCTAGCTACTAGTTTGGTCATTAGCGAAGGCAAGCCCATAGGTTTCCAGCATATCACTAGAGATGCAACCGAGGAAAAACGAGTGCAAGATAATATGATTCTGTATACCCGCCAGGTCACCAGGGCTCAAGAGGAAGAGCGAAGGCGCATCGCCCGAGAGCTTCATGATGAGACTGCCCAAGCTGTTGCCACCGCGTCTCGGCAATTGGACAACTTTATCTTGGCCAACACTGGGAAACTGTCAAGATCCGATCTGACTTCCTTGGAGAACCTCCGTGAGGAGATGGATAGAACTTTGGAAGGGGTGCGCCGTTTCAGCCAGGGTCTCCGTCCGTCGATATTAGATGACCTGGGTCTACTAGCTGCGCTGGGGTGGCTGGCAGATGGTCTCAGCAAGCAGGATGGCATAGTCTGTAAACTTAAGGTGGTTGGTGGCCGCAAGCGCCTCTTGCCTGAGATAGAGCTAGTGCTATTCCGCGTCGCTCAATAGGCACTGAACAACGTGCGGCAGCATTCCCAAGCTACCACAGCGGAGATAATCGTAGAATTTAACTCCAGTGAAGTTAAGCTGACTATCAATGACAATGGTCGGGGCTTTGAACTGCCCAAAAGGATGGGTGACCTGGCCAGTTATGGCAAGCTGGGACTGGCTGGAATGCAAGAGAGAGCCCAGCTTGTTGGTGGTGTGTTAATGGTATACTCAGAACCAGGTAAAGGAGCAGCTATAGTTGTTGAGGCACCACTGGAAGCAGCCGCAGGGAAATAAAATCCGCTTCTTGACCACGCTTATATACCCCCTAAACTCCTGCAGCCGGGAGGCTGGCGAAGATATTTATGTTAGCTCGCCGCCCAACCGGGCGCTTCTAGCCGCATACCTGGTAGCTGCTTCATAAGCATTGGATGTTGCGTACCTGGGGTAATTCTCGGCCACCGAAACGGGTGAACTGGCGTGTGTATGAAAAAAGTAGCGATACGCACGGAAGATTGTTGACTTAAAGATTTTTATAAGCTATGCTACACTACGAGATGTGGGGAGATTGCTTACGAGCACCGATGAGGCTCGGGCTAGTCTCAAGGGGGAGATCTTTGCCTTTGTTTGAGGTGTTCTCGGTTGACTGGAGCAGGATGGGGCAATTATTTCGAGGTGCGGCCTGCGTGGTTGCTGTAGATTCGCATCATTCGGTGAGTGAGGTCGAGGCAGCCAAAAAATTAAGGAAGTGAGGAAGGTTTATCATGCAAGCAGTAAGTCCATACAGAGAAGCAGCAAATATTATAATAGAGGAAGGTGGCGAGCCACTTAACTTGTGCTATCAATGTGGCCTTTGCAGTGCTACCTGCCCCTGGAATCTGGTTAGAAGCTTCCCCGTCCACATGATGATACATGAGGCGCAATTGGGGCTGGTTGACTTTGAATCTGAGGAGGTGTGGCAATGTGTTGCCTGCCGTGCTTGTGTTCAGCGGTGCCCTCGTGGTGTAGAGATACCAGACATTATGAGAGCTTTGCGGAGAGCTATCGTGTCATTGGGTATAGCTAAGGTTCCTGACTCGCTGCGGATCACAGTTAAAAATGTCTCGAGCGTAGGTAATCCGTTAGGCGAGGCGGCGGAGAAGCGTGCAGATTGGGCGAAGGACATGGATGTGAGTACCTTTATTGAGGGTACCGAATTATTGTATTTTGCATGCTGCATTCAAGCCTACGATCCCATGATTCAAAAAGTTGCCCGGGCTACAGTCAATATCCTTAAAAAAGCTCAGGTAGATTTTGGCATCCTGGGTGCCAAGCAAACTTGCTGTGGTGAGAGTGTTCGTAAAGCAGGTATGGAGAGCGTGTTCCAAAGCCTAGCCCAAAATAATATTAGTGTTTTTACTGAAGCCGGCGTTAAAACAATCCTTGTTACCTCTCCCCACTGCTATCATACTTTTACCCAGGAATACCCCAAGTTTGGGGGCAATTTTGAGGTAATCCATTTTTCTCAATATTTAGCCAGACTTATTAAAGATGGAAGGTTAAAGTTCACCAAGGAGTTGAATAAAAAGGTTACTTATCACGATTCCTGTTGTCTAGGACGTTATGCGGGTATATATGACGAGCCTCGGCAGATTCTGGAGAGCATCCCTGGCTTAGAGTTGGTTGAGATGCGGGATAATCGGGAAAACAGCTTATGCTGTGGTGGTTGTGCTGGGAGGCTCTGGATGGAAACCAAAAAGGGGGAAAGGTTTTCCGATATAAGGATAGAGCAGGCTCTTGAAACAGGGGCCAATACATTAGCCGTTTTCTGTCCCTATTGCATGCTTAACTTTGAGGACAGCGTGTTGACAACGGATAAGGCTGGTATTATTGAAGTTAAGGACATCGCAGAACTGGTCCAAGAGGCGATTTGACAAACTTGAGGAGGGTTTTACTATGGAGGACAAGGTTAGAATTGGAGTGTATATCTGTCATTGCGGAACTAATATCGCTGGAGTAGTGGATGTGAAGGAGGTGACCGAGTTTACCCGGGGATTACCTTCTGTGGTAATGGCTAAGGATTACATTTATATGTGTTCAGACCCAGGGCAGAATATGATTAAGGATGATATTAAGGAGCTAGGGCTCAGCCGGGTAGTGGTTGCATCTTGCTCTCCGCGGATGCATGAGCGCACCTTCCGGCAGGCTTGCCAGGAGGCAGGACTAAACCCCTATCTCTTTGATATGGCTAATATTCGCGAGCAAGATTCCTGGGTAACTGAGGACCACAGTGCAGCTACCACGAAGGCCAAGGCATTAGTCAGTGCCGCGGTGAGGCGGGTTTCCCGTCAAGAATCACTAGAGGTTAAGGAGGTTCCGGTTAGCTCCAGCGTCTTGATTGTGGGAGGCGGCATTGCCGGGGTTCAGGCTGCTCTGGAGATAGGTAATTCTGAGCATAAGGTCTACCTTGTGGAGAGAGAGCCCAGCATTGGTGGTCATATGGCTCAGTTTGACAAGACCTTCCCTACGCTGGATTGCGCTAGCTGCATTTTTACCCCCCTCCTGAGTGCGGTAGGGCATCATTCATATATTGAGCTGTTGACCCACAGTGAGGTGGAGGAGGTTTCTGGCTATATCGGCAATTACAAGGTTAAAATCAGGAAGCGAGCAAGGTATGTTGATGAAAGTAAGTGTACTGGCTGTGGCGTTTGCATAGAGAAGTGCCCGTGGAAGGTAGACAGTGAGTTTGATGAGGGATTGGCCAAGAGAAAGGCTATCTACACCCTCTTCCCCCAGGCAGTGCCCAATGTCCCCGTGATAGATACAGAGCACTGTGTCTATTTTCTAAAGGGCACCTGCCGCGCCTGTGAGAAATTCTGCGACGCAAAGGCTATTGATTTTGAACAGAAGGATGAGTTGGTTGAGGTGGAGGTGGGTGGAATCATTGTGGCTACAGGCTACCAAGCCTTTGATCCCTCGACTATAGCCTGGTATGGTTATGGGCGCTATGATAATGTCATTACTGCCCTCCAGTTTGAGAGGATGTGTAATGCCTCTGGTCCTACACGGGGCAAAATCGTGCTCAAGGATGGTTCGGAGCCTAAGAGCGTAGCCATCATTCACTGTGTAGGTAGCCGTGACAAAAGCTATCACGAGTATTGCTCTCGCGTATGTTGTATGTATGCTCTCAAGTATTCCCACCTGATAAAGGAAAAGACCAGTGCCGAAGTATACCAAATGTATATAGATATGCGCTGCTTTGGTAAAGGCTATGAGGAATTTTATAAGCGTCTCTCAGACGAAGGCATTAATTTCATACGGGGGAAGGCAGGCGAAGTTACTGACCGTACTATAACTGAAGAGGAGCAAGGAAAGCTTGTTGTCGTGTGTCAGGATACCTTATTAGGTAGCCTGATACGGGTGCCGGTTGACATGGTTATTCTGTGTACAGCTTTGGAGGCTCGTTCAGACGCCGAGGGAGTTGCCCGGTTATTTAATATCAGCCGCAGTGCTGATGGCTTTTTCATGGAGAGGCACCCCAAGCTTGACCCGGTAGCTACCATGACTGATGGAACATTTGTGGTCGGTTGCTGCCAGGGTCCTAAGGATATACCTGATACTGTAGCTCAAGCTTCAGCGGCAGCTGCCCGAGTGCTGTCTATGATCAGCAAAGGGAGGATAGAGATCGAAGCAGCCACCGCTATGATCGACGAAGAGCTTTGTTCAGGTTGCAAGATTTGTAATACCCTCTGCCCCTTCAATGCTATTTCTTTTGAAGAGGAAAAGGAAGTCTCCCAAATTAACCAGGCTTTATGCAAGGGATGCGGCACCTGTGCTGCTGCTTGCCCCAGCGGTGCTATTACCGCTAGGCATTTCACCACAGAGCAAATTATGGCTGAAATCGAGGGGGTGCTAGTCTAGCCTTGAATGGGGGGAGGTGACTCGTCATGCAAAGAGAACAGATAGAATCGAATACGTTTCAAGTGGGCTTGGTTCAAGTTTATACCGGGGAGGGTAAAGGCAAGACAACAGCTGCTCTGGGACTGGCACTGCGCGCTGTGGGGCATGGCCTAAAGGTAATTATGATTCAGTTTCCCAAAAGGGATCTCAACTGGGGGGAACATCTTTTCATCGATAAATACCACCCCTTTGAGATAGTGCAACTGAACAATAGGAACATCATTCATCAGCCGAATGGGGAACTGCGCTCACTCGCCCGGCAGACTTTAGCCTATGCAGGGGAGATGCTATTCGAAGGGCACCACCATGTGGTTATCCTCGACGAGATTCTCACTGCTATTGATGCCAGACTACTGGAAATCTCGGATGTGATGAATCTGATTAACATGAAACCTGATTGGGTAGAGCTAGTTCTTACTGGGCGAAGCGCCCCAAGAGAGATCCAAAAGAGAGCGGATCTAGTCACTGAGATGCTGATGATCAAGCATCCTTTTGCTGAGGGTATTAAGCCTCGTCAAGGGATAGATTACTAGAGGCAGCCGCTGTTTTTAGTTGCCAATTTTTGATTGTCTCTCGTGGCGCTGCTTCGAATTTGGCCCTCTCCTTAGCTCCAGGAGCAAGTTCCTTTTGGGCGAAGCTTTGCACTTGGTGGGGCCACATCTCCTGAGCCTCGGTAACACTTAAACCTGCCATCTTACCCTTTTTTATTTAGACGCTGTTTATAGTATGTTGCAAAAATCTGTGCACAAATCCCTCTCCCTTTTTTGAACGGATGTTCCACTGGAAGGGCGTTGTGCTCTGAGGCTGAACCGCAGCAAAATCCAATGGTTCAGCGACGTGTTTGCAGCTTTTTTCTACTGACTACACGTCCTCCTAAATGAGGCAGAGCTTTGGGTAGACGAAT
>JGI24023J19991_10001353_pt1 | contig 18883 bp, 19 predicted proteins | sample Cruoilmetagenom1_FD_19991 | JGI IMG/M metagenome (IMG submission 19991) | reverse complement strand
ATTAGGATGTGATAAAGATGGAGAAAATAAACTGCGATGTTGTTGTCGTGGGGGGGGACCAGGCGGTCTCACGGCGGCGAAGGCGATAAATCACAATAAAAAACCAGGATCCTCGCAGAAGGTAAAACGGGCGCTTGGTGCTTATGCGATGAATGTGGAAAGTTATTTCATGTTCAAAGATGGGCGTTAAGTCCTTACAACCAATTCTGCTCCCAATATTGTAATATCGTGTGGCATGGTCGTCAATATCACTAGAATAATGCCACAATGATAAGAAAGATGAAGGTGTTTATGAACCTTACAGAGTGGGATTATGATCTGACAAAGCCCGGACGAAACCGCTAAACCATACCCCCACCGCTATTTGATCTTTGAAAAGCAAGAGAAAGAATTAAAAAGAGATATATATCAGTAATATATCAATAATCACAGTCCTACCGAAGGTAGGACACAGGAAGTGAAGTGCTCAAAAATCGGAGATTTTTGGCATACGCAAATCTTCGATTCGCGACTAAAACTGTAGGTTTCTCAAATGGACGAAGAAGAGGTATTTAAAAAAGAATCGAGATATATATTCCAGACTTATACGAGACAGCCGATCGTCATCGTTAGCGGAGAGGGGGCGAGGGTCTGGGATATAAATGGGAAGGAGTATATCGATTGTGTTGCGGGAATAGCAGTAAACGGTGTCGGCCATCGAAATCCAATCGTTGTTAGAAGGATCAAAAAACAGTTGGATAGATTGATGCACGTCTCAAATCTATATTATACGGATGTGCAGGTGGATGCAGCGGAGAAGATAGTCGAGAGATCCGGGATGGACAAGGTATTTTTCTGTAACTCCGGGACGGAGTCGGTCGAGGCGGCATTGAAACTTGCGAAGAAGCATACGGGAAAGAGGAAGTTCATCTCAACGATAAATTCATTTCACGGAAGGACGATCGGATCAGTAAGTGTTACACATAAGGAGACATTCAGGAAACCTTTTGAACCCCTCTTAAAAGATGTACGTTTCGTCGAATATGGGGATTCATCGAAGATAGAAGACGAGATCGACGAAGATACTGCGGCAGTAATTTTAGAGCCAATACAGGGGGAAGCAGGGATAAATGTCCCGCCTGAAGGATATTTGAGGGAAGTTAGGAAGATCTGCGACGAAAAAGATGTTCTTCTTATTATAGACGAAGTGCAGACGGGATTTGGGAGAACAGGAAGATGGTTCGCATTTCAGCATGAGGAGATAGAACCGGATATAGTAACGATGGGTAAAGGAATAGGCGGAGGATTTCCAGTGGGCGCAATGGCGGCGAAAGATGAGATCGCAAAGAGTTTTGGACGGGGAGATCATGGATCTACGTTCGGCGGAAACCCTCTCGCATGTTCCGCTATCTTGGGAGTCATCGAGGCGATGGAGAGAGGAGAGATGATCAAAAGATCTGAAGAAAATGGAATATACTTCAGAGAGAGATTGAATATCTTGAAAAAGAACGTATCTTTCATCGAAGAGGTCAGGGGAAAGGGACTGATGATCGGCGTCTCTGTGAACGAAGATGCAAACGAGATCGTAGATCGTGCGAGAGAGAGAGGCGTCCTGATCAATGCTACTTCGGATAAGGTGTTGAGACTTGTTCCCCCATTCGTGATAGAGAGAAACGAGATAGACTCGGCGGTGTCTGCCATTGCATATTAGGAAGATTAGGAAGGCATTAGAGGGGATCAAAGAGTACGTTCCCGGAAAGAATATAGAGGAGGCCGCCTCAAGATATGGAATTGATGAGAGGGATATCATCAAGCTTTCGTCGAACGAAAATCCGTATCCGCCGAGTAGGAGGGTGATAGAGGCTATAAAGAGTTCTGCTGGGAAGATAAATTTTTATCCGGATCCTAACACAAAGAAGCTCTATGAGGTAATATCAGGGTATACCGGATTGCCGGAAGAGAATGTCTTTGTGGGCGCGGGCGTGGATGGCGTTTTAGATACGTTGATGCGCGTCTTTATTGAAGCGGGAGAAGAGGTGATCATCCCAATCCCAACCTTTTCCTACTACGAGATAACTTCGATAGTTCACGGTGCGATCCCTCTATTTTTGAAGATGGACGATAACTTCTCAATATTCTCAGATGAGATATTGAAGAAGGCAGATAGAGAAAAAGCGAAGATGACCATTATCTGTTCCCCAAACAACCCAACGGGCAATATCTTTCCAAAGAAGGAGTTGATCAAAATTTTAGATGCGTTCGACGGAATCGTTCTATTGGACGAGGCGTACGCAGAGTTCTCTAACTATACCTATATCGATCTCGTCGATCAATACGATAATTTGATCGTCCTTCGAACGCTCTCAAAGGCGTTTGGCATCGCGGGCATGAGGGTGGGGTATGCACTCCTCCCCGAATGGATAAAAAAAGCGTGTTTGAAGGTCGCGACACCATTCTCTATAGGTTATCTCTCGATAGAGGCGGCTTATGCATCTCTAAATGATCTGGAATACTTGAGATGTGTGGTTGATAAGATAAAGAAGGGGAGAAGATATTTGGAAGATAATATACCGTTCAAAACCTTTCCTTCCGAAGCAAACTTCGTCCTGGTTGATGTTTCTCCTCTCGAATCCTCTTTTGTGATGGAAGAATTGATGAAAAAAGGATTGATCGTTCGGGACTGTTCATCATTTCGGGGGATTGGAAAAAATTTTATCAGAATATCCGTCGGAAGAGAAGAAGATAATAGAAGGGTGGTAGACGCACTCAAGGAGATTTTTGAAGAACTGCATTAATAAACAAAGCGTTGCAAATCGAAGATTTAGAGTTGATAGATCTGTTAAAGGAGAGAGATGACTGGACGACGAATGAAGTAAGAGACCTGATTAAAGAGAGATTTGATGTATCTTATACGTTAAAACAGGTGAGAGTCATATTAAGATCGTTCGGGTTTAGATATGGAAAGCCATATCCCCACGAGCACAGAAGACCAAAGAATGCTGAGGATATTTTAAAAAAAGGATGGATGAACAGGTGACCGAGATAATCCGTAAATCATTTGCCAGATTCTCCAAAAGTCTATCATTCACCAAAGATTGGATCGAGAAATTTACGGATGAGAGTTTTAAAAGTTTAATATGTTAGGTACTTAACTATAATTATGGTCATAAGGTGAGAGATAGGATTGACAGATTTCCTATTACACGAGGAATATGGCAACATGTATTATGGTGGGCATAAGGGTTTTTTTCTGAGTATGAATGGAGGGATCCTTTCCCTTATTCAAAGGATTTGTATTACAAAGAAAAGGTCGAAGGAACAAGTACCTATGAGGTTCCAAGAAGCAGCAAAAAGTTTGTGATTAGCTATGAACCCTCTTGTTTTTACTATTATAAAAGGGGCGATTGATACAAAATAGGCGTGATGCATCTCCATATCGAGAGAGGGGAAAATAAATTTTACAATCTCGATCTTTTGTAAAATTCGTGAATATGATGCTATGCTATTTCTGAAAAATTTTACTATATTAATTTACGATTAATCCTATATAAAAAAAATACAATACGCAAATCTTTTATACGCAAATCTTTTATTTGCAGTCCTACCGAAGGTAGGACACAGGATTGAAAAACCAGAGGTTTTCGTGGACATCGCTCTCACAGGAACACCCGGAACTGGAAAGACATCCGTCGCCAATATTTTGAAGAGAGCGCTCCCAGATTTTAATGTGGTGCATCTAAACGAGTTCTTGATAGATAAAAAATTGTATGAGGGGAGAGACGAGAAGAGAGATAGTTACATGGTCGATGTGGATCGATTGAGGAAGGAAGTGAAAAGATATTTTAAATCCAAAGAAGATTTAATATTTGAAGGTCATCTATCACATTACCTTGATGCAGATCTCGTCATCGTTCTAAGAACCAATCCAAAGATACTTAAAAAGAGGCTGGAATCGAAGGGATATTCTAAGGAGAAGGTAAGGGAGAACGTTGAGGCAGAGGCGTTGGACGTGATATTAATAGAATCATTGGAGATCCACGAAGGAAAGGTTAGAGAGATAAACACCACGAATATATCCGTTCTGGATGCCGCAGGTAAGGTTAAAGATATAATAATGGGCAGAGGAGATTATGAGCCCGGAAAGATAGATTGGAGTGAGGATTTCTTTTGACGTTAGATGAGTATAAAGAATGGATTTATGAGAAGACGATGCCCTTGATCGAGCTTATGGGCGGAAAGATTACACCCAACCAGTTATCTGTCATATCGCTCTTATGCGCATTTCTTGCAGGATCATTCATATATCTATCTAAGTATAATCCTCTTTATCTGATTGTATCTCTCACCTTTATCATCTTAAACGGTCTCTTTGACGTTTTGGATGGAGGATTGGCGAGATACTTAAAAGTGGAGGGCGATAGAGGTGATTTTTTAGATCACGTCTTCGATAGATATTCCGATATATTCATGCTTTTAGGCGTCTTCTTTGGTGGATACTGTTCTCCAGAAACGATAGGAACATCTGCCGCCGAGATGATAGGGATATCTGCGATAATCGGCGTCCTTCTAACGAGTTATATGGGGACACAGGCACAGGCGGTTGGACTTAAGAGAAGTTATGGCGGAATTCTTGGAAGGGCGGATCGGATGATGATCTTATCCATATTTTTGGTTCTTCAGCTCTTATTCAATGAGATATTTGGAATTAAACTTTTGACGTTTGCGATGGTGATCTTTGCGGTCTTTGGGAATGTGACAGCAGTGCAGAGGTTTTTTTACGCGTGGAAGAGGTTGGACTGAGTAGGGAGATATATTTATGTTGGATGAGTTATAAATCTTCTTAAAGATAGAAATGAATGACTAAAGAGAGATAAAAAGAATGAAGAAATGGATGATGCCGATTGGGTTGATCGTTGCGATCTGTATCTTGGCGGCGAGTGTGGCGATGCCGATATGTTTGGCGGATCAGAATAGGATTGAGATTGAAGGGGAAGTAAATTTCATCGAAAATGCCTCTACTGTTGATGAATACAAAATAGGACAGTTACAAAAAGGAGATGAAATAAAAGTTGTAGTGTCTGATATGCGTGGAGATGGTAATCTTAAGGTTTTATTGGCAAATACTCCAAGAGCTGGTCAGGAAACATGTTTAAACAGAGTATATTACTGCTGCACTATGTCAAATCCGCTCTGTACAATCTGCCGTTTGCCATGTATATATTATGATCTAATTTGCCCAAAACCAACTTTACCGACCATTGAGAAAACTACAATTACTCATGAAGGAGATGAAAAGATTTTTACCGTGCCGGAAGATGGCGTTTATTATCTCGATATGGAGACAGAAAAGGGAAACGTGATTTATAGGGGATATATAGAAATAATTAAAACTTAAAAATAAAACAATATGAATATACAACTTTTTCCTAACTCTACGGTAAGAGATCAAAGAAGATCTACAAGAGAATTTGTCAGGAAGAGTGAATCCACTGTAAAAAGGGCGATAAATTTCAGGACAGCCACTGAACCAAAATCTCCACCCGTCGATTAAAAAGCTATTAAAAACTTTACCAACAATGCCCTCTAAACTAAAAAACGTACTCGACACCTACATGCAGAAGGTTTCTGGCATAGAAGAATACTGCAACAGATGTTTAAGAACAGAGAGATGGGGAGGAAAGATCGTCTTAATGGTTGTTGATGCTGCCTTTACTTCTATTGGCTTAAATTACTTTACCGCAGTCGTTCCAAAGGTTGAGGAGTTTGATAAGAAATTTATGGAAGATGGCAGGATAAAAGATCTTCAAGATCTCGCAGGAGCAGATATAGATGAATTAAGAACGGTCTGGAAGAACAGGAGATCGTGGGCGGTGGCAAAGGATGCTGCTTCTTATCTCACAAATTCTGGGGAGTTTGATAGGGTTGCTTTAATTAATTGGGCCAGTAATGCTCATTTGAAGGAGTGGCAGGAAGATCCAATTGGGAGAATCAGGGGTGTGGGCATAAACACCTTTCAATATTTGAGGATGATGGGTGGTGTTGATACTGTGATGCCTGATAAAATAGTTAAGAGGGTGATAAATGAAATTTTGGAGAGAGCAGGTGCTAAACCTGTAAATAATGATGTCGAGTTCGTGGAAAAAACAGAAGAGATCGCCTTAAGGTGTGGCTACAGACCGGTAGAGCTCTGCTGGATGACATGGCTTATCCAACCCGAAGGAAAGATGATGAGGATTAAGAAGTATTCTAAAGTTCTTCCCAAAATTTAATGTGTTTTATATAATTATTTTAACACTGCGAACGGATTTACTTCTCCCACGGACTCTTCCGGCATGTACAGGAGTGTTGCCAACCCCTCAACGATGATCTTAAAGCCCACCTCGTTTACTGCGTCTTCAGGAAATATTCTCTCAGATTCTTTAAGGATCTTTTTGTAATCTTGCCATATCATACTGCCGAAGGGGCACTCAAAGATGGCAGCGACGGATGGTATCTCTATTAACGGTACCCCATTCCACTCGAGGCTCCTCTCCAAAAATTTATTCATCAGTATATCCATCCAACTAGGGGCCTCTTCCTTTATATCATCTCCTTCGTAAGCTGCTATACCCTTATCTCTTGGATTTTCTATAAATGCGATCGTATCGCCATATCTTGATAGTATCTTTGCCATCCTTTCGGATAGTGTTCTTATATAGAGTATCGTTTCTCGATCCCTTTTTTCGAGAATTTTTCCGTCTATCTCATCAAATTTCAACTCAAACAATTTTTTTCTCATCTCTTTAAGAATGGAAAAGTCTAATACACTTGGCTCCATCAACTCCTTCTCTATCAGATCAAAAACCGTAAAATGTACCTTATAATTCTTAATACTTATTCCAGCCACATGTTTTGGTTTATCCACCATTGGATCTCTCTTATTAACCTCTATATCCAATAGATAGGTACCATTTCTGTATAAATTTGCTTTTCCAAACGAGAGCTCGCCTCCCATTGCGTCAAAGATATATTCCATCCCTCCTGATTGAAATGAGAGGTATCCCGTCGCTTCACCTCCGGAGTCGAGAGAAAATTGAATTTTTATAAATATCTTCTCATTTTTCATCTTATCTTCTTTTATTACTGGCTGGCAGTCTCTTTTGAAATCCAATATCAAAGGAATGCTGGATGAGGATGATTTGGATCTTTTTGCCACTGAGATCATATCTTTCTTAATATCGTCCGATAAGAAAGTTTCTACTTTTGCCCTCTTCTTTCTCTGAACCAGACGATATATGCGTTCCCCCTCATCTATCGCCTCGTCCAATTTTTTTTGATCTTCTTCCTTCACGATCAAGACGCATCTGACCGTTCTTTTTACCATGGTTCCTTCTTAACCCCCATCTTATAACCGATGACGTTCATAGATATGTGTAGAAGTGGTGTCATTACTAACACAACTACAATTATCTGAAGATTGAAGTTGTATAAAAACCATTCCCTGACGAAGATGAAGCATAAAAGCCATGAGCCGAAGACGAGATCGAGTTGATCCACAACTGGAAGAGAAGCTCCGCGCCTAAGACCGAATCTTCTCTTAAAGAAACTTTTACACAAATCTCCCAAGAGGGCGCCGAAAGAGAGGCAGACGAGTGCGGGCAAGACGAAAGATGGAAGCCCCATCATTGGAGAGAGAAGGTTTTGTATCAATCCAATCACGATACCGCATAAAGTCCCTGCGATAAGTCCCCTAAACGTCTTACCGTCCCCAAATATTCGATAACCGTCTTTTAACTTCTTTCCAAGATCTATCGGGGCTCCCCCACCGAAGAGTGCCGCTGCGGGGTTCGGCACGTAAGCAGGAAGCATGAGCCAGATACCTAGTATTATCAGATGTAATATGTTCATCGATAGAGATTAAATCATACTGTTAATAAAAACTTTTAAATTGTATCACATTTGATAGGTCGGTAGAATATGAAGACATATCAGAGTGCTATCCAAAAAGGGCTTCCCAAGAAGACAAAATCTTTCTGTCCAGTGTGCAATAAGCCTCTAGAGGCATCCATCTATGAGAAAGATGGAGAGGTGATGATCAGTAAAAGATGCCCTGAACATGGGTATTTTGAAGATGTCTATTGGTCAGATGTCGGAATGTATCTCTGGGCGGAGAAGTTTGCCTATGATGGAAAGATCGATAAGACACATCATAAGATCGAAGAAGGATGCCCTTACGATTGTGGCCTATGCAAAGAACATCGGAGTAGTACCATCTTAGCGAATATAGATGTAACGAACAGATGTAACTTGAACTGTGATTTCTGTTTTGCAAATGCCAACGCGAGGGGATACGTCTATGAGCCGACGTTTGAACAGGTGGTGGAGATGTTGACGGCTTTGAGGGAGGAAAAGCCCGTACCTTGCACGGCAGTACAATTTGCTGGAGGAGAACCGACGCTCAAAGAGGATATATTTGATATGATAAGAACTGCCAAGGAGATGGGTTTCTCTCAGGTTCAGCTCGCCACGAATGGGATAAAGATGAAAGATCCAAATTTCGTGAAAAGATTGAGAGACGCGGGTTTGAGCACGGTTTATCTTCACTTCGATGGACTCACAAAGGACGTCGAACCTTACATCGATGTAAGGAAAGAAGTTATTGAAAATTGCAGGAAGGTCGATCAGGGAGTAGTTCTAGTTCCGACCATAATTAAGGGTTTCAACGATCATCAGATTGGAGATATGATAAAATTTGCCGCGAGGAATATAGATGTTATAAGAGGCGTGAACTTTCAACCTATCTCTTTTAGTGGGCGAGCAACACACGCTGAGAGAAAGGAGAAGCGATACACCATCCCAGATCTGGCAAAGGATATAGAGGAACAGATGGGAGGGCAAATACTAAAGAAGGATTTTTACCCCGTTCCTTGTGTCGTTCCACTAAGCAAATTGGTCGAGGTTTACAAGGGGAAACCGCAGATAGAGTTCAGCGCGCATCCCCACTGTGGGATGGCAACGTATGTATTCGTCAATGATGGAGATCCAGATGATCTGATCCCTATCAACAGATTCGTAAATGTCGATAAATTTTTTGAGACGATAGAAGGCATAACGGATGATCTAAAGAAAGGAGGTATTCTCAATAAAGGTAGGGCAGTTAAGAAGGGGTTAGAGATATTGTATAGATACATAGACAACGAAAAGAAGCCAAAATCATTAAGATTCAGAAAATTGCTTGAAAAAGTGCTTTTAAATCAAGATTATAAAAGTTTGGGGGATTTTCATGAGACCGCTCTCTTCGTGGGGAGTATGCACTTTCAAGACATCTATAATATCGATATCGAAAGGGTTAAGCGCTGTGTGATCCACTATGCTACGCCAGACCCGGAGCGAAGAATAATTCCTTTCTGTGCGTATAATACAATATACAGAGATAAGATAGAGAGAAAGTATGCAGTTCCAATAGATGAATGGAGAAAGGAACATATAGGGAATGAGGGGGTATAAAAGGGTTTACGATTCTGAAATCTATCCACGGCAAAATTTGGCTTGATATCGAAATACACGAATCTTATGAAATATCTCTTTGAGGATTATTCTTACGTTTGTGGAAGATATTGTTTAGAATTTTTGGTATCACCATCAATGACCAATATGGTGCTCCCATCCATCTTATCGTAAGTTGCCTTTTGAAGACCTTCTCGAATAATTTTTTCTTCTCGTTAACGGCCTCCTCCTCTAGACCTCTATTTCCTGAGACTAAACATCCCAATATCACCTCTTTTGGGCTGGTTTTCACATCGATATCTTTGACAACTGAAGCATGAGAAGCATCTATCCCATCGGCGACCTTTATAATAGAGGAGAGGATTTTAACTTTCTCTCTATCGCCTGAATTGAGTTGTGCAAAATTGTAATGTGCTTTACTGGGAAGAGCTTTTCGGTGGTATCGAGCGATGCTTCCAATGATATATCTTTCTCTCGACGTGAACGGCAACTCCACCTCGTTGAGAATAAGCCGCAGTGACGCTTTGTGATGATCCTTTTGATCTTGGGACCAACCTATATCGTGAAGAATTGCCGCGCATTCCAACCAATATCGTTCCTCCTCACCCAATAAATGCAGATCACTCATCTGGTCGAAGATCGTGAGTGATAACTTTCTCACCTGGTCAGAATGCACTTGATCGACATCATATTTTGCCGCAATCTTTCGTATCTTCTCTATATTCCTTTTGATTTTCAATTCCTTTCCACTTGTATTTTTTCTCTCGTTTTCCTCTTCGATGATCGTATCTAAAGAGACACCTCTCAGAAACATCTGCGCGAAGTTCTCAGGAAGTTTCCTCTTCCTTATCGCATCAGCAGCGCCCTCTACATCGTAATCTACCGTGATATGCTCAACAGAAAATGGATTACTCCCTAAAATTGTGTATGTAGCCCTTCTATCTCCTTGCTCTGGTCTTCCAACACTCCCGGGGTTGATAAATGTGACATCCTCTACTGCCCGAGAGAACTGCAGATGTGAGTGAGCTGAGATGACGATATCTGCATCGGCAATTGATGTAAGCTCTTTTAACCTCTCTTCGGGGGTGTCGAGGGTCAAATGCTCATCGATTGATTCTGGGCTTCCATGAACCATTAACAGATTTTTTTCACCTCTTTTAATTCTCATCTCGGTATTCAACGAGCGGAGATAATCTAAAGAGGATTTAGAGAGGTTTTTTCCTGCATACTCAAAGGATAACTGTTTTTCAGTCTTAATCTTCTTCCTCTTCTTCGCTTCCCTCTTCCGGATTACCTTGAGGTCGTAGTTGCCAATAACGCTTAGGACATTACTTGAAGATAGTATCTGAACAACTTCGTCGGGAAAGGGACCGTATCCCACAAAGTCTCCGGCATTGAGAAAGATATCTGCGCCACGGTTCTTTGCATCTTTCATCACCGCGTTTAATGCATGGAGATTGGCATGTACATCTGCGATGATCGCGATCTTCGGATAGTCTTCTGGAGGCAGAACTAAAAGACTTATTATATCCTTTAGACGGTCGAAGAATTTGCCCTCCTTATTTTCATCCCAAAGCAGGACAAAATCCGCATAGAGCGACTTTCGCCTCCCTTTTATNCTCTCCAAGAAAAGTAAAAGATCGTCTTTTATCTCCTTTACTTGCCCACCATCACCTTCTAAGAGAATTTCTTCTTTCGTCTCTTTAATAAAANTTGGAATGNGCTCCATCCAGACATCNCAGTCATGCATATCTCCAAGTACGTCNTGTAGTTGCTTGATCACCGATATCTCTTCTTTGATCTNGTTGGGATAGAGTTTTTGGAAAACTTCCATCGTGTANCGCAACCTTTTTGCGGCGATCCTCATCTTGTGATGTTTAAGCGCTTCCTCTTCGTGATGGACACACCCCTCCATATCTAAAAGATCGTTAATCTTTGTCGATATATTTGCTTCCGCCTTTAGATATACTACCGGTGGAATACCAGACGCTTTATTATGTTCTGATCTCTTTATAATGTCCTCGCACGCTTCCATAATCTCTTCAACGACACGAGATCTCTTCATTTCGTCGAGCGTATTGATGACATCAGGCTGCATACCGTCTCGCCTTTCTTTATGTCTGAATAGTAAAAACTCGATACCTTTTTGCATCTCTTCGTCGCCGAGTTTTTCCAACTCTTTTCCAATGAAATCGATCTGAACGTCAGCATCTCTAGCCATGCCAAGCGACTGAGTGATCTTTTTTATCTTTGTTTTCCATCGTTTGTAGTTCTTCTTTTGAAAACAGTCTTTGAAGATGGGCATTGCCGCCCGTATCCTGCGTGAGGCAACCCTCGTCTTATGGACATATTCGATATCATCACCTTGCTCTACCCCCTCCGCCTGTTTCTCCAGAGCTTTTAGGAGTCTCGTAAGTATATTAGCACCGAAGATACAATAGCTAAAATCTGCGTTATCTATCTTACTTTTCATCATGCCAAATTCCTCTATTCTCGATCAACCAGATTTGTGAGTTTAATCTCTCCTCGTCGGAATTGGAGGTCTGGGTAACCCTCTCGTAAGTCCCATCGGGAAGAAGGCGTCTTGCCTTTACGTTATCTTTCAGGTGAATATTCAGCATATTCTTGATTATCGCCGTCTTGATCTTTGGATCNGGAANATCCAAGAGGACCTCAACCCTGCGATTAAGATTTCTATACATCATGTCTGCGCTACCTATTAGCACATCCTCNTCACCTCCATTCCTAAAGTAATAGATCCTAACGTGTTCGAGGAACCGCCCGATTATCGATGTTACGTTTATCTTTTCACTCACACCTTTTATATTAGGCCTTAGACTGCAGAGACCCCTTACGTTGAGATCGATCTTAACACCTGCAATGGAAGCGCTGTAGAGTGCTTNTATTATGCCCTCATCGACAAGACCGTTGAGTTTGAGGGCTATATAACCATCCCCCGTCTTTTTATGGCACTCTATCTCTCTATTTATACGCCTCATAATCTCTTTCCTGAGCATCATAGGAGCGACTATGAGATGTTTGTAGTCATCCTTTTGTGAATATCCAGTAAGAAAGTTGAAAACTTCTGTAATCTCTTCACCAATCTCTGGATTGGCAGTAAGATAAGATATATCTGCATAGATCCCCATCGTATCCACGTTNANATTACCGGTGCTGATGTATGAGTAACGTACAATATCGTCCCCTNTCTTCCTCACTATGAGACATATCTTGGCGTGTACCTTTAGATCTTCAAGTCCATAAACAACGTGTACGCCATCTTCCTCCAAATCTTTTGCCCAATTGATGTTGGTCTCTTCGTCAAATTTTGCCTTCAACTCTACAATTACAGCTACCGATTTCCCATTTTCTCTGGCATGCTTGAGTGCATCTATGATTGGAGATTTTTTGGCAATTCTGTACATAGTGGTCTTGATTGCCAATACGTTTGGATCTTCTGCGGCCTGCATCAGCAGGTTGACCAATATATTAAAGCTATCATATGGAGAATAGAGAATCCAGTCTCTCTGATCTATCGCGGCAAAGACATTCTGATCTTTGGCAAAGGCAGGAGGGGTGTATGGCAAGAATTGAGAATCCTTAAGATCTGGTCTATCGATATCGTGTAGCGCCCATAGGTCTACAAGTCCAAGCGGCCCATCAAATCTGTATACGAAATCCCTAGTAAACCCAAGATTACGAACAAAAAGATTCATTAGTTTGTCTGGCATCGATTTATCAGTTTCTAACCTGATTGGAAAACCAGTCCTTCTGGACTCTACACCCTCCTCTATGGCAGTGAGAAGATCTGATGCTTTGTCAAGTGATATCTTCATCTCTGCATTTCTCGTGATCCTAAATGGGTATGTTGCCTCGATCTGCAAGCCCGGAAATAACATATCTATCTGTGACGTGATGATATCTTCGAGAAAAACAAGTGTGATCGTCTTTTTCGGTTTAGATTCATTCTTGGAATATTCCCTCTTGGTAGGTATCTCAATAAACCTTGGAAAAAGATTGAGGGGTACCTTGATCCTAGCATATTTTTCATCTTTATCTGATTCCCTGACAATAACGGCAAGGTTGAGGCTTAGATCGGAGATGAATGGAAATGGATGTGCAATATCCATTGCCAGTGGCGTCAATGTCGGGAAAATCTTACTCTCAAAGTATTTTTTGATAAACAAGCGTTGATCTTTTTCGAGATCGCTCACCTTTTTAATTTTTATACCTTCATTGAATAAACTTGGAACCAACTCTTCTTTCCAGCATTTTTCATATTCCTTTAGAAGTGGTCTAACCTCCTCTTCTATGGCAGTGAGTTGTTCTTGTGGAGTCATACCATCCGGAGGAACCTTAAGAGCGCCTCTTAACAGTTGTCTCTTTAGACCAGAAACCCTAACCATAAAAAACTCATCGAGGTTGCTTCCACATATTGCCAAAAACTTAACTCTCTCCAAAAGCGGATGCGTCTTATCATTTGCTTCTTCAAATATGCGCTCGTTTAACTTTATCCAGCTTAACTCTCGGTTTATATACAGATTAGGATCATCCAGTGATACCTCTTTATCTATAGTGTCAATTTTTTCTGTTTTTTTGTTTGTTTCCATCATTTATAGACCCATTTATCTCATTATTTGAAAGATGAACCGACTTCATCAATACTTCACCCGACCTTTTCCCTTTCACCCGTGACCATGTATATCACCCTTGCCGCGATGTTGCATGCGTGATCCGCGATGCGCTTCAGATATCTCGCTATAAAAGAGAGATCGGAAGCGATCGTAATCGTGTGGGGATCCTCTATCATGAATGTGATCAACTCGCGCCTAACCTGGTCGTAGAGCGCATCCGCCTCTTCTTCCTTCTTTGATAACCCTCTCGCTAGTTCTACATCTTCGTTTATAAATGCTTCCATCGCATCATCGAGCATCTCGGCCGCCAATTTTCCCATTCTTGGAATATCGATTAGCGGCTTTATGAACGGCTTATCTCCGATCTTTATCGTGATCTTCGCGATGTTGACGCCCAGATTTGAGAGTCTATCAAGATCCGTGATTATCTTCATGCACGTGCCGATTATTCGCAGATCCTTCGCCACAGGCTGTTGAAGTGCGATCAGAGCCATACATTTCTCCTCGATCTCGAGTTCGAGTATATCTATCCTATTATTATCCTCTCTTACGATCTTTGATGCGAGATCGAAATCTTTATCAATCAAGGATCGCACCCCACCGTAAACTGCCCCTTTTGACAATTCTCCCATCTTCAAAACTTCTTCTTTCAGCATATTTATCGCTTCGATGTAATCTGTCCTTTGCATTTTCATTCACCCAAATTTTCCCGTTATGTAATCTTCCGTTCTCTTATCACTCGGATTTTCAAATATCTGCAATGTACTCCCAAATTCGATGATTTCCCCTAGCAGGAAGAAAGCGGTGTAATCGGAGATTCTCGCAGCCTGTTGCATATTGTGCGTCACGATCACGATCGTATATCTCTCTTTAAGTTCCCTTATCAGATCTTCGATCTTCGAGGTCGAGATCGGGTCAAGAGCCGAACACGGCTCATCGAAGAGTATCACATCGGGCTTTACGGTGAGCGTCCTTGCAATGCAGAGTCGTTGCTGTTGCCCCCCGCTCAGACCGAGCGCGGGATCATCGAGGCGATCATTCACTTCATCCCATAGTGCCGCAGACTTCAGCGTGTACTCGACAATTTTATCGAGCTTCTTTTTATTTTTTTCTCCATGAATCCTTGGCCCATAAGATATATTATCATAGACCGACATTGGAAAAGGGTTCGGTTTTTGAAATACCATCCCAACTCTCTTTCTAAGCGTGTAGATGTCCAAATCTTTCTCATATATCTCCATTCCATCGAAGAAGATATCTCCTTTTGTTATGCAGGATGGGACAAGGTCATTCATCCTGTTCAAAGACCTTATGAATGTAGATTTTCCGCACCCTGATGGTCCTATGATTGCCGTTACCTTGTTCTTCTCGATCTCCATGTTTATATCTTTCAAGGCGTGGTTCTCACCGTACCATAGATTGAAACCATTTACCCTTATCTCGATACCCATCTAATATCACCACATCATCTTCTTTTTATACTTATCTCTTATGATGATCGCGATCAAATTCACGACCAAGACAAGGGAGATCAAGACGAATGCCGTTCCCCACGCGTTCGCCTCGACGTCCTTGTACCCGAGGAGGTAGATCAACTCGAGCAGGTGATAGGGAAGCGCCATCACCGGTTCAAATATCGAGTGTGGAATTCCTCCCCCCGTGAATACGACGGCAGTCCACATGATTGGAGCGGTCTCTCCCGCCGCCCTGCCAACCGCGAGGATCGTACCCGTCAAGATCCCAGGGATGGCAGCTGGAAGAACGACCCTTCTGATCGTCTCCCAACGAGTTGCGCCGAGCGCCAGACTTCCCTCCCTTATAGATTGTGGAACACCCTTCAACGCCTCTTCAGCCGTCATTATTATCGTCGGAAGGTTCATCAAACCCAATATTATCGATCCAGATAAGAGCGATATTCCGAATATCGATACAAATAATGCGAGTCCAAAGAGTCCAAAGACGATCGATGGGACACCGTTCAGACTGCTCACCGCGATGTCTATCAATCTCGTCATCTTACCCGGTCTCGCATATTCAACGAGGTATATCGCGGCGGGAATTCCAAGCAGAACAGATATCACCATCGCGCCCATCACAAGATAGAAAGTCCCGACGATACACGGAAATATCCCACCCTTACTTCCGAGATCAGTAGGAAAATTCGTGAGAAATTCGATGCTCATCGCGCCTGCTCCTCTTATGAAGATATGAAAGAGGATGACACCGAGGGCGTATAGAACTATTCCGACCGCGATCCCGATCAATGTAAACGCGATGTACTCTTTTGCACGCTCATCGAATCCGTATCTCATATTTATACTGGATTTCATCACAAATAGTCCAAGAATGATCGTTGATGTGGAGATGATGAAACTTCCCCTGATCGCCGCGTACTCTCCGAGCGGTATCTTCAGATCGGGGCTTATCATGAAGATTAAGAAGGAGAAGGCGAGTAAAAAAATCGAAGAAAAGATCAACCTTGTATCTCTCTTTTTAACGCCAACGAAGATAAAGATGAAGACAGAAATNAAGACGAGAAGGAGAGGTATGTGAGAGATATTTGCATAGCCGATCAGCGAGGAAAAACCAAAGATCGCAACGATCGCTCCGAAGGCGTATAAAATTTTGTCGATCATGATCATTCTCTCCCAACCTTCTTCTGAATCCTTACGCGTATGATATCCGCGATCACGTTCAATACGGTCACGATGATCAAAAGAAGAACACCGATCCCAAAGAGTGAGTGATACTGGAGAGAACCACGCGCCGCCTCCCCCATCTCACTTGCGATCCTCGCCGTCATCGTATCTCCACTCTGAAAAAAATTGAAGAACGGAGAAGGAACTCTCGCCACGCATCCGACGATGAGCATGATCGCCATCGTCTCTCCGAGCACCCTTCCAACCGCGAGAAGGATAGATGCCATAATCCCGGATATGGCAGATGGAAGCACGACCCTTCTGATCGTCTGCCATCTCGTTGCGCCGAGCGCCATACTTCCTTCTCTAAGATCTTTTGGAACGGCCGTTATGGCATCGTCTGATATCGTGATTATCGTCGGAAGTGCCATAACGCCGAGTAAGATCGATCCTGCGAGGAACGAATGGCCATCTATCATATCGAAGGTGTTTCTAAGAGAGGTTAAGAGGAGAACGACACCGATGAATCCATAGACAATTGAAGGGATGCTGTTTAACAATTCGACCGTCGGTTTCAGGATATTTCCAATACGGGGTGGTGCAAGCTCGGAGAGGAATATTGCGCTTGGAATGCCGAAGACTATCGCAAATCCAACCGCACCGATTGTCACGAGTGAAGAGCCAATTATTAAGGGAGCTATTCCATACGTGCCAGTCTCCATTCGCCATTTCGTTCCAAATATAAAATTGAAGACGCCGTTCTCCAGAAATGCAAAAGCTCCCTCTTTCATCAAGAAGATGAATATAAATAGAACAACGATGATCGAAGAGATCGCCGCTATAAACAATAGATCTTCGATCAGTTTCTCCTTTATATTCTTGAACTTCGCTCTCATCTGGCCGGTACGAATCCTTCCTCTTCGACGATCTTTTGACCCTCTTCACTCAATATGAAGTCGATGAATTTCCCCTCCTTTAAAGAAGTCTTCTCCCATGTGTAGAGATAGAGCGATCTTGCGATCGGATANGTCCCGTCTTTGACGGTCTCTTTCGTTGGAGAGACGCCGTCTACCGAGATTGCCTTCACCTCTTTACCGCCCAGATAACCGAGTCCAAGATATCCTATCGCAATATCGCTTTGGGAGATCGCGGTCTTCATCTCAGAATTTTCGCTCGTCTCTATATACTTACCACGCGCCTCCGCCTTGCTCGATCCGAATATAGCCTCCATAAACGTATCTCTCGTCCCAGAACCGCTCTTTCTGACGACGACGAATATCCTCTTATCAGGTCCCCCGACCTCCTTCCAGTTTTTGATCTTTCCATCGAATATCATCCGTATCTGCTCTTTCGTCAGATTCTGAACTTTTTTGTATATCTTTGAACTCACGACGACTGCCATGCCATCCCTCGCGATCGTATCTTCGATGAACTTGTCTCCGTATTTATTTATCTCGGAATCCTTCACCTCGCGTGAAGCCATTCCTATGTCAGCCTTCCCCGTCGCGACCGCCTCGATACCGTGTCCGGATCCTCCCCCACTCACCTGCACTGTTATATCACCCTGTTTTTCATTGAAGACTTCTGCACACTTTGCTGCAACCGGGAGAACCGTAGAAGATCCGGTTATTGTTAAAACCTCTGCGGAATGAACCGCGGGAAGGATCAAGATTGTGATCAGAAATATCGAAAAGATCATTTTTTTCTTATTCATTTTCATTCAACACCCCCTTTTCGTATTGTTCCATCTCTTTTATTTTTTATTTCGATATATATAAGTTTCGCCCAATAGTCTATATTTATCTATATATAGTTAATAAATAAAAAAAATAAATATTAGCTGATCTCGATCTATGTTTCACCCACCTCGTCGGATGGTCTATCTATCCGCCATCGTTATGAGTTATTGGCAGCAAATTTGTTGAATGGTTTAAGACAAAAGTAAAAAGGAGGTGAAGTTATGAATCGAAGCATTAAGAGATTTGTCTGTTTGGCATTCGTTGTATTACTCTCCCGCTCTCTCCTCTCCTCGGTGGCTTATGAAAACTGCCGTGCGGATGGGTTTGGAGAACCTGATCATATCCGTCTGAGTTTTACATCAGATCCCTCCAATTCGATGACCATCGTGTGGGACACCTTTGGAAC